>ENA-ORSB01001670-ORSB01001670.1-human-gut-metagenome-genome-assembly--contig:-NODE-1670-length-19735-cov-4.872154_pt1 | contig 19735 bp, 17 predicted proteins | sample MGYA00242180_ERZ509144 | MGnify/ENA primary metagenome ERZ509144 (study PRJEB26280, sample SAMEA2338661) | human gut metagenome | biome: human gut; feature: human-associated habitat; material: faeces...
CCCAAAGGCTTTGCAGGACGCAAAGCCCACAAAGCGTTCTTATAGGGATAGAGAATTTGCTCTATTTTATAAAAAACAGACTTTTTCTACAAACTCTCGGTTACAAATAACCGCCCGGCTAAGCCCGACGGCACTGGCATATCCGTATTATTTGAATGTTTGCGGCTGTCAGAACAGACAATTTTCAAAAATGACTTGACATCGGCAACCGATTAAGGTATAATATTTAATTGCATAGGCGCAAGACAGGCACACATCGGTGCCGAGTAATAACAGGAGGAAGAAAGAAATGAAAAGAACATACCAGCCTAAGAAGCTCCAGAGACAGAAAGAACACGGATTCAGAAAAAGAATGTCTACAAGAAACGGACGTAAGGTTCTCGCAAGAAGACGTGCAAAGGGCAGAAAGCACTTAAGCTACTGATTCTGTCAATGAATGAGTATGCAAAGAAATACGTCTGCATAAAAAAGGACAAGGAATTCAGATTCCTGTTCAAAAAAGGTGACAGTATTGTTACCGATGCATTCGTATGCTACGCAAGGGAAAGCAAGAGGCGGGTAAACCGCATAGGAATCGTTACAGGCAAGAAGGTCGGCAATGCCGTAAAACGCAGTCGTGCCAGGAGAGTCATAAGAGAAGCGTTCCGCCTTATTGAACCCCTGCTCCGTGAAAAGACACAAAAAAGATACGACTTTATTTTCGTTGCAAGAGCAAAAACTCCTGCGATGAAATCGACAGAGGTATATCTTCGGATGGAAAAGCAACTGCTGAAAAGATATGCCCCACCGGCGAATAATCAACCGGACAAAATACAAAAATAAAATGAAATATGTACTTTTATTTTTTGTAAAGATATACAGAATGACTTTGTCAAAATGGCTGCCTCGTTGTTGCCGCTTTACTCCGAGCTGTTCGGAATATGCGATGATCGCACTCCGCCGCTTCGGTGCGGTAAAGGGCAGCTATTTGGCTATACGGAGAATTATCAGATGCAACCCTTTTTCTGAGGGCGGCTATGACTATGTACCCGAGCAATTTTATTTTTTCAAAAGGACCAAGCCGTAATATCGGCACTACTAACGGAGGGTGATTTCCATAGATTTCTTATACACCATAATCGGTACGCCTCTCGGCTACATTATGTGGCCTATTTATCTTCTTTTACAGAATTTCGGTTGGGCGATACTGATATTCACTGTAATAGTCAAATTAGCAATGCTGCCGCTTCAGATAAAGCAGCAGAAGAATATGGCGTTTTCTCAGCTGTTTGCTCCCAAGGTAAAGGAAATACAGCAGAAATACCGCAACAACCGTGATAAGCAGGCAGAAGAAATGCAGAAGCTGCAGGCACAGGGCTATAACCCTGCCGGCGGCTGCGGACCTCTTGTTCTGACAATGATAATACTGTTCGGCGTCATCGACGTTGTATATAAGCCCATGACACACATGGAGCACCTGTCATCATCGGACATTTCAAATGTAATAACAGTTGCAAAAGAAACCGAATACACGAAGATTTTCCTTAATGAATACAACAAGCAGGATAAGGAAATCATTGATAAGTATCTCAGCGGCGATAAGAACATAATCTATGTAACAGCAGAAAACGGCCAGCTGAATCACGAGTACAAGGATAACGAAGAGTACAAGACAAAGTTTGAGGAGAAAGATCCTACTGCTGAACAGCTCACCATTGAGCAGGTAAATAAGTACGGCTCGTTATTTGTAACATCAGATGATGCTTATACGCAGTTTACAGGCGATAATTCAAGACTTACAGCTGAAACAAAGAACAGACTTGCGGCTGTTGCAGGCAAGTACAAGGGTATGCAGAAGGAACTTTTTGCTCTGCAGGTTTATGAGCAGTATCCTGATACGTTTAAATCGTGCGATGAAAGCGTGCTGTCAAACGATGTAAAGGGCAGACTTGCGTCACTGTCACACAATATGATGTTCTGCGGTCTGAACTTCGGTTCAACACCTAAGCTTGCTTTCGAGCCGCTGATAATCATACCGATATTTGCATTCGTTCTTTCTCTTGTACAGACTGTACTTTCCCAGTATCTCAACAAGAAGAACAATCCCGAAATGGCAAACGCAGGCGGTGCGGGTATGAAGGTAATGCTTTATATCATGCCCTTATTCTCACTTTGGATTTCGTTCAGCGTTCCTGCCGGAGTAGGTTTCTACTGGGGTGTCAACTATGCGCTCGGCATTGTGCAGTCGCTGGTAATGCAGAAGCTGTACAGCCCTGAAAAGCTCAGAGCCGAGGCTGAAGAGAAGATGAAGGAAAGAAAGCTCAAGGAAAGACAGGTCACAACGACCGCTGTTGTTACAGATGCCGATACAGGCGAAGAAAAGACCGTAACAAAGACAGAAACACTTTCACAGAAGGAAATCAACAGACGTAAGCTGGCGGCGGCAAGAAAAGCCGATGCCGAAAAATACGGCGAAGAATACCACGAAGAAGACGACGATTGAGAATCGACGGAAAGGACGGACTTATGAAAAAGATATATACAGGTAAGTCACTTGACGAGCTCAAGGCGCTTGCCATATCAGAAATCAAGGAACTCGGCGTTGATGAAGCTGACATAAAGATAACCGTAGTTGAAGAACCGGTCAAGAAGCTGTTCGGCAAGAAGGGCGACTATAAGATAGAGGTTGAATTCGAAACGGTTACCGAAGCCGCTCCTGATGCTGCCGATGAAACGGCTCCGGCAGAAGCCGCTGAAGCCGCTCATGCCGTAACAGATGCTGACCACACAGAAAAGGTAGCTATGGCTGCGGCTTATCTTGAAAAGGTTCTTACTGCTCTCGGCGTTGAGGACTTCAAGGTAAACATAATCGAAAAGGAAGACATAACTGTTCTTGATATAGTAGGCGAAAAGCTCGGTATCGTAATCGGCAGAAGAGGCGAAACACTCGACTCTTTACAGTACCTTGCAATTCTTGCAAGCAACCGTCACGATGAGCCTTACTGCCGTATCACAGTTGATTGCAACGGCTACAGGGATAAGAGAGAGGAAACTCTCAAGTCGCTCGCAGAGCGCACCGCTAACAAGGTACTCCGTCAGGGCAGACGCATTACCCTTGAGCCTATGAATCCTTATGAGCGCCGTATCATTCACAGCAAGGTCGCTGAGATCGAAGGCGTATACAGCAACTCTATAGGTGAAGAACCTTACAGAAAGGTTGTTATCTCGGCTTCTCAGCCCCACAGAGATAACAACAGAAGAAACGACCGCAAGGGCGGAAGAAGAAACGGCAACGGTGCAAACCGCTCATACAAGCAGAGTACCGGTTTCTCGACTTCTTTTGAAAGAGAGTACAAGCGTTCGCAGACTGCTGTTGAAAATACTGCGTCTGATGCAGGCGAATTCTCTAAGGAAGCGGTTGAAACAGAAAGAAACGCTACACTTTACGGCAAGATTGAGCTTTAAGACTTGCAGAAATCGACGGTTTTTCAATGATTTTTATACAATTTTGAATTATCGCACAGGCAAACTTTCAAAATTTGTGCAAAATGACCTATTGACAAATCAGCCGAAATAGTGTATTATAATAACTGTAATCAGAAACGAGGACGTTTTGAGGGATCAAAGCGTCCTTTTCTTATTTTTCAAAGAACATCTAACGAAAGTAGGAGGAAAAGGAAAATGGCAGAGAAAACTTATGATGTAACGGAGCTGTTCGGCTCGGACGTGTTCAACGAGGCAGTAATGAAGGCACGACTCCCTAAGGCTATCTTCAAGGAGCTGATGAAGGTAATGCACGGTAATGCTGAGCTTACACTTCCCATTGCCGAAGTAGTTGCCAGCACAATGAAGGACTGGGCAGTAGAAAAGGGTGCAACACACTACACTCACTGGTTCCAGCCTATGACAGGTATCACAGCCGAAAAGCACGACAGCTTTATTTCACCTGTAGGTGACGGTACGGTTATTATGGAGTTCTCAGGCAAGGAGCTTATAAAGGGCGAGCCTGATGCTTCATCATTCCCCTCGGGCGGTCTTCGTGCTACATTCGAGGCAAGAGGATACACAGCGTGGGATCCGACATCATACGCATTTGTCAAGGACAACACATTATACATACCCACAGCGTTCTTCTCATATTCAGGCGAGGCGCTTGACAAGAAGACACCTCTCTTAAAGTCAATGGATGCTGTATCAAAGCAGGCATTAAGAATTTTAAGACTTTTCGGCAACACCACAGCAAAGAGCGTTGTTGCTACAGTCGGTGCAGAGCAGGAATACTTCCTTGTTGACAAGAAGACATACGATAAGAGAAAAGACCTTATCTTCACAGGCAGAACACTTTTCGGTGCGGCACCTGTAAAGGGTCAGGAGCTTGAAGATCACTACTTCGGCGTTATCAAGCAGAGAGTAAGCGACTATATGAAGGACCTCGACAAGCACCTCTGGGCGCTCGGCGTTTCTTCAAAGACAAAGCATAACGAGGTTGCTCCCGCTCAGCACGAATGTGCTCCTATCTTCGAGTCTGCAAACCTTGCGGCCGATCACAACCAGCTTATGATGGAAATGATGAAGAAGGTCGCTCTTGAGCATAATATGGTATGCTTACTGCACGAAAAGCCTTTCGCAGGCGTTAACGGTTCAGGTAAGCACGATAACTGGGCGCTCTCAACAGATGACGGTCAGAATCTTCTGAACCCCGGCGATTCTCCTATGGAGAACGCACAGTTCCTGACATTCCTTGTCGCAATCATCAAGGCTGTTGACGAATACGCAGATCTGCTCAGACTTTCGGTAGCTACAGCAGGCAACGACCACAGACTCGGCGCTAACGAGGCACCTCCCGCAATCATCTCTATCTTCCTCGGCGAAGAGCTGAACGATGTTATCAATGCGCTTGTTGCAGGTACAAACGTAGAAGCAAAGCACGCACAGTTCGATATAGGCGTAACCTCACTGCCCAAGTTCCCCAAGGATACAACGGACAGAAACAGAACATCGCCTTTCGCATTTACAGGTAATAAGTTTGAGTTCAGAAGTGTTGGTTCTTCACTCAACATTTCCGGCCCCAACATCGTTCTTAACACAATCGTAGCAGAGGAGCTTGAACAGTTCGCCGATGAGCTTGAAAAGGCTGACGACTTCAAGAAGGCTCTTAAGGAACTGCTCGTTAAGACAATAAAGGAGCACAGCAGAGTAATCTTCAACGGCAACGGTTACGATGCCGCTTGGGTAAAGGAAGCTACAGAGGTAAGAGGTCTGCCTGAGCTTAAGTCTACAGTAGATGCACTTCCGCACTTCCTTGACGAGAAGAATGTCAAGGTGTTCACAAAGCACAAGGTATTCACAGAAGTTGAAATGCACTCAAGAACAGAGATTCTGCTTGAAAATTACAGCAAGACCATCAATATAGAGGCTCTGACAACAGCAGAGATGGCTACAAAGGAAATTCTCCCTGCCGTTATGGCTTACGAGAAGCAGGTTTGCGATGTACTTCTGTCAAAGAAGAACGCAGGCGTTGCTTATAACCTTGAGCAGTCTATCGCAAACAAGATTGATTCTCTTGCTGAAAGTCTGAACTCCAAGATAGCAGAGCTTGACAGCGCAATAGTTAAGGCACAGGGCATTTCGGATGTTTATGAAGCCGCTAAGTGCTACCACGATGAAGTATTCGCTACAATGCAGAGCCTTCGTGCTGTTGCAGATGAGCTTGAAACAATCGTCGGTGAAAAATACTGGCCCTTCCCGACTTACGAGGAGCTTCTGTTCAACGTATAATTATAGAGATACGCTTTTAAAAACGGCTTAGAGGGATTTTACCCTTTAAGATAATCTGCACCCTTTTCCTATGGCTATGGCACTTCGGTGTCATAGCCTCTTTTCTTTGTAAAAATCTATTCAAAACAGCGATATTTACCGATTTTTCGTCATATTTTCACATTATACGCTTTACAAATCAGTAAAAATGGGGTATACTGTAACAGTCAGATTGAATCGATAAAGCTACGAAAGGAATTTAGCAAATGACCGAATATAACGATATACTATACATTGTAGTACCCTGTTACAACGAAGAAGAGGTACTTCACGAAACATCAAAGCGCCTTAAGGAAAAAATGACAACTCTTATCAACGACAGAAAAATATCCGACAAGAGCCGTGTGTTATTCGTGGATGACGGAAGTAAAGACAGGACGTGGGAGATAATCGAGGAGCTTCACGAAGGCGATGATTTGTTTTCGGGGCTTAAGCTGTCACGCAACAAGGGTCACCAGAACGCCCTTCTTGCAGGTCTTATGACAGCAAAGGACCTTGCGGATATATCAATTTCAATGGATGCAGACCTGCAGGACGATATAAATGTAGTTGACAAGTTTGTAGACAAGTATCACGAAGGCTGTGACATAGTATACGGAGTACGTTCTTCAAGAAAGAAGGACACTGTTTTCAAGCGTGGAACAGCAGGAATGTTCTATAAGCTGATGCGGCTTCTCGGTGTTGATATAATCGACAACCACGCCGATTACAGACTTATATCGAAGCGTGCGCTTGAAGCACTGTCACAGTTTAAGGAGGTCAATCTGTTCCTCAGAGGCATAGTAAAGCAGATAGGCTTCAAGAGCGACATAGTATATTATGAACGCAGTGAGCGTTTTGCCGGAGAATCAAAGTATCCGCTTAAAAAGATGCTTGCTTTTGCGTTTGACGGTATCACAAGCTTTTCGGTAAAACCGATAAGGCTTGTTACCGTAGTCGGATTTTTAGTGTTTCTTGTAAGCGTAGCGATGATAATATACGCTATTGTGCAGAATTGCCTTGGTGGAAATACCGAAGCAGGCTGGAGCTCGCTTATGTGCTCGATATGGTTCTTAAGCGGACTTCAGATAATGGCGCTTGGCATTGTCGGTGAATATATCGGAAAGATTTATATCGAAGTAAAGGCAAGGCCGAAATACATTATAGACAAATTTATAAATAAGCAATAAGAAAAGAGCCGTCGGACAGGAAAAGACCGACGGCTCTTTGATTTACTTCTTCTTTGAAATTACTTTTTTCAGCTTTTTTCTGCCGTTTTTAAGTGACGGGAATGCCTTGTAAAGACGTTTATGCTTTGCTTTAAGCTCTGACAGCTTTTCGTTAAGCTCGTTAAAGCGTGCTGTAAGCACCTCCTTGCGTTCCGAAGCATTGCCCTTTAATTCACTCAAGCGTTCCGAATTACGTTGTTTAACGCTGTCTGAGGCTGTTTCCAGCTTAGCTTTGAACATATCCGCCTTTTTTTGCATTTCTTCCGCTGTGATTCTGTGTTCCTTTGTAAATTCCACAGCCTGTGCAGTCTTATCGGACAGATCTGAACCGATAGCGTCGGATACGGCGGTAAGCTGTTTTTCAAGGTCGTCTATAAGCCTTATTTCGTTTCTCAGCTTCTTTACTTCGGGGAAGGTCAGTATAACGTCTGTTATTATTGCCGCATAGAACAGGCACAGTGCCGCTATGCCGACAGGCTTCCAGATAAGCCCTACGGCAAAAGCTATCGCAGGCTGTACCACCTTCATTATAAGCAGGCAGGCAAGCCCCCACACAACCGTGAACTGCGGACAGATGTAACCGCCGATGTTGAACTTCTTGTCGCTGTAGTCCCACCAGCGTCTGCCGAATAGCTTATCAAGCACAAAGCCCGTTATAAATTCAAGTACGGTCGTAAGAACGGCAGAGCCGGCAAAAAGCAGAAGCCATGAATCTTTAATCGGTGTAAGGCAGACGATAACCGTTATCAGCCCGAAGCCGTATATAGGACAATAAGCGCCGTGCAGCATTCCACGGTTTACAAACTTTCCGTGGCGCACAGTTGCAAAGACAACCTCTCCGCACCAGCCGGCAAACGAGTATATTGCAAAATAGAACAAAAGGTTGTAAAAGTACTCCATTATTACCTCACAGTTTTTTATTATATTATACCCCGATTTTGCCTACAGGTCAACCTCGTGCAAAAGCAAAACGAGGTAAAACAAATATCCGCCGACCGTTTTTGAGCCGACGGATATATTTCTGTTCTTTTGACAGCATTACTGCTGTTCTACTTCTGTATTCTTTCCTACAAGCACAGCTATCGCTCCGCCTACAATAAGGGCTGCTGCACCTGCGAGCGTTTCAAGGTTGAAGCCGAAGCCGTCAGGGAACACAGCATACAGCGAGCCTATTACAAGTCCCATAATTGCACTGTAAACAAGCAGAGAATAGCGTTTCATAAGCGCCGAAATCAGCTTTGCACCGAATACAATGCCGATAAACACACCGATAGCTGTCGGTATCAGTATCATAAAGTCAAGGCTCTTGATAGCACTGATGACCGTGGTGTATAAACCGAGCAGTACCATTACAAACGAACCGCTGACACCGGGGATTATCATAGCTACAGCCGCCACGGTAACTCCGAGCAGAAGCGTTATGAACAGCACAGGATTCATCTTATAGGTATAGGTGAAGCTGTCGGTCTGTATTGAATCAATATCCGTGCTTTCGGGGAGAGTGAGCGTAATGCTTCCACCCTTTGCGATAGCGCTGTTTTCCGTTCCTGTGAGGACGGTAGTATCGGCTGAGGATTTCTTTACAACACAGCCGGTAAGTTCTCCTTCTACCTTGCCGTTGACCTTTAACTGCCAGTTTGATTTAATATCATAAGAGCCGTTGTTTGTGATAGTCACCGTGCAGTCGGTAGCGTTATGAACAGCATTGACAGTGAAGCTCTCGTTCTGGGGAAGCTTATTTATATAAGTCATTCCTACCACCAGCGCAAGTGCGGGGATGAATGCAAAAAGGCATTTCGGCGTGATTTTTCTGCCGCCGACGGTCATATTCCTGTAAATAAGCGGGATACTGCCGATGATAAGTCCCATAAAGAACATATTCGTTGCCACAGGGAAGTTGTCAAACAGCCATGTTATCACAAACGAAAAGCCGAGTATACCGATAACGGCGCCGATTCCGAAAAAGACGATGAATCTGATGTTCTTTTTGATAGCCGACAATTTCAACGTCAGCACGTCTACCACCTTGTCATACACGCCGAAAACCACCATCATAGTTCCGCCGCTTACACCCGGTATAATATTTGCCACGCCGAATACGATACCGTAAACGATATTCAGTAGATGTGAGATCATATTTACTCCTTACTTATGTTCTTATTTGTTGAGGTATTTCTTTATCTGAAGCCCTGCGGGAAGAGCGACTCCTGCAAGCACTGCTGCTATGCTTGCAAGCGGATTCGGCACCGCAAAGCCAAACAGCAAGTTTATAAACGGAATATACGGCAACAGCACCGATGCTGCCGATGTAACCGCTGCTGTAACCGTCATATATTTCGGTATTGCTCCGTTTTTGAATGCTCCTGTACGTTTGTCTGTGACAACAAGGCACATTGCGCCTGTCATAACCGTGAGAAGTGTAAGCATTACCGATGAAACCTGCTGTGCTGACATAACCCCTCCTGCAAGAGTGAGGAACAGAGCGGATATTGCACCGCAGATAAGTCCGCAAACAGCACTTCTTATAAAGAATTTCTTATCCGGCTTTCCCTGCGAAATGAAGCCCGACGGGGTCATATTACCCTTAATATCCGATTTTACGTTTCTGAAGCCGGTACAGCAAAGAGGTATCACTGCCGCTGTAAGAACAGCCGCAAGCATAGGGGTAATTATACCGTATCCCGTTATCATATCGGCAAGAGAAGTGCAGGCAAAAGCTATAAGCGTTGACAGGAGAATAAATATACAGCGTTTGATGTTTCTGTGAAGCTGTCTTGCCTCTTTTATCATTTCAACGACTGATGAGAAATTATCGTCACGGACGATAAGCCCGCTCGCCTCATAAACGCTTCCTGTCGTATTTTCGAGCGATGTTATGCCGAGATCCGCATGGGCGACAAGGTCGTAATCGCTGTCGCTGTAACCCACAGTTGCTACTGTTTCGCCCGCTTCCTTCAGCTTTTCTATAATATCCACACGCTGAGCCGCATTTACACGGCAGAATATCTCAGCCTTCTTATAATCAAGCGGTTCTCCCGTTACAGTGCTTTCTGCTATTTCATCTCCGGAAATCATTCCTGCGTCGGAAAGTCCTATTTTTTTGCCCATTGAGCTTGCTGTTTCGGGGCTGTCAGAGGAAGTCAGCACAAGCCTTACTCCCGCTCTTTTGCAGCCCTGCAATGCAAGAGGTATCATATCTCTTGTCGCATTCATAAAAGAAACAAGCCCCATATAATTATATTGCACTGCGTAAAGACTCTTGGGTATTTCTTCGCCCTCAGGTATTATATAATATGCAACCGTCCACACTTCAAGTCCACGTTTTGCAAGAGCCGCCGCACGAGCGGTTATTCTGAACATTTCTTCAGGGCTCATATTGCAAAGGCCTGTCACCTTTTCTACAGCGCCCTTTACGCACACAAGATGAGTTCCGCCCATATTATAGATATTTCCGCCTATTCTGTCGGCATCATTATAAGGGAACTGTGCTGTAAGTTCGTTTCTTTTTACCGTTGCCACATCGGTTCCGCCCAGAGCTGCATTAAGCAGGAATGCCTGCTCTGCAAGCGTCGGTTCATCCTTATCGCACGCAAGCACCGTTACCGTTGTCATAAGGTCTGTATCCTTGCTGTATATTCCTGCAACCTCAAGTGTATTAGGTGCTACAACAGCGGATTTATCAATGACAAGCACGGACAGGCTGTTGAGCTTTTCGGGAACGGTAAGATTTTTTATGACAGCCCCCTTTAGCTCGGCACGGCGTACAAAATTCATATTGTACATTCTTATATACAGCTCTACAAACGGCATAAACATACATATAAGCCAACCGCAAGCGCTTACGATAACGCCTGTTACATTGTCTGTTCTTCCTGTTAAAATCTGTGACAGAGTGCCGATAACACAAAGCAGTATTGCCGCTACCGCAAGCGGAAGCCTCAGCTTGACGCAGGTTTTCTCATAGCGTGAGAAATTCGGATCTGCCGCTTTTCCGTGCTTTTCACCTTGTCTTGCTCTGTATGTATCTTCACCCGTTGCCACTACTCTCGCTACAGCAGAGCCGTTAAGCACTCTTGTACCTGCATATATACAGCTTTTCTTAAGTCCGGTCGCCTTCGGGTCCGCTCCGTCATGCTTTTGCACAGGGGTATTGTCGCCTGTAAATCTGCTCTCGTCAACGGTAAGTCCGACATACTCAAGTATATGTGCGTCCGCAGGAACTATTTCTCCTCCCTGAACAATTATTATATCATCCGGAACAAGACCCGCCGCCGGAATAAGCTGTAATATCTCGTCACGCACCACTCTGTATTTCATCTTTGCGGACAGGGTACGGTTACGGATATTTTCGTTATTTTTCTGACATATCACACAAAGCGTAACTGTCTGTGCTATCGCCATTATTATGCACATTATGCCTGTGACATACTGCGACAATGTAAATATCTGAAGTAAGCCTGAAATCAACAGCAGAACTGCCGTGGGGTCAAGCAGGTAGTGATATGACTTGAAGCTCTTGTCTTCGGTTTCTGTAAAAATATTATTTCCGTACATATTGAGATTATCAGAGGCTTTCTTTTCGCTGAGTCCATTATAATCTCCCTTGAAATTTAAAAACTGTGCCATATTTCTCTTTTCTTTATCTGTCGTTTTATTTCCCGTTCCGAACCGTCTGCGGCGGTGCGGATAAACTTTCCTATTCTATATTATCTCATAATTCAAGCGAAAAATCAAGAGCCTTGAAACATATGCAAAAATGTCACAGCCGTAATTTCGCATTAAAATGACGATTTCACAATACTTTCACCGTTTTGTAAAGTTTTTGTAAAACTCTCTAAGGTTTCTTTAAGGCAAAAGAGTTATCATTACAGCACAGACAAAGAACAACACCGAAAAAACCGAAAGGAATGAGATAAATGGATAAAAGCATTTTTAAACGTCACGAGCTTAAATATCTTGTGAGCGCTGAGCAAAGGGAGTTTATCGAAAGCGAATTCGCACGGTATATGATTCCCGACGAACACGGCGAAAGCACGATATGCAACATCTATTATGATACTCCTGACTTCAGGCTTATAAGAAGATCGCTTGAAAAGCCCGTTTATAAGGAGAAGCTAAGGCTTCGCAGCTACGGTACTGCGTCAAAGGATGAAAAGGTTTTCCTTGAGCTGAAGAAAAAATACAAGGGCATCGTCTACAAGCGCCGTATATCGCTCAACTGCGATGAAGCGCAGGAGATTCTCGAAAACGGCGAAAGATTTCCCGAAAACAGCCAGATAGCAAAGGAGATCAACTATTTTCTTGACTTTTACGGGGACATTTTCCCTGCTGTCTATCTTTGCTACGACAGAACGGCATATTTCGGAGCGGATGATCCGGATTTAAGAATTACGTTTGACCGCAACATAAGTTGGAGAACGGAAGATATCAACCTTAAAGTCGAGCCGTACGGTGAGCAGATTCTTGACATAGGATATTCGCTGATGGAAATAAAAGCGGCAGGCTCGATGCCTTTATGGCTGGCAGAGCTTCTTGCACAGGGCGGTATAAAGCAGACATCGTTTTCAAAATACGGAATGGCATATATGACAATGCTCAGACGAAGCATGGGCATAAGAACGAAAAAGGTAAAAAGTGAGGTAACGGTAAATGTTTGATACGGTAATACAAGGAATTTTCAGCAGTACGGCTGATATAACACTGGGCGGCTTTCTTATCGGCGTAGGCTCGGCGCTGGTACTCGGAATAGCGATGGCTTTTATGTATATGTACAAAAACAAATACACAAAGAGCTTTGTTATCACTCTTGCCACACTTCCTGCGATAGTCAGCATAGTGATTATGATGGTGAGCGGTTCGATAGGCGCAGGCGTTGCGGTAGCGGGAACCTTTTCTCTTGTAAGATTCCGTTCTGTACCTGGTACGGCAAAAGAAATAGGCTCAATATTTCTTGCAATGGCGGTAGGACTTGCGTGCGGAATGGGCTATCCGCTGTACGCTCTTATCTTTGCGGTGATAATGGGAGTTGCAAACATAGTGCTTACCGCTACCCCTTTCGGAGAATCAAAGAAAAACGAGCTTGACAGGGTACTGCATATAACTGTTCCGGAGGACCTTGAATATGCGGGAATATTTGACGATATATTTGTAGAATACTTATCACAGTACAAAATGATTCAGGTAAAAACAACGAATCTCGGCAGCCTCAACAAGCTGACCTATAACATCACGCTCGGCAAGGCAGGCTGTGAAAAGCAGATGATAGACGAGCTGAGATGCAGAAACGGCAATCTTGAAATTAACATAACTTCTCAAAGTACAGACGGCAGAGAACAGCTCTGAAAAACGTTATGATACGAAAGGCGGTAATTTTATGAAAAAGAAAATCTTAGCTGTAACAATTGCTGCAGCGCTTATAGTTTCATGCTTTACATCGTGCGATAACAACACATCATCGGATTCACAGGCATCAAAGGCTGAAAGCAGTACGACCGTCAGCTCTGACAGCGCTTCTTCAGCAACAGATATAAGTTCGGCATCGGACAGCAAGACTTCTGACAGCGGTTCTGACAGCGATAAACAGCTTACAGCGGACGATATGTTCTCTGACCGTGATCTGTCGGGCGATTACTCGGAATGCACAGATATAACTCTCAGCGACAGTACGGCAAGCTGTTCGGACAGTTCTGTAACAGTTGCAGACGGCTCGGTCACAATAACCAAAGCCGGAACATATAAATTCAGCGGAACATTCACGGGTCAGATAATCGTAAATGCCGGCGACAGCGACAAGGTACAGCTTGTGCTTGACAACGCAAGCATCACTAAAGAGGGAAGTGCGGCGCTTTATATTATAAATGCCGACAAGGTATTTATAACAACGGTAAAGGGAACAGAAAACACGCTTTCAAGCATGGGCGAATTTGCTTCATCAGATGATGCAACAAACGTTGACGGTGCGATATTCTCAAAATCGGATATAACCTTCAACGGCAGCGGCACTCTGAACGTAAAGTGCGAAAGCAAGCACGGCATTGTAACAAAGGACGACCTCAAGATAACGGGCGGAACATATAATATCACTTCCGCATCACAGGGTCTTTCGGGCAAGGACAGCGTAAGAATCGCAGGCGGTAATATTACCGTTACATCCGGAACGGACGGAATACACAGCGAAAACACAGATGAGACCGAAAAGGGATATGTATATATTTCCGGCGGTACGCTGAACATCACAAGCGGCAAGGACTGCATTGATGCATCGGGTACGGTTGAAATAAAGGACGGAACATTCACCTTTAAGGCAGGAGGCGGTTCGTCTGAAAAGACAACAGGCGACAGCACCGAGTCATATAAGGGTATAAAGGCTGACGGCGTGCTGACAATATCGGGCGGTACGTTTGATATTGATACGCTTGACGACGCAATCCACAGCAGCGCAGACGTTACGGTATCGGGCGGTACGCTTGACATAAGCACAGGCGACGACGGCATTCACTCCGGCAACAACACGGTTGTCAGCGGCGGCGAGATAAACATCGCAAAATGCTATGAAGGTCTTGAAGGTCAGACGGTAACGGTCAGCGGCGGCAAGGTAACACTTACGTCATCGGACGATGGAATCAATGCCGCAGGCGGCGACAATCAGGGCGTGGGCGGAGGCTTCGGCCCCGACTCATTCTCAGCCGACAGCAAAGCTAAAATCACCATAACAGGCGGCGAAATACACGTCAATGCAAGCGGCGACGGACTTGACTCGAACGGTGATATTGAAATATCGGGCGGTACGGTTTATGTATACGGTCCTACAAGCAATGGTAACGGCTCGCTTGATTATGAAAATAACGCTGTGATAACAGGCGGTACGGTAATTATGGCAGGCTCAAGCGGTATGGCTATGAACTTCGGCTCGGAGTCAACGCAAGGCTCAATACTTGCAAGCACAGGTAACGCAAGTGCAGGAACAGCAGTAAAGCTCACCGATTCAAGCGGAAACGTAATTGCAGAGTTTACACCCACTGTATCGTTCCAGACCGTAGTAATAAGCACTCCGGATATTACTTCTGACGGAACATACACACTTACAGTAGGCGACAGCACGCAGGATATCACCATGTCCGGCTGCATCTACGGCAGCGGAATGGGCGGCGGCTTCGGCGGAGGTCAGCACGGAGGAAACGGCGGATTTGGCGGAGGTAACCGTCCCGGCGGTAATAATCATGGCGGCTTTGCCGGAGGCAATCCTCCCGATATGAACGGCGGTCAGACAGCCACCGCATAAGACAGCAAGTTAAATCAATATATACCTTACAGTGAAAATCCCTCCGGACTTTTGTGCCCGGAGGGATTTGCTATTATTTTAGTCTGGTATAATGTGGTATTTGACTTTTCTTGCTTTGAACCAACAATATTTGTTGCTGAGTTCTAAGGGACTGATACCGTCACAATCATAGAAGTAGATAAAACCGTCTTCAATAGCCATTGACGATTCAGACCGGTAAGGGTCTTCATAATCGGGATTCCGACTTTCTGTGCTGTATGATACATCATTTTCAAGCCACATCTCTATTTCACAGCCCCACGCCCCTTTATTCGCCCGTTTCTTAAGCCTTATTCTTCGTAAGGTTCAATCAGCCGTTTTCCCGAGTCTGTCACCTGATAATACTTATCGTTTTCCGTATCAACCATAAGTATCGGAATAACTCTGCTGTCGAGAACAGTGCCGTCTATGTAATAGTGAGATTCTCCGTCGAAATAAATGTCGTGGAAGAACTTGTCGCCGGATATTTCGGCGGTGCCGACATGACCTGCGACTACTTTCATATCAAGCCCCTCGATTTTGCCGGTTTCAGCGGGATATTTTGAGGTGAATACATCTTCTGATGTTTCCCATTCCCACATATCACCCGCTTCTTCATCAATACCGGCGTGAACGAAAATCGTGTTTCCCTCCACATAATACAGCGGAAGGGAAGAGAGCCAGTTGATATACTCATCATCATCGCTCTCATCCTCCCACTCTTCTATACGGGCATATACAGAATTGTTGCTTATGGTTGACGATCCGTTGACTACCCATTCATCGTGGTTGCCGAGCAGAGCAATAATTCTGTCCGAACCGAAACGTTCCCGGAGCTTCATTATCCTGTCCAGAACACCACGGTTATCCGGACCGCCGTGAATATAATCGCCGAGAAGAACGAGCTTCGCCTTGCCCTGTTCTATATCATCGAGAACAAGTGAAAGTGCGTCCTCAAATTCCGCAAGGCAACCGTGGATATCACTCATACAGTAAATTATCATTGTAAACTCCTTTCACGAGCCGCATTCTTTAGCGTAAGAGTATATGCAACAGCATACAAAACACTGAGATTAATCATTCATCATTCTCTTTGTTCTTTTTCAAATTCTTCGGAAGAAAGAGCAGGGGCACCGAACGCACTGACTTCCGGAATTAATAGTCCGTTCTGAGGAGACGCCACGTTAATTAAATGAAAGCGGGCGTCTTTGGCAAACAACGGAAGGCGGCGTTTAATAAAAGTTAAAACTGCCGGAGAGTATTCCGAACCGTCCAAGCAGACGCCGACTTCGGTACGACCGGGTTTCTGATAGAACTTGTGACGGACGACCAGAAGCGGAATCGAGGTGCTCGCCAAAACGGAAGAAGTTTTTGACCCCAACAAAATTCCTTTCACCGGTGTGTGGCCGTGAGAACCCATGACAATTAAGGTCGCAGGAATTTCTTGAGCATACTCAACAATTCGGTTTGTCGCCTTTCCGTAGGCGACTTTCATTTTGACTTTATAACCCGCGGCTTCCAACGCCTTCTTTGCAGGTTTCAAAATTTTCTTTGCGGCTTCATCCAGAATCTCTTCTGAATTTGGAATCTTGGAAGCGAATTCGGAGGGAAGTTTTTTCTGAACGTTCAACAGATAGACGGTATCTGTTTTCGCTCTGAGCGAAGAGTGTTCGCAAATATATTCAACCGCTCTGTCACTATAAATACTACCGTCGATCGGTAAAAGAACCTTCATAACATCCCTCCATGGGTTATTTAGTTAATTTCGATTTTAGTTTTGTTTTGTGACCGTCTTATGACTGTCACTTTTGAACTTAAGAAGCCGCGCGATTCAAGGCAATGGTCAGAAGGCAGGCCGCTCCGGTCGCAATTGCTTTATCGTTGAAATCAAACTCGGGATTGTGAACGGAAGCATTATGCGTTTCATCCTGAACACCGAGTCTGAACAAACATCCCGGTTTGGCTTGGAGCATGAAGGAAAAATCTTCACCGCCCGCACGACGAATCATCAGTTTGACTTTATCGAGGCCGAGCGCTTCTTCGAGAAGAGCTTTTGCTTTTTCAACATGTTCGGGAGAGTTGAACATAGCGGGATAAAGTTTGGTGTATTCCAGCTTTCCTTTCATGTCATTGGAAAGCGCAGTGCCGTCAACGATTTGCTGCATTCTTTGAATGATGATGTCTTGAACTTCTTTTTCAAAAGAACGGGTCGTCCCGACAATCGTTGCAGTCTTTTGAACAACACTGGATCCTTTTTCATTTCCGCAGCTGATGCATCCGGCCGAAACAACTGCGGTCTGATTCGGATCGACACTTCGAGAAACAATAGTCTGAAGAGAAAGAACGCATTCGCATGCAGCAACCAAAGGATCTCTTGTCAAATGAGGACGGGATCCGTGACCGCCGACGCCCGTAAATGTAATTTTGAAAATGTCTGCATTGGCCGTTGCAAAACCTGGAATAAATCCGACGCATCCAACGGGAAGCATCGGTTCGGCATGAAGTGCATAAAATTCATCGATTCCGAATTTCTGAACTAAACCGTCTTCAATCATGTAACGTCCGCCGGCGAAACCTTCTTCTCCCGGTTGGAAGATAGCAACTAATCTTCCTGCGAAATCTCTGTGCTGATTAATATAGTGAACCGCTGCGAGCAGGGTGCCGACATGACCGTCATGTCCGCAGGCGTGCATCGCCATCGGAACTTTACTGCTCCATTCGACGCCGGTTTTTTCTTCCAAAGGAAGTGCATCAGAATCTGCACGAAGTCCGATCGTTTTTCCGGGACGGCTGCCTTCGATGACGGCGACCACACCTGTAACGTTTGCGCCTCCGACAAAAGTCGAAATTTCTTTAATTCCGAAAGACTTTAAAGCAGTAACGATTTTTTCCTGTGTTTTAGGAAGATAAAGACCGATTTCCGGTTCTTCATGAATGCAGTGGCGGAACTGAGCGCCGAGTTTGACACTTTCTTCCAGTTGAGAGGGTTTGATGATGATGGGCATGAAAACTTCTCCTTAGTTTTGATTTGTAACTATTTTAATCGGGAATAGTCCTTGTCTCCCAAGAGAAGTACAAGAAGTTTTGCTGACAAACTAAATTTTTCGTTATTTTTTAGTGAGTTCTTTTGCGAAATCTTTCCATCTCCAACGGGGTACAGGGTTTCTATTTAGAGAACAAACTGTTACTTTTCTTACATGTAGTTATCTGTACTCATCACTTGAGAGTTAATTTTTATTATTATGCAAATAGGTCGAATTCAATCGGCCGGTAAAAAGTAAATAATTAAACATCCCAAAAAACAAAATATTCGAGGGGCTTTACCCTCTTTTTGGAGGAGAGGAATGGATACTAAAGCATATTTGTATCGACAAGAAGCGATGAAAAGATGGATTCTTCTTTTCATTGTTTCACTGTTTTCCCTTTTTGTTCTCGGCACATATGCCATCGCCGCTGAAAGATATTACGACGAAAGCGGCAGATATCAAGGCCGGATTCAAAACAACGACTAAAATTTCAGCAAAATTGAGGCCCTTCGGGGCCTTATTTTTTTTACCTTCAAATCCTATAATCACACGAATGATTTCAATTTATAGGCCAATTTTATGTTGTTAAGCAAGCTAATAATTTGACTGTAACATTTGCTTGTCACTTATTGATTTTTAATGGTTTTTCCTGAGTGCAGAGTTCATTTTTTTAATCTAATGTCGCAAAATATTTTTTAAGAAGATTCCCAATCATGGAAATGGACGTCAGAGCGCTCAACGCACTCATTCCTGTTTTTGACTTTGTGGGTATTGTCGCTTTCGCACTTTCCGGAGTGTTCGAAGGCATCAAGAGAAGAATTGACCCGGTCGGTGTTTTTATCGTCGCTTTTTCGACGGCGTTCGGCGGAGGTATGCTCCGTGACATTTTGATTGACCGACGTCCGTTTTACTGGATCGATCACGAAGCTTACGTTGTTGCTACTTTCATCATCTGTATGGCAGCGCCGTTCATTTATAAATTTTTCCAGAAAACCAAACATGCTCATGACTGGTACATCTTTGCGGATGCCATCGGTCTCGGAATTTTCTGTATCTCCGGAACTTCGCTTTCCCTCGCAGCCGGGGTGCCCTGGCTGTCTTCCGTCATCATCGGATGTATCACCGGTGTGTTCGGCGGTTTGATGAGAGACTGCTTCTTAAATCAGATGCCGGCAGTGGTTGCCGACCGCCAGCCTTATGCGGTTGTTGGTTTTATCGGATGCTGGTTCTACATCATGCTGCTGGAACTCAAAGTTCCGGTCGACGCTGCACTTTGGGCCGGTTTCATTTTCATTACCGCTCTCCGTATGGCTTGCGTGTCGTTTAAGTGGAAGATTTCTTACTTCCTCAAAGAAGACCAAGAAAAAACCGCTCAAGATAAATAATCTTTCCGGCCTGCATCAGCA
>ENA-ORSB01001677-ORSB01001677.1-human-gut-metagenome-genome-assembly--contig:-NODE-1677-length-19638-cov-2.920339_pt1 | contig 19638 bp, 38 predicted proteins | sample MGYA00242180_ERZ509144 | MGnify/ENA primary metagenome ERZ509144 (study PRJEB26280, sample SAMEA2338661) | human gut metagenome | biome: human gut; feature: human-associated habitat; material: faeces...
CGCCCAAATAGGTGCCATATCCACGATCCATTTACGAATCCGTTTCCTCATCGCAAATTCCTCCAATAATCTTTCGTGCCTGGTGGTTTCTGCGCATGACGGTCGCGCAGAAATACCGGATATCATCCATGGCATGATCGTTTTCCTTCACAGGCTTATCCACTTCTCCCTTGTCGTCCCAGCGGTACAGGCCAAATTCCCGAATCGCGTCCTTGCAGCCAGAGCCGATTTTGATAACACCAGCTTGGAGCATCATGGCCGTCAGGCGAATACCGTACATAACATCATTCTTCGCTTTCCTGACGGAGAAACGCTTGTGTGAGCGAATGCAGGCAATAAAAGAGGCCGCAGACGGGTCAACCACAATGTGCCGGATATCCCTGTCACCGGCTAGCTGTTCGATTGCCCGGTAGTATTCCTCATCCGTTAGCTGTCGTTGCTGTTCCCTGCCGGAATGATAAAATTCCGCAACCCGGACAGCAACGCCGTCTCTGACGCACCACAGGCCAGCAGAGAATGGGTTCAGTGTTCCATAGTCACAGGATATATACCACTCTCCACATTCCGGTAAATCGTGCGTGACGTGCCTCTCTGGGTCGAACTCATACACAAGCCCTTCCGCAAGGCACCACTGCCCCAGGATATACCGCCGGTAGAAAATGCCGGTGTACATCGCCCGGTATCTGGCTCGTATCTGCTCCGACAAGCTCAGGTTATCCTCCATGGTGAAGTGGAGGTACAGAAGGTTCCGTTTCTGCCGTTCGTCGATCCATTGCTTTTTGAACCAATGCTCCGGGCCTGCCGGGTTGCAGTTGCACCAGAACTTGGAGCCGTCCACAGAGCAGCGGCCGGTTGCCTGATTGACGAAGCTCTCCGGCATCAGGGCGATTTCATCCAGAAGAATTCCAGCCAGGGTAATGCCCTGCACCAGATCTTGGGAGCCTTCGTCCTTACCGCCAAAGATGTAGTAATAATTCTCGGTGCTGCCCCGGGAGATAACCACCAGGTTATCCGTCCGCCTGTCGCGTATGGTGTATCCCCTTGCCGGAAGCATCTGCTTGAGCACAGATAGAACATTCCGTCGGAAGCTGCCCACAGTTTTTCCGCACATTCCGAAATTCTGGCCGTTGAAGCTGTGCATCGACCATTGAATGAAAGCCAGCGACATACACACGGTTTTCCCTGACCGGATGGCTCCATCTGCTATGATTCCGTCTGCGTCTGATACACCGGATTCCGGGAGCCACCAGGTGAGTATCTGCTTCTGCTTCCTGGAAAAGGGCTGAAACCGAAATGCCACCTGTTTTAATCCTCCTGCCATATCTGTCCCGCCTCTTCTCGAAGTGCGTCCATGAATCCGTCATCCGGTGTGGGTTCTTCCACGGTGGAATCCCCAAGCAAATCAACCAGAACCTTGGCGCATCTGGCATCTCCCCGAACCGCTGCCTCTGTCAGTCCAACGATCATGGCCATCTGATTGTCGATATCCTCAGGATTCACCCCGTCACGGGCAATTTTATTCCGCACACGTCTGTCTGTTACTGGCAAGGACAGGTACAGATCAGCTGCTTGTTTCAGGTTCCGCTTTCGACGGCGGGCGGCACCGGAGGCAATGCCGCCAGCTGTTCGTATTCTTTTCTGTTCTTCCTCTGTTCTCTGGTCGAAGGGAATAAGGTTCTTCGTTCCATCTGCCACCCGTCACCACCTCTCATTCAGGATAATAAAAAAGCAACTCGGCAAAGTAGCTTACCAGTTGCTCATCATGCGGAAATAGCCAATCTTGAATTGGTCTTTCCGATAAATTCTTTAATTTGCGCATATTCCCATCCGCAGTCAACAAGGCCGCTCACAAGGCGCTCCATGGACTGCACAGCGGCAAGTTCTTCCTGCGGAAATGCGTCCCGAAGATTGTCCTTTGCGCCAAGCCCATAATCCCGGCGAAGCTGCGCCGCGTCTTTCCCGAACAACGCCCTGTAGATGCAATTCGTGTAATTGGAATACGCATGGCCGTGCATCCGCTCGTCCTCTCTGGACTGCTGTAGCGCTTTGGTCAACGCCTGACGAACGGCAATCCCTTTTTCGCGCTCGATCAGCTTGCCTTGCAAGGCGGCTTCCATAGCGTTGAACTGCTTGATATACGCTTCCTTGAACTTCATAGCAAGTTCGCCAGTATAACCCATGGCCAATAGGGTGAACCCGTCGCGGGTTATGATGAACATCGGCTGCTTGTGTCCTTGCGCGTTCTCATAGCTCGACTGTCCAAAATGGGCCAGCCGAAATTCCTCACTGCATCCAAGTTCGCGAATGTCTCTGAGAACGTGCTGATGCAGTTTCCCGAACGTCTCCGCCACATCAAGGCTTGTTACTGTAGGGCGCTCTTGCTTCCCGACCTTTGCGATTTCTACAAACATTACTATCAATCCTTCCTGTTGATTAAAATGTTTTTTGAACTCGGTTTCCCACCCGTGGGCATTTGGGGCATACTTCACCGAAAAGCGCCCGCTGCGCCGATAGGGAGGCCATCGGCGATATATATGGCGCGGAGGCCGATTCAAACGGCCTTCTGTTGGGGAGAGAGCGCCCAACTCGTTATCTACCGCGCCATGCAAAAAGAGGCTCAGGAACAATCCCAAGCCTCTTGCGCTTTTTCTTTTTTACCAGTATAGCACATTCAAACTGGAAAATCTTCCGGTTTTTTTCCGGTTTTTCAAATTTCTGCGCATCCGTACAGGCAAATTGTAAAATGGTGAAGCGCCGAATCCTTTCGCGCATAAACCTGAGATTTTTCAATCCCAAATTCTTCGCACAGCCTGTCCACATTTCCCCTCGCGGGCTTTATGTAGAATCTATCCAGCACCTTCCGCTCATCGTCTGTGAGGACTTCAAGCCCGGAATCCACAAGCGACACCCATTTTTTCGCCTGTTCCAGCGAACGCGCCAATTCCTCGCGGTGAACGATATTCGACAGCATCATATCTCCCCGGCCGGAGCCACCGCCGCTTACCGGCGTACCGTCAGACGTGGCGCTTCGGATACTCTGCATGGCGGATTCCAGCCGCGCCATTTCTTCGGGAATGCTTTTCAGGGACTGTTTCTTTGCGCTGTACTCCTTTAGCTTTTCAATGGCCTCATACTTCCAGTTCATTCCGTTCCTCCTTGCATATCTTATTAAATCCCTGTATAGATATACACAATACACACAAGATATAAGATTATATTTAATATATACTATACAGGGATAAAGCTATAATATTAAATTCCGTCTCCTGTTTTTCGTTTTTGCCCTCCTTTCGGTGCAATTCTTCCCGGGAGGGCAAGGCCGCTTTTCCCCGCTGACGAATATGTAATTGCAGCACCGGCTGCCTTCGTAGTACCCAAAAAAATACCGGCACCCGACGCAATACTTCCTGCTATCCTTGTATTCCATATTGCCCCTAAAGAACAGGCAGGCTCCCAATCCCGCCGAGCATCCCGGTTTCTTGGCATATCATAAGCAACTTTGTCTGCGCCGTCATCCGAATTTCAGCCGGTGCCCGTTCCGTTGCCGTGTGCAAGACGGAAATACACTCAATCCCCTTTCCCTTGTCCACAGACAGCACATAGGACGTCGCAGATACCGCAGAGGCGAACCACTCCGGGACGTTGCCGTAGGCGTATTTTGCAAACATCCTCCGGAGAATCTTTTCCGGGTCAGATTCTTCCTGCTCGATGGTGGTTATCTCCCATCCCCCGGACTTGGCGACCTCTTTCACTGTTTCGGTCAATTTTTTTGCAAGCATCTCGCGTGCAGTCTTCATGAGCAACGCATCATCAAATTTGAAATCCTGTTCTGCCATTATCCATGTACCTCCAATTCCTTATTTTTTCTATCGCGGTATCTCCTTTGAGCGGCTCTCTGGGCGTGGGCTTTCTGGCATTCAAAACTGCAATAGATTTTCTGCTTGATCTTGCCCTGCGTAAATTCCTTCCCGCACTGTGGGCAGATTTTAGAAATGCCCTGCGGGGCTTCCACGTCCTCCACATCGGCCTGAATTGGCGGGTGGTATCCGTGGCATTGCCATGTACTTCCCGTAGCTCGTCCCGGCCTTCTGGGCGGCTATGGAGCACATGGTGAGATAGTCCGGTTTCCTACTCATGATTCCCATCCTTTCCCAGATACCACTGTGCAAAGATATACGCCGCTGCGGGAATCCCGGCAAACGGCCAGAAGGCGCCGCATAAAACGGGCCAGACGTCACACAGTGGATCGTAGTCTGGACAAAGCTTTTCTGCGCCGATCGTAAGCCCTGCAACCCAGATTCCAGCCAGTGTAACATACGCAAAAAACACTAAGATAGAAGTTATCATTTTTTCATCGCCTTTCCGTAGTCCCATTTTTGATGTAAATATCCATTGTGTAGTCAGTGTCCACCGGAATCAGCGGGGCGATAAAGTGCCAGCAGTCCATAAACGTGATATCACTTTTCATTCCCCGATCTCCTTTCTCCGTAGCTGCAAAAGCCTTTCATTTCTACGCAAACAGCCTCGCCTTTGTAGCCTCTGACATTTGGGTAAGGCTCGGTATGCAGCATACACACGGGGTTTTCGTCTCCCTGCCGGTGGACGCAGTCCCGGCAGCGGACGATATGGAGCGTTTCAACAAACCCATCTGCGAAACCGGCATCATACCCCGCCTTGTACTGCCCTCTGTCATATTTAAGCGCTTTCAGAAGTTCTTCCCGATTCACCCGGATACCAATTTTTATGATCGCCTGTACTATGGCATCTCCGATAGCATCCTGGAAGTCGCTTAAATTCAAGCTGGCAGGTGGTGTGTAGCCGTTAAGTTCTTCCATTTTCATCCACCTTTCGCTCCCCATAACTGCAAAAATCATCGCCGTCTACCTCGTTAGGGGACATGCCCTGCTCATATTGCCAATGATAGCAATACCCAAATGGCGTTCCTCCATTGTTGGTGGGGTGCTTGCCTATTTCCTCAAATGCAATGCAGTCCCGGCACCTTACCACGGGGACGGCATCCACGGTGGGGGCATTCCGGATTATCTCCTTTGCTATAATATCTTCGTCGGAAACATCAAATTGGAGTTCCAATTCCTCTGCATCAATTAAGCGTGGCATCTCAAATTCTCCTTCGCAAGTATTTTTTCAATGGGAAGCCCTCGGTAATATCGGCTGGGAATAGTTATCCTGCCCGCAGCATTCCCACGGATCAAGATTTTGCCAGTGTTCAACCGTCAATCGTTTCATTGTTTTCCTCCTTCGGCAATTCTGGAAGCGGCTGCCAGTTGGTGATTTCAACATCGTCATCCACTTGGTCTGTTTCGTTCACGCCGTACTCTGCAAGCAAATCTTCGCAAACACACGACCACCAGTACCAAGCCCCCCTGTAATAGACAGCAGTCGCTTTTTGCGGAACGTCCTTCATGTACCGGTAGTACGGCGCTGGGTTGTGATTTACCCACACCACATTTACAGGCTCAAGTTCCTCCGGCGGCCTATCACTGCACGGAATCCACCTTGTCCGCTCCAACGCCTCCATGCCCATCCGGCAGGCTTCGTTTACCTCGTCCATGCCGTCATAATGCTCCCGGTGTTCCGGGTTCAGAATTTCAATCGCTCGGTCAATCGTCATCGCCCTTATCCTCCTTATCCTCCAAGAGGTGCTGAACAGCGAGCGTGTTCAAAACGTGTGTAAATTCCAAAATATCCCAACTGTTATGGGTAATTCGCCCCGCAACACTGCACATTGCGAACAGCATAGCGGTTAAATCCTCCGTGAAATCGCCGCCCAAATCCATCTTTGGGAGTGCCGGTAGCTCACAATCTTCCTCATCTTTGTAAACGTCCGTTAATGCAGCTCCAAAAATTGATGCTTTCATAAATAAATCCATAATTACTCCACCAAATCCATTTTTGCGATATTGTGGCCTTTGCATCGATACCCCTTGCGGAAGCAAGACGATACAGAGCATTGCCTCACCCCTAAGAAATTACAGGCATCTTTTTCACTGTCAAAAATCATAGTTACGCCCTTTCTTTCAAGCACATATTTAACTTTGTTGGCTTCATGTGCCTTTTCCCCAACGTTGGGATTACGTTTGCTTATATCCCGTATGTTTTCGCTGTAAGGGATAAATAGGCAAGCCGACCTGGAATATACTTTATTCCCCGGAATTTTAGTATCTTTGTCAAGGCAGTATCCCTTCTGCGAGACCCAATTGGTATAGCCCACTAACTTTTTGATGTCTTTTGCAAAATTAGACAAATGTTTCCATCTGTCACAAACTTCGCAATTTGCATATGCTCGCCCTCTACGCCTTTCCTGCTGGGACTTGTCGTAGCATCGCCGTAGCATTTGATACCATAGCCCATATGTTCGCTTGTCACAAGTTGGGAAATCGTTAATCCCACCGTATTTATTCATTTTCTGCTCCTTGCATTTTTGCACCGCAATGGCAATACGGATATCTCCGGCAAGCCTCGCCGTATTCTCCGGCTTCCAGCAGGTGGTGCAAGTCGATATTGTCTACCTTGCGCCCGCAGATGGAGCATTCCAGGCAGAGGGTCATTTCATCTGCAAGCCGGATATTCCAGTTCCCATGCCGCACCGGCTCCGCATCGGCGGCGGGAAGTTTGCGTATCTCGGAAAAAGCCGCCGCATAATCGCCGCTTGTGCGCTTTACGATTTCCATGGCCGCCTCCCGGCTAATGTAATCACTCATTTCAATTCCTCCAAACTAATCTGCCCATCAATGGGCGTATTGTCGGCCTCTTTCCGCTTCCGTTCCGGGACGACTTCTCTCACAAGGGGCTGGCGGCTTATTGCCCGATTGAATGCCCCACAAGCCATCCATCGTCCCGCCCAGTCCGTCGCTTCACTATGGGTAAGCCCGTATACTTTGCATTTGCAAAGCACTTTATCGTGATACTTGCCCTTTATGAAGTTGCTACACTCCCGGCACGTATGCCCATCCAAAACGCCGAAAAACCGGTGCATCAGAGCAAGTTTACGTAAGGCCATTATAGTTCCTCCACTCCGGGCGGATGCTGATAAGTACCGATTTAGCCATTGTCAGCCCTCCGGTTCCAAGCCTCAATTGCCGCGGCTTTGTTCTTACAGCAGCCACTTGAAGCCCCGCATCCTCCAGCAATGGAGTCACAAACAACCTGAAACTGGCTGTTATATAAGTCGTAGTTTTCATCGTATTTGTCCATAAGCTCAATTTCCGCAACACTTCCAACAAAAATCTTTGTTCCCCCACAAAACGGGCATGGCTTCAATTTGGTTTCTTCCATCGTTATCTCCTTCCCACCCGGGTTACCCCGGGCTTATCGCTTGTTTTCATTCTCCCAAAAATCTCCACTCCAAAGCTATCCATGCAAATTCATAGGGCAAAGACCCTTTCCGGAACTCTTGCGCAATCCTGTTTGCATTGTTCCTCTTAACGCCTTTCGACATCAGCAGTTTTACAAAACGTTTTCTTGTCATTGGTCTCTCCTAACAGTGTCGATTTCGAGGCGGTTAAACCATTTCCGTGACCTCGCGAAAATGGTCTATCCCCACTGTTCCGCCATTGCGGCGGCGATGCCGGGGGAAGTTTTGCTTCTGGCCTTTGCCCGGAACGCCTTGCACACGGTTTGCGATTCCTCGCAGGCAATAAGTACTTTCATTCCGTCTCCTCCACCGGGGAGCGGAGCCAGGTAAGGCAGCATTCTTCACAGCTGGACATATCTCCACACAGTTTGGCCTTTACGCAAATATACGGCGCTACCCTTATCATTTTTGCCAGCTCCTCATCCGTCATGTTCCGGATGCGGTCGGCGTTGGTCATCGGCTCATACCGATCTTTCAAGCCTTCATCGTGAATGCAGCCGTCACAAGCCGCCCATCCACCCGGGGCAATTCGGTACTTGCAGCTGGTGCATAGCTCATTTTTCATTTCCCATTTCCTTTCTGTTTTCCTTTATTCCCCCACCGGCTTGAAACAGCCGTACATTTTCGCTTTGCTCACTGAAAATCCTCCATACTTGTCTGCCCCGGTAGCACATCGTACTCCATCCACCAGCGGAACACATCTTCTGCGGTAGTCCAATCTTCGGTAGCCCAAGCCGGTTCCTTGTTCCGCCGTCTGCGTTCCTCCAGCATCCTATCGAACGCACGCAGATAGAGATTTTTGTACTTCGGCCACCGGGTGAACTCGGTTTCCCGGCCTTTTCTGCCAGCCAGGGGGCATCCGATACACCCAACCCGGCATTGCCCCTCGGCGTATAGCGGGTTCATCGGGACTTTCGCATCTTCTAAGAAGCCGTACACATCCTTGTCTGTCCAGTCGATAATCGGGTTTACAACTCGTTTTGCTTTCAGGCGGCAGTTTTCAAAAAGCATTCGCTTTTCGTCATTGTCGTTGGCAAGAATGATATTTTTATCCTTGGTTGCACCCAGTTTTTCGTAGATTCCACGGTTGTTTTTCCTGGATACAGATTCAGCCCAGCGAACGCCGGTGCAGATAAACCGCCCTGCGCCACCTGTTTCTTTCAAGACGGAACAGCAGTACCGCATCCACCGGGATGGCGGTATGAGCACTTGAGGAATTAAGCTCCACATAGATACCCGCTTCCCCTTGTAAACCGGCATGTTCACGGTGCACTTGTATCCTTTTCCCTCTAGCCGCTTGAACTCACTTCTGACAAACCGCACCGTTTCTGGGGCATCAGCCGTGGTGTGGTTGTGTTGGAACTCGCAGGGGATACCGGAGCGCACCGCAAGCTCGGTGATAACCCCGGAATCTTTGCCGCCTGAAATGCAGATCACCAAAGGCTGCTGATACGCCATGAGCGACATTTCAGAGGCGGCTTTCAGACGATCGATTGCCATCTGCTCCAAGTCATTCATTCTCGATAACAATCCCCTCTCTCACCAAATCAGGGTGCTCATACCGGAAAAATTGGCGTTGTTTTTTGTGGTTTCCAATTGATTTCATGATGTTTTTGTTCCAGTTATCGATGAAATATGCTTCCCACGCCTTGCATCCGTCCCCGTTGGTGGGGCAATCGTCCCGCGTGCAGTTCCTGCAAAATGGGCTTTCCGAATCGATGTACTGGCCAGGGCGTTCCTTTTCCTTGTCTACTTCGTTTTTCATACTCCACCGCCTTCCGGTAGCATTTCAAAGTCCATCTTCCCGGCCAGTTCGGCGATAAAGCTCTTTACCGCTCCGGGGAGCTTCTGGTAATCGTCCTCCCGCTTCTGGCACACTTGGAACGATCTCTGGAAATTCGATGCAACCACTGACTGCACCGTTTCTGCGTCCATCAGCGCCCATTCCTTGAGCTGGGCGGGGCTTCCAACCGTCCGCTGTACCGCCGGTGGCAGCTTACGGAACTCGTCATCTGCGCCGTACACGCTGTTTCTCAGCGCACCGGCAACCAGCCCCCATGCCTCCATCTGGGTCATCTGCTGGGGCGACTGCATCCGATGTAGCATATCTTTCAGCTTCCCGATGGTGGGCATAAAGCCGCCGGTATCCGTCGCTATGTACGCTTTTGCAGCGGCGGCAACGGCCTCAAATGGCTCCTCGGAGAACATATCTGCCCAAAGATTGACTTTCACGTTTGCCGCCTCTTTGGACATCCCCCGAAAAGAATCGGGATAATTTGCCTGTAAAAGCGTGAGAATCTGGTACGCTTCCTGTTTATCCATTCCCAAATTCCTCCCTGTACATTTCTGCCAAACGGTCAACGCCGCTGGTATAGCCGCTGCGGGTATTTGCGTTGCCTATTCTCTGCCTTTCGCTCTTCGTCCAGGTGACAACGGCGGACTTCCAGTCCTTCATGGGGCTTTTGCCAACCATCCAGCCTTTCGACGCATAGAACGCTACAAAGGCTTCCGGGTCAATGCGGTACCCCTTTTCCTGGCAATACTCCGACACCTGCTCCACCGTAGGCGGGGTGAATCGCTTTTTCTTTTCGCTTCCCCCTGCAAGGGGGTTAGGGGGATAACATTCGTTCTCTTTCTCTCTCTCTTTCTCCTTCTCTTTCTCGCTTTCGCCTTCTTCTTGCTTGCAGTTTGCTTCTTGTTTGCTTCCGTTTTGCTTACCGTTTGCTTCCGCTTTACTTGCGGTTTGCTTACTGGTTCCGCCGTTTTTCCCAGACTTTGCTTTCCGTCTGCTTGCGTCCAGATTCGGCTTGATAAGCATAAAGGCAATGGCGGCGGCGTCAGACATTTTGTCTACGTCCGGGGCATCGTTAAACAGAGCGTATTTGCAAATAGCGTCATAGGCTTCTGCCCTTGCGGCCTTGTTTTTTATCTTGAAAACCGCTTCAAAAAATGAGCGGTAAAAAGTGAATTGGCTTCTTGCTTCGTCTTCCATCTCACACTGTGTCACGGCCTTACCTCCCGTATTTCAACCTGTATGTAATCCTCGTCGTGGAAATTGTGGGAAACGCTTTTCAGCCAGCGCCGGTTATCGTCCTCGATGACACGGCCTTTCATGGCATCCACGATCATCTTTCCCATGATTGCATGGTTGTCGATATCCAGCCGGTCATTCCAGTAGAACGTCACGGCTACAGGCAGTTTAAAGGGTGTTCTGCGAATGCCCTGGGCGTTCATGGCCGCCAATGTAAGCCAGTGCCATAACTCAGCGTCTTTCTTCCGCAATGCCCAGTGCTTCCCGGCGTAGTACGCATTCATGCCGTACTCCTTCGCCCACTTCTTCTTTTCCGCGCCGGTCTTCGGGTAGGCGATTCTGAAAACTTCTTTTGCCACGATTCTCCTCCTTTTGGAGTTGGCGGTTTAACCTCCCACCGCCAAGGGAAAATGCAAACTATACTGTCAATCTTTTTAGGAAAGATTGCTTTTTCCGGCCTAGAACGGCAATTGTTCGTCCTCTCCATCCAGCTCCGCGAAGTTCGCCGCAGGGGCGGGAGCCTGATACGCCGGTGTGCTGTATCCGTTGTCAGCCCCAGAGCTGGCCTGAGTGCCGCTTTCCTTGCTGCCGCAGAAATAGATGTTGTTTACAAGAATCTCCGCCTGACGGCGCTTCTGGCCGTTCTTGTCCGTCCAGTCCCGCAACTGTAATCTGCCGGTCGCTACGGCCATCTGGCCTTTATGGAAGTACTTCTCCACCATTTCGGCGGTGCCGCCCCATGCGACACATTCAATAAAGTCAACTTCCTTCTCGCCGGTCTGCTGATTCTTGAAATCCCGGTCACAGGCCAGCGTGAAGCTAGTCACAGCCTTTCCGGAAGCAGTGCGGCGAAGCTCCGGGTCTCGGACGATTCTTCCCTGCACGCTGATTTGGTTAAGCATTTGCGGCCTCCTGAGAAATCACCTCGCCGGTGTCCTGGTCAACGTCGATGTACTCAGTCATGTCCGGGATATCTGTCATGTCGGAGGAAATATCCGTCTTTGTGGTGCCGTCCTGAGCCATACCGCGCACAAAGTCGGATTTCAGCGGGGCGTATTTCAGCACCTTTTTCAGAACGGTTTTCTTTGCCATCTCGTCAAAATTGGTCTGCCATGGGCCATTCCCGAAGCTCTTAGAGAACTTTCTCGCGTGCTCGGTAACTTCCTCGATGCTCATAACCTGAAATCCGTAGCCTCCGTCCTTGGTCTTGAACATGGCGTAGTAGGCAATGGGCTTGCCGCGGTTGCTCTTGGCGGGGACGTGCCGCAGCTTCGGGTCAAGGCCAAGGGCATACTCAAACTCGTCGTTTTCGTATACGGCGTGCGCCTGAATGATGGAAACCTCACCGGAACGGTAGGCCAGATCAATAAGCCCCTTATAGCCAAGCTGGAATTGGCACTCCATCTGGCCGTGATTGCGGAAGGGAATCAGGTAAGCCTGCCCAAGAGGAGTATTCGGCTCCAAGCCCAACTGGGCGGCGGTCATCATAGCGCCAAGGAAAGACTGAGGGGTGCATTCCTTGAGCTTCGGGTTGGCGCTCAGTGCCGACAGGGTAATGCGGCTGAACCGCTCCGGGGTCATCACGCTTGGCAGTGCCGCCTGAATAGCGGGCTTCATCACCTCAATGTAGTCCTGAATGCTGCTGGGGTTTTTCTTTTTCGCTACCGCCTGAGTAGAAGCAGTGGCATTCTGAATCACGTTTGCCATTAAATATTCTCCTTTTTGAACCGGAAAGTTCTGCTTTCCGAAGATTTGAAATAGTCCTGTGGGATTTCTCCGTGGTCTTTCTCCCACTTCTTTCTATCGAACGTGGAGCGTTTCTGCGTCTTCCATGTGACGCTGTAACTCCCGTATCCGCCCCGCTCGGCGGTTCCCATGGTCTCCATGATACGTGCCTGAGCGGCGGCTTTCTTTTCTTCCAGCGCCTTGATCTGCTGGCTGCATTCGTCCATGATCGCCAGGTCGACGGCGCAGCCGGTCAAATCCATTTCGGTGTCCGGATCGCTGGCTGGGAACTCTGCGTTCAGGGCGTCAATGGTGGAATCCATGCCGTCAATGGCCGGGGGCGTTTCGCTCTGAACGTTCTCCCAGAAGCTTTCCTCCGCCTCTTTCAGGGCTTCCAGCTCTGCTTCGTCCCGCTCGATGACGAACACTTTGAAGTCAATGCCCAGAACCAGAACCGCCAGATACCAGCGGTCAAGGCCGGACACAAGCAAGTAATGGCAGCATTGCGCGTAGTAAGTAGCCGGGAACTCGCCGTTCTTGAATTTGCTCAAGTGGAGCGCATTCGTGGTCTTGATCTCTAACCCTGCCCGTTCCCCAATGACCAGCCGGTCGTAGTTGGCGTGGGCGTAGGGCATATCGTCCCGGAATACGGTGTAGTTCTCCCGGCGCACCTTTTTCCCGGTAGCTTCTGTGAACCGCTTTGCTACGTATTCCTCCAAGTCCGTGCCGAGGCGTACCGCCTCTTTCTGGGAAATATCCTCCGGGATGACCTTCCCGGTTTTCTCCGCCCAAAGGGCATACGGTGACTTGTAGGGGTTCAGCCCAAGAATGGCGGCGGCATCCGAACCACCAATGGTGGTAGAGCGTAGCGCTGTCCATTCCTCTTTGCTCATGGCCTCGGTTGGAATTTTCCGTATCATTCCTCCACCTCCGCTTCCTCGTTAAATTCCGTCATGGAATCGATGCAATCCAGGCAGTAGAACTCATCATGCGCCGGGATATATACCAGTTTGCTGTCTGTGATGGGACATCCGCACCTGGCACACTTCGGGAGTGCCGCTTCCCGAAAGTCGGCATCCGCCGCCAACTGTTCAGCCTGCCGCCACGGCTCCATGCTATCAAAAACGTCCATTGACTTTCCTTTCTCAATTTGATATACTGTAAGTGGTAGAGATTCTTTATATCGCTTGCCGTCCCCGGTGCTGTAACATCGGGGGCGGCTTTTTATCGCCCTCTGATGCACCGGCCGATACCGGCGCCCATCAGGATAGCGCACACCCACATTGCGGGGACTGCCGCCTTGTCTGCCAGCAAATCAGCCTGTTGCCACCAGAAAAGCACCAGATTCAGCCCCGCATAGGGGAGAACACGGAAAACGCATTCCCTGATATTGAACGGCTTCCGGTTCTCCGGCACCGGCTCCCACCGGGCATCCACGGGCTTATTTCTGCTTGCCATATCGTTCACCTCCTGTCGTGGTTTTTGTGGACTACGTCGAAAAGCTCCACGTTCTCATCGTCAAACGCCTTGCTTTCCTTCGATTCCATCAAAAGGGATTCCCGCAAATGCTCATTTTCCCGGCGCAACCGGGGGTTCATCTCCGCCATGGTGCGAAGCTGGGCAACCTCATTCGGCATCATTTGGATTTCTCCTTGTAGGGGCGAACCTCACTCGGATGAAGTATTTGTATGAAGCCGCTCTTGTCAACCAAGCGGAAACATCCGTCCTGCTGGATATTTATCAGCACAACAATGTCACCGATATCGAAACCGTGGCCAAACCTACCGCCCTTTACCGTGACAACGAACTTGTCCCCCATCTTCGGCTTGCTCACCTTTGGCTTGCTCTCTTTGGGCTTGTCCTCCTTGCGCTTCTTCTCAAACAGCCGATCAACGGCGACCCTTGCGCCCTCCGCTCTGCTGTAGGTATCCGTCGGATTGCACCGGGCTTCTGCGGTCTTCACGTCCCGCCCGCCCCGTTTCAGGACGGCCGTGGTAATCATCCCGTCAAAGCGGAGTTCCACGGTGCAGGGTTCCCGCTCAGGCTCTGCAAGGCCAGCGATCATGTCTTCGTACCAGCACCAATGCCCAAGAAAATCGTCGAGATCCTCCTCCATGCAATAGTAAACTCCTTCATTGTTGATTCCGGATTTTATGATCGTCATGGTCTTTCCCAGATACTTGTCCATATAAGGGTTCCAGCACTGCTGCGTCCTCTTGCTCACAATCCGCACCTTATCCCCACACTTGTATTTCGCCATAAATAACTCCTTTCAATTTCGGCATTCTGCCGTAGATTTCAAATCACTGCCATTCCCTCGCAAACGCCCGTATCTCCTTATCAGAGTACCCCAGGGTTTTCAGGATCACCGCCGGGTTGGGGTGGAGGGTGGTCACCAGCTTCCGAAGGACGTCAAGTGGCATAACGGTTTTTCCATTTCGGTAGTGCCGCAGGTTTTGCCCATCCACCCCGATTCCCCGCCCCAGAGCGGCGGCGTTGTCGCTCTGGATTCCCGCGAGGGTGCAGCAGCGGTTAATTTCCTTCCAGAAGTCCTCTGCCGTGTACCGGTCGGCATACTGCCGGATTCTAGGCATTTCATCATCTCCTCCCGTATAATCTGTAATTCGTTTATTCATGTCTTTTTTATTGCATATTGCCCCTCGCTGTGCTATTCTGGAAGAAAAAACAGAAAGAGGCGGTCTTATGGGCAAAAAGAGTATAAAAGCATCTAGCGCGGAGTATCCGGGCGAATCGTATTTATTGCGCTGCACGTATCAGGAGGTTACCGAATGCCCGTCATGCCATTTCGCGATTGAGCCGAAGGCATTATGCGCTTACTACGTTCAGCCAGACAGCCCTTCTGATGGGAAATGCACGCTGTACCTTCTTTCCCTGTGCAAAAGGTGCAATCAGGTCTTTTTAAGCGCTTTTCAGGAAAGTACAAGTCGCCCTGTTCCTGGCTTTGCAGATTTCGATTCTGCCTCGTACTCTGTTCCTTACACGCCTAACATAAACAAATTTTCAGGCGACGTGCAACAGCTTTCACCGGACTTCGTTGAGACCTATGCGCAGGCGGAAATTGCCGAATCTCAACGGTTGTATCGCATCTGCGGGGTTGGCTATCGAAAAGCCCTGGAGTTTTTGGTAAAGGACTATTTGCGGCATAAGAATCCAGATAATACCGATAAGATACTCGCGGAGCCGCTCGGTTCGTGCATCAAAAAGCTGGAAGACCAAAGGCTCAAGGTTCTCGCTGAGCGGTCGGCATGGATTGGAAACGACGAAACGCACTATGTAAGAAAGCACGACGATCTCGGCATTGAAGATATGAAACGCTTCATAAAGGCCATGCTGAATTACGTAGAATCGGAACTTGCTTTCGAGGAAGCCGAAGCCATCCCCTGCAAATAGGTATCGCGCTCTGCCAGCTTCTCCCCGGCCAAAGACCAGTATTCCACGACAACCCGTGTCGGCTGATCCACTGCACCAGACCCGCGCGCAGACCGTGTTTCAATGACGGGAATTACACGTGCTGAATCACACCCTCTGGGGAATAGATAATTTTTCATTTTTTCACCCCCTCCCAGGCTTGTCCCGTTAAGATTCACCTTCCGCTAAGACGAGGACGCATTGGAAATGATCTCGTTAACAGCGGTTTTGAACTGTTCCTCTGCCCCCTTCGGTTCCCTGTGTCCATTCAGGACTAAACTGACATATTCCCGCGTTACACCGATATGATCGGCGAGCTGTTTCTTGGAAATTTTATGCACATGCATCAAACCGACCAAATCTCCCGTCCAATTTTTAGGCAACATTTTCCACTTCCTTCCCTCAATAATTGTTGAAAAATGTGAACTTATATGCTATCATAAAAACGCCAACAAATATGACGCATATGTGTTCACCGTTTTCAACTCATGACCCCATTATAGTTTACGTTTTTCACCTTGTCAAGGGGTTTAGTTGAATTTTGTGAACTTTGTCGTTATGCACAAAATAACAGGGGTGATATTGTGTTCTATGACAGGTTTGCATATCTTTGTAAACAAAAGGGCGTGTCCGTAAGCCGCGGTGCCCTGGAAGCGGGGATTAGCAAATCCCTTGTAACGAAGTGGAAAACAAACAATACGGATATCCCTTCTCCGGATGTAATCGGCAAACTAAGCAAGTATTTCGGTCTACCCGTCTCTGAATTACTTGGCGAAGAACCATCAAAAACGTCTGCCGAAAAAGAACAGCCCGCCGATTCCGGCGAGCTGTCTGACATAAAAGCGCGGCTTATTCAATATGTGTATCCTTTAACAGACGAACAGGCAGCCCTTGCGCTTCGAGTTTTGAAATCAATTCTGGAAGACGCTGAATGATTTTCTTCATGTCTGCTTCTGTCAAATTGGATATGTACCGGATCAGTTCTTCTCTTTCCTTCATGCTTTCTCCCTCCATTGTGTATTTATAAACATTTGTTTGATTACGTAGCGTATAATAGCACGTCATGTGTCCAATAAACCGGACTAATTAGAAAATTGCACAAAAATTTTTCTTTTCGTTGAAATTATTTTCCGAACGTGGTATGATTTTGAATGAAGATGACAATTGAATTCTGATTCAAGAAAATTTTTAAAAGTGGTTGACAAATCGTCCAACGGTGCGTATAATAATGGTGCGTCGAGGTTACCTCGTTACGCTGTTTATCAAACCTCTGGGCGAGGGCTTCCACCTTTCGGGAGACCCCAAACCCAGGGGTTTTATTCCCGTACGGGTCACCATGTCGGCACCCCGAGGGTCGCCGACAATTCGGAGGCTTAGCTCAGCTGGTTAGAGCGCCTGCTTCACACGCAGGAGGTCACTGGTTCGAGTCCAGCAGTCTCCACCAAAAAGTTCCTGATTTCGTAAGAAATCAGGAACTTTTTCTGTTTATATCCTCAAATAGTGACGCGGTATTTTGGCGTTTTTCGCATGACCCAAACCGCGACCCAAAAGCCGATAGGTCAGGAAAGCACCGAAGAGGGGCGGATGGCATCATCCGTCCCTCTCGGACTATTTTTGTGGGCTACATGGTCTGGCTGATGACGCTGCCGATGGTGTCGGCGGCGTCACGCTTCATCCCCTCCGTGGCGTGGGTGTAGGTGCTGAGGGTAAAGCCCGCGTCATAGTGTCCCAGTGCGCCGGACAGCGTCTTGCCGTCCACGCCGTACTTGAGGGACAGCGTGGCGAAGGTGTGTCTGAGGTCGTGAAACCTGATGTGCTCCGCGCCGATGGCCTTCAGGATCTTCTCATGGGTGTGCCGGAAGGAGTCCGGGTCGAACATGGTGCCGGTCTTGGGCGACACGAATAGGTACGGACTGTGTGGGTACTTTGCGTGCTCCTCTACTGGTGCTGCCATTGTGGTGATAATAATAAACATCCAGAATCTTATCCGCCAACAAGAACAGCTTGCCATCTGCGCTTTGCAGCACACGCCACTTGATCGGCTCGGTCAGATAGTCGCCGTTTCCGTCACTGCTCTGCTTGTAATTGCCGAAATAGACGCTGCTCTTCTGTGCGCCTTTAATCTGTGCTACCGGATTGCTTTGTGCTGCTGGATCGCTTGTGGTATCCGCCGCAAATGCTACTGTCGGCGCCATCGTCAGCACCATTGATCGGCCTGTGATTGGCCTTTGCAGCACGAGCAGATGCGAATAGGCATTGCCATGGCGAAATCCCACCAAAATGCGAAGTAAGGCCCCCGGGAATTACCCGGGGGCCTTCACGGTTATCGTATATATTTGGAGGATGAAAAATCGGATTTTATTCATCCTATGTCGTAGGCACTGCATCAAAAGAATTCAATCGTAAGGCGGAACACCGCATAAGCCAGCAAGTCTACTTTCAGGATATCCGTTTGGGGCCGATTACATCACGGACAGCATATTGTAGCGCTTCAGCAGCTGAATATCCTCCCGGGAGATGCGGAGGTCCTGCAGAAACTCCGGTGTCTCCGGTTGGATGGTTTTGGACAAAAACACCTTAGGTTTTTATACAAGGGCATAATTATAAAACACAACAAAACCGAGCCAACCTACACTAAAACGTCGCTATTTCTTTGTGAAAAGCGACGTTTTTTTATGGCCCGGACTGAGAAAGGAGTGGTGGCAACCATATAATCTAAAAAAGAAAGGGGGAAGTTTTTTCGTTAGCCAGGCTGAGAGGTCTGGCTTTTTTTCATTTCAAAACAAGGAGGTTAGCGAATGGCAGATGACAAACTGAAAGCAGGCCCGGAGTCCCCTGGCGAGGGCTCTGTTGGGGATGCTCAAACTGTGACGAAGCCCCCTGTCCCGGAAACGGTAGAGGAGCCCGCAGCTGGCACCGGCCCGGTACGCCAGCCGGAACAGTCTGTTACCCCTGGAATGGGCGGGGATGTTCCAGCCCAGCCTGCGCCGCAGGTTGAAGCTGATAAGGTGGAAAAATCCCCCGACCAGGATAAAAAAGTGGAACCGGAGGAAAAGACGGCAAAACGCCGGGGCCGTCCCCCCAAGGAGCAGGATTCTCCCCAGGGGGACAAACCGGAAAAGGGGCCGGAGCCCCGCACAGGCCGCCCGGCAAAGGCTGACAAGGCGGCCCGTGGCAAGTCCCCGTCCCCAGCTCTGGACAAAGTGTCCAGAGGTAAGGAACAAGAGCTTACCCCCGCCCAGCGCGGAGGAAAAACACGCCGGGAACGCAATCAAAATGTGAAAGATTTTTTGGCGGGCAAGCGTGAAACTCCCTTTGCCGATGGTAAGCAGCCGCCTAAATCCACTAAGGGCGCCCCGGTCAAGGAGGCGGAGGCCCCCGCCCCGGAGATCAAGCTGCCGCCCACGCCGGAGGTGCCGCCCCGCCCGGTGGAGCAGGGCGGGATAATCCTTTTCGGTGCGGCTCAGGTCCACGGGGCCGGAGATGCCGGGTACCCTGCCCCTGCTGGTGTACTGCCACATTCCGTGCCTGCGGGCCGGGCGTTTGCCCCGGTAGTCCGCCAGCCAGAGGTCGAAGGGGGCCAGTGTGTCCATGTGCAGGGCAGTATCTGCAAAATGGGTGTAGGTGTATACCATGGCGTACAGGCCCCAGTGCTCCAGCTGCCGTGCCGCCCCGGCAACAAGGGTGGAGAGCGCGTCCGGTGTCAGGGCACGCAGGCGGGCATCCTCCATGTCGATGGCAGCAGGCAGCTGAAGCCACTTTCCCCTGAGGGCATCGTGCAGGAGGGCCAGCTCGGCATCCCGCTGTGGAGCGGTAACGGCACAGCTGTAATAGTAGACCCCCACCGGGATGCCCAGCCGGGTGCAGGCAGAGTAGTTTGTTTCAAACATGGGGTCGATGTAGGGCGTGCCGCTTCTGCTGCCCAGTGCGCGCAGCATCACGCCGTGGACCCTGCCGCTGGCTTTTACGGTATCCCAGTCTATGCGGCCCTGCCAGCGGGAGACATCCAGCACCGTGAACATCAGGTGGCCTCCAGCAGGGTCTTGAGGGCGGCGGGAGTGACGGTGTCCACCACCAG
>ENA-ORSB01001679-ORSB01001679.1-human-gut-metagenome-genome-assembly--contig:-NODE-1679-length-19634-cov-39.313806_pt1 | contig 19634 bp, 16 predicted proteins | sample MGYA00242180_ERZ509144 | MGnify/ENA primary metagenome ERZ509144 (study PRJEB26280, sample SAMEA2338661) | human gut metagenome | biome: human gut; feature: human-associated habitat; material: faeces...
ATCGGGGACAGCGGACGCCGGAAGTATAACCGCTTCTGCGTCCGCTGCGTCCATAACTGCAAGCAGAGCTTCCATGCGGATCTCATCGCCTGTCCGCACTTCTCCCGCAAGGCATCGCGGTGTAGACCGTTAGGGGTCGAAAAAGCCTGTGATTGCAAGCCCCAGAGCGGCGCAAATTGACCAACCTAAGTGATTGTATTCCCTGCGCGGTTTCTTCTTTAGCGCGGAAATAAGTGTCGATTTCGGCACTTGTTTGAATGCCCATAAACGAACGAAAAGCCTCTGTCGATGCCCGGTTTGGGTATCGGCAGAGGCTCTTTTTTTGTATCTTTTCTGTAAATACCGTTGAAGATCACACGCTAATACACAGCGTCACTATTAGCGTTTCTGTATAACTATGCCTCTAACCCATATAATTATCATGAGCGTTATAGAAAAGGTGTAGGTACGCGCTATGATTGACAAACGAATAGGTAAACGAGTAAAACAATGCCGGGAACGCCTCGGAATCTCGCAAGAAGAGCTTGCGGAAAAGACCGGGCTGACTGCAAATTATATTTCTACGGTTGAACGTGGTATGTCGTTTCCTCGCTGTGAGAAATTGATCATTCTTCTCAATGGGCTTGAGGTTTCGGCAGACGCGATTTTCTGTGACGTCCTGGAGCATTCGACAAGCTATAAATCGTCTGAACTCTCAGAGAAACTTGCTTCGTTGTCTCCGCAAGCGCAGAAGCGCATTTTGCAGATGGTTGAGCTGATGATTCAGCAGGAAACGGCAGATAATGGCTGAATCCGTCATGGGCTGTGTGATTTTATCACGCAGCCTTTTTTCTTCCCTTATTTCGACAGAATATTTCATATCTCCGTGCTATACTATGTATCAGAGACACAGAAACAGTCTCTAATACATAGTCAGGAGATGAAAAAGAAAATGAAGACCTGTGCTTTTACCGGGCATCGTCCGCAAAACCTCCCGTTTGGTTTCAATGAGGAAGACGAACGCTGCATAGACCTCAAAAAAACTCTCAGGGAGCAAATCATCAATCTCATCGAAAATGAAGGCGTCACGCACTTTATATCCGGAATGGCAATCGGTGTAGATATGTATGCCGCTGAGATCGTTCTGGGACTGAAAGCGTCCTATCCGGGAATTACGCTCGAAAGCGCCATCCCATGTGAAAGTCAAGCCGCAAAGTGGTCGGAAGCTCTGAGAGATCGGTATTTCGACATTGCGTCCAAGTGTGATAAGGAAACACTGATTCAAACCCATTACTCGCCCGACTGCATGGACAAGCGCAACCGTTATATGGTTGATCATGCGGATGTCCTGATCGCGGTTTGGGATGGAAGCCCCAGCGGAACCGGAAAGACGGTCAGATATGCTCATCAGCAGGGTAAATCTGTTACGATCATTGACCCGGTTTCCCTTGATGTCACACAAGAATAAGGCAAATAATATCCCCTCTGAATCAAGCATTGTGAAAACCGTAAATTTACTTACGATAGTGAACACACATTGCACTGAACAGTGATTATTGGAAGCGTGTACGGTGTGTGCTGTCCCGTGAACTTTTCCATGGAATGCACTGAGTTTTCACGGCTTCGCAAAATGGAAAGCGCCACCCTACGAACAGTCCCTCGTCGGGAGAAAATTAAATCGCTGGAAACGGAAATGCCCCGGCACTGTGCATCTGGCACAGCGCCGGGGCATTTTTTCCATCACAGGAGGTCATTCAGAAGATTCATGCACTTAACCTTCTGTTGGAGATTTGCACTCCCGTACACATTCAGGGTAAAAGATACGTTCTTATGTCCGAGGATTTCAGAAAGAGACTTTATATCAAACTCCGGTATCTCGATTGCTCTAACTGCGAATGTATGCCGGATCTCATGAAACTTCACTTTCTCCAATCCGTTCCTCTTCAAGAAACGTGTGAAAAATTGCCGATATGTTCTCGGCTCGGTTGGCTTTGTCTTGCCCGTGAGGAAATAGTGATTCGGGTTTTCCGTGTAAAACTTCTTGATGATGTTCATGAGAAGGGACGGAACAGGAATCGTTCGAGCGGAGGTCTTCGTTTTCGGCGGTCCTATATGAAGATACGATTCTCCCTTTTTCTTGTCATAGATACGCTGAACCGTTTTGTTGATGCTGATGGTCTTGTCCGTCAGCGAAATATCCCTCATCTGCAATCCGCACAGCTCTCCTATCCGGACTCCGGTAAACAATGCAATCAGAATCCCCGCTGTCTTCCGGTTCAAGTCCATGTAGATACACTGGATTAGAGCTTGCTCTTGATCTTTTGAGAGAGAAACTACTTTCTTGATACCAAGCTCTTTTGGGTATTCGATTAGGTCCCAGTTCAGGAGTGGAATAGCCCGTTCCTTGTAGGCATACTCCATTGACAACCGGAGAACGAGGATAACATCCCTTATCGTCTTCACGGTAAGCCCTCCGGTCTTATCCAAGCGTCCAGCATTGTAGAGATACGAAATGTAGCTCTGGATGTCCGCTTCAGTGATGCTGCCAATCTTGCGCTTGCCGAAATACGGGATCAGGTGATTTTCGGCAATCAGCGTAAAGCTGGCGTGGGTTGACGGCGTGATCATGGGCTTCTTTTGATTTAGCCATGTGTTCACAAGCGTCTTGAATTGTGTATTGTTAGTCATAATGACCACCTCCACGAACATTATCCGGTGGAGGGATAATCAGGGCATTAACACCCTCAAGTAACGGTCTTGAGAAGCGTCCGAAGCTCCGCTTTCCGGGCTTTGATGAGCCGTGGAGTGTCTATAAGGCAGAAGAACTCTTTAAGAATGTGGCGGACAAGAATCACCCTACGGAAACCGTTTTGACCATTATTCAGGGCAAAGGAACCCTTCCGAGAGAACAAGCTGGAAGGAATATTCACTATGATGATGCGTCTCTTACAAACTACAAAAAGGTGGAACAGGGAGACTTCATTATTCATCTTCGTTCCTTTGAAGGCGGACTTGAAATGGCTAATGAAGATGGCATAGTGAGTCCGGCGTATACCATTCTGCGCTGCGAGAAACCACATTCAAGCCTTTTCTATGAAGCATACTTTCACACGGATGAGTTTATCAATCATATCCTCTCAAAGTCAGTAGAGGGCATTAGAGATGGCAGACAGATCAGCTATGAAGCGTTCAAGTGGCTTGGTTTACCGTACTGCGACGTCTCTGAACAGAAAAAGATTGCGCAGTTATTTTGTTCCCTCAGTCATAGAATAGAAAAACAGCAGCAAATGGTAGATGCCCTCAAGAAGTATAAAAGAGGTGTCGTTGCGGCTATTCTTTCACATCAGCTAAAGTTCTCAGATGCAACCGGAAGCCCATATCCAGAATGGACATCCTGCACGCTACAAGACGCAGTGGATTTTCTGGACGGACAGCGTAAACCACTTGAAAGTGCGGACAGAGCCAAACGGCAAGGACAATATCCATATTACGGCGCATCGGGCATAATAGACTATATTGATGATTTCATCTTCGATGAGCCGCTGCTCCTTCTTGGTGAGGATGGGGCAAATATACTTAATCGCAGTACGCCGTTGTGTTTTATCGCAGAGGGGAAATATTGGGTAAACAACCATGCTCATGTAATGCGACCTAAAGCAGGACAGAATATTAAGTTCCTTTGTGAGCTACTTGAAAGTCTCGATTATACACGCTATAACACTGGCACGGCACAACCAAAGTTAAACCAAGAAAAGTGCCGTAGAATTGAGCTTGCTTTGCCTGTTTACGAAGAACAATGTCGCATTGCCAATTTTCTGTCTGCCCTTGACCAAAGGGCAGACAAAGCGCAAAGCGTTCTTGATTATCTGCTTTCAAATAGAGCTGGTCTATTACAACAGCTCTTTATATAAAAAGCTGCCTCATATAGCCGTCCCTCGTTTTACTCAGAAGGTCAAGTGTTTTTTGGGTGGCTTGCAATCGTGTCTCCACAACATCAAGAATATCCGCGTACAAAAGTTGTTTCTCATGGCTGGGATACATAACAGGAATACCCATAAGCAAATCATCCGTCATAGATACTCGATCATGACGAACGCCTTGTGAGCCGTTATCATAGATGTACCTGTACCATGCGTCGCTCTTAAAGTACCAAGCGAGATATGAAGGAGAAATATCTGCTTGCAGCACAAGACAGGTATATAGCGGTGAGATAATACCTTGTTCACTGAGAGTATATCTATTGAACGGTCCGTATGGTGCAGAATTTGACTTTCTCGGATTGTAAACAAAGTCTCCATTTTCGATGACATAGTAATTTGCTGTGTTTCCGTCTACTGCAATATCCTTGTCAAAGAAATCGCGCTGAGGAATTAGTCCGTATTCCGCAGAGTTGGTAATTACATTTTTTATTACTCCATCTGCGTTACGGCGCGAAACTTTTTTGAAAATATCACCAAGTCGAACACAAGCCCACTCTGCGCCATCCTGAGAAGGGAGTTGGCGAAAAATGCGCTGCATGACACCTCTTTTATACTTCTTGAGGTTATCTACGAGAGATTGCTGCGCGTCGATACGACGGTCTAAGGCAATGAGAAAGTCTGCAATCTTTCGTTGCTCGGTAGTATTCTCCGGCAGATAGTGTTTTGTGGCGAAGAACTCATCTGTTGGGACATTAAGCAATCCGTGATTTCTTGCCCCTTCTGCTGAAATCATATAGATTTCCTTGTACCATTTGAGTGAATCAAAGTACACCTTAATGAAGTCTGTATCGTGCTTCTTGAGCGCAAAACAGATGTAAAGTGTAGACAACGCTCCCATAGGATAGCGGTCTAACCGCTTTATTGAACCGAAGTCGTAACCTACGGAATAGCTCTTGTTATACGCATATTCGCCATTTCTCAAAAGGTAATATCCGCTCATGTCTTTGCTTGCAACGGTTTTGTTGAAGTAACTGATCTGATCGACAAGACCATCTTTCGAGGATATTGTCAGGGGTAGGTCAGTTTCATTGTTGCTGTTTTTCCGTGTTACCCGTTCTGCAAAATCAGACAATTTCTCTGCTCTCCACGGCTCATCGAAGCCCGGAAAGCGGAGCTTCGGACGCTTCTCAAGACCGTTACTTGAGGTCTTTTTTCAGACCTCATTCCGGTATGAACCAAAAGTAAAATCCCTTGCAGTAGCAGAGATTTTCCGCTATTGCAAGGGATTTCGTCTGTCATATAGCTATTTCTGCTTGCTTGATCAGAAGTATAAAAGAGGTGTCACGAGGGCAATCTTCAGCAAGGAATTATCCTTTTCATCTGAGGGGAGTCAATATCCTCAGTGGGATCAGAAACTTATTGGTGAAATATGCAAAATCCAAACAGGAAAAAGCAATACACAAGACGAGACGGATGAGGGACTATATCCTTTCTATGTGCGCTCCCCAGTAGTTAGAAAAAGTTACCGGTATCTTTTCAATTGTGAAGCTGTCCTTACAGTAGGTGATGGAGTTGGAACAGGGAAGGTTTTCCATTATGTGACCGGTAAGTTTGACCTCCATCAGCGTGTATATGCTATGACAGATTTTAGGAAGGTATCAGGGAAATACTTCTACTATTATTTCTCGCACTTTTTTTATGACAGAGTTATGCGAATGACAGCAAAAACCTCCGTCGATTCTGTTCGATATGAGATGATTGATAAGATGCCTATTCTCATTCCTTGCGAAGAAGAACAAAATCAGATTGTGTTTTTTCTTGACCGCCTCGGAGCACAGCTTAAGGACGCGGAAAACGAACTTCTGCTGCTTGCTACACTCAAATCTGGATTGTTACAACAGCTTTTTATATGAAAAGCTGTTGCAGCAAACCTGCTCTCACCTTGCAATATCTTTCGAGAATTGCTTGCTGTAATGCAATGTACTTATCTATACTGTTCATTACCCGGACGAACTGCTCTTGCCTTACTTGATGAGGTACGGGAACTGTAAAGTTTCTAATGCGTTCGAGAGCCAGTTTAGGTTGTCCATTTTTAGTCTTGGAGGCTTCAATTTGTGATTGAATTAGATCAGCCGAAAGTACATGGTAAAGGTATTCTGGATTGATCCCTCTAAAGTTTGTAAAACGATCACAGTTTTCAGTCAAGTTTACTCCATCTAAATCAGGGGTGATAATATTTAGCTTTCCAAGAGTACCAGCAACAGAAATAATGATGTCACCATTCCTGACTTTATATCGAGCAATTTGCTTTTCGGTGTGACTTGTGATGTACTGCAAAGTGCCTGAACACACATATTTCTCACCCATATCTGATACAGTTATATATCGGTACTCCGTAGAATGTGTGGAAAACGTCTCGCCTTTTGGAATGCGTTTTCCACTTAGTACATCGCACACTTCATCGATTCTATGACTAACTGCGTCATGCACAAGTGAATGGTTGCCTTTTTCAGAAAACACGGTCCTCAATAACCCTCTTTTATACTTCTTGAGGTTATCGACAAGCTGTGCCTGTTTTGCAATCCTCCGCTCAAGTGTACGGAGCATATCTGCTACCCGGTTTTGTTCTGAGAGAGCCGGTATGCAGACCTTGATTGTTTCAATCTGAGGATACTTCAAGTTCCATGTGTCAGAGGTCATGCCTTGAGAGTTCTTTCTAAATTCATTGATCAGGTTAGGGCTTTTGAAGAAAGCTGCAAAATATCCATTACTAATCGGGATTTTAGGCATTAGAACTGTGTATGCAGGACTAACTATACCATCACACGGAGAGATGCCGTTCGCTCCTTGCCACATTCTCATGGAGTTATAGACCATATCTCCTGTTAGAACAACCTTATAATTGCTTTTGTCTTCACTTGAGTTGTCTTTGCCTTCAATCTCTGAGCGAGGCATAACGCCATCGTTCATCGTGACAGAAAGCAGTTCCATGTCAGAAGCCCCTCGCTGACTTCTTTCTGCGTAAATATCACCTATACGACATTGTTTGTACGGCTCATCGAAGCCCGGAAAGCGGAGCTTCGGACGCTTCTCAAGACCGTTACTTGAGGATACATTTGCCATAATTATTTGCCCTCCACGTCAAAGGGGAAATCCAGCCCCAGCTCATCAAAAAACGGTTTCAGTTCCGCATCAATATCCTTGATTTCAGATTGCAGCTTGCGGATCTCAGCGGCAACTTCATTCAGGTCAATCTCAGGTTCCGGCTCAAAGGTGTCAACATAGCGAGGGATATTCAGGTTGAAGCCGTTCTCTTCAATCTCCTGCATTGTTGCAACATGAGCGTATTTATCGACATCCTGACGGCGCTCGTAGGTTTCAACAATCTTGTCAATGTCGCACTCCCGAAGGATGTTCTGGTTCTTTCCGGCTTCAAAGTCGCTGGAAGCGTCGATGAAAAGAATGTTGTCAGAGTTACCGTTGCGCTCTCTTTTGAGAACAAGAACGCAGACAGGGATTCCCGTACCAAAGAACAGATTTGCAGGCAAACCGATTACCGCATCCAGAACGTTCAATTTCTGAATAAGGTGTTTGCGGATTACTTCCTCCGCCGCACCACGGAACAGGACACCATGAGGTAGCAGGACAACAGCTCGCCCATCTTCATCCATGTGGTAAACCATGTGCTGTACAAAAGCAAAGTCAGCTTTGCTCTTAGGCGCAAGTTTGCCGTATTCGTTGAAACGCTCGTCCTCCATGAAGTGCATATCGGCAGACCAGTTTGCAGAATAAGGCGGATTGGCAACCTGAACACGGAACTTCATGTCCCCGAAGTAGTCATGCTCCAAGGTATCACCGTTATAGATGTTAAAGTTGCGATACGGGATTCCGCGCAGAATCATGTTCATTCTGGCGAGGTTATAAGTCGTGGAGGTCAATTCCTGTCCATAGTAGTTTCTCACGTTGGCATAGTTCTTGAGACGCAGCAGCAGTGAGCCAGAGCCACAAGTGGGGTCAGCTGCATCCTTGACATCCGTGAGACCGAGGCAAGCCAGACGGCAAAGCAATTCGGCAGGACCGGAAGGCGTGTAGAACTCACCGGCTTTCTTGCCAGCAGTTGCAGCAAACTGACCGATCAGATATTCATAGGCGTTACCCAGTACGTCAATTTTGGTATCATCCACACCGAAGTTGATTTCGTCCAGCGAAGCGATGATCTTTGCCATAACAGCACTTCTGTCTTTGACAGTATGACCGAGCTTTGAGGAATCGAGCTGCATATCAGAAAACAGCCCATCAAAGTCTTCCTGAGAATCGTTTCCGATTGTGGACTCCATTAGCGCGTTGATTGCGCTCTGCAAAAACTCAATATCAAAGGAGCGGTTTTCCACCATCTTGACCATCTTGCGGAACAAATACTGTGGCTCGATGACATAGCCGAGATCGCGCAGCGCCTCTTCGACAACAGCGGTCTTGTACTCTTCGTCTGCCCACGCCTCTTCATAACCGATACCGTCATCCTTGAGAAGATTCGCCATATACTTCTCTGTCCGGTCAGAAAGGTAGTAGTAGAAGATCATGCCCAAGATGTAGTTCTTGAACTCATACGCCTCCATGTTTCCGCGCAAGGCATTTGCCATTGCCCATAGCTTATTGCAAAGCTCCTTCTGATGAGCCTGAATCGAATTATCCATTTATCTCTCTCCTTATTGGTATTTCTCTGTGTGCTGTCGGATGAAATCAACGATCCGATTTACAAGGGAGCGTTTCTTCAAAAGCGGCAAGGGCTTCTCAATCCGATCTCGGATATTTCCTGCATCCATTGTGCCGGAAAACTCATATTCCGAAATAATATCTGTCAGCATGGATGCGTCAATATCCTCGGTCTTCGCAAAGGCAACGATCTCTTCGCGCTTTGCTTCATTTTCAAAGTCGTTATAGGCTGCATCAATTTCATCCGCACTTTCCAAGCCGACAACAACACGATCCAAGAATGCTTGCAGGATTTCGACTTTCCGGAGCAACTGCGGATTATCAGTTCTCCCCAACTCGTCCTTAATGTGTTTAATATCGTAATCCTTTTGTTTGGGATCATCGAAGTGGATGTTACGGATCAGGTTCATGATGTATGCGACATTGATCCTGTCACTCTCCATCAATTCGATGCAGAAGTCAACGTCATTCAGGACGGAGACAACCTCGCGGTCTGTTTTTTGCCTTGAGTAGAGCATGAGGTATTTGCTCTTATAGTCCTGATATTCTTGCTCGGACATGATAAGAGCATCCTGATCGAAACTGAACTCAATAAAGGTCTGCAACGATTGGAGGTACTTTGTCAGCTCACGGAAGGTCACGACAAACTTCTTCTGATCGTCCTCGTTCTGCATTGTGTCAACGGACTCCGGAAACAGAGCAATTTCCTTGAGCTTCATCACCATTTCGTTGAACTTCTCCACGAAGTATTGATACCCCGGAACAACAATGCCGGAGGTATCTTGACTCTTAGAGAAGAGTGTCAGCGCGTCATCGGTGCGTTTTTTGAGGTTGCGGTAGCAAATGATAATGCCAAAGGGCTTTGTTTCCTTCTCAACGCGGTTTGTGCGGGAATAGGCTTGCAGCAGATCATGATACTTCAAGTCCTTGTCCACATAAAGGACAGAGAGCTGCTTGCTGTCAAATCCGGTCAGGAACATATTCACAACGATGAGAATATCAAGCGACTTTGTTTTCTTTCCCTTTACTCGGTCAGAGATGTCCTTGTGATAAGCTGAGAACGTATCCGTGGAGAAATTGGTTCCGTACATCTCGTTATAGTCCTTGATGATACGCTCCAACGAATCACGGCTATGCTCGTCCTTGCCCTCGGCATCCTCATTCTGCCCGTAGGAGAAGATGCCGCTGATATTCAGATCATGCTTGATCTTCTTGAAAATGTCGTAATACTTAACAAGGGCATCAATAGAGGACACGGCAAAAATAGCCGTATACTGTCCATTTCGGGTTTTTGCCTTGTGGTTCTGGATGATGTGATTGGCGATCAGAGACATTCGCTCATCGGACATATAGAGTTCGCCTATATCAATCGCGTCCGCGAGTGTCGGGTCATCCCAGTCGAAATCACCCTCCATTGTTTTTATGTATTCGATGTGGAAGCCCAGAACATTATTATCGAAGATGGCGTCTTTAATCAGGTAATTGTGAAGACACTCACCAAAGAGCATTTCTGTTGTTTGCGTGATTTTACCCTCAGTTTTACCGTTGACTTCAAACCGAGGTGTCCCTGTGAAGCCGAAAAACTGTGCCTTTCTGAAATGCCGCACAATGTCCTTGTGCATATCCCCAAACTGGCTGCGGTGGCACTCGTCGATGATAAAGACAACCTTCTCGTCTTTGTATGCGTCCATTACTTTCTCGTACTGAGGGCGCTTTACAGCGTTTGCCATCTTCTGCATCGTGGTGACGATAAGCTGCCTGTTCTTGTCCTTCATCTGGCGGACAAGGACATCGGTGCGATCTGTCACATCAACGGAGCCAGCCTCAAACTTGTTAAACTCTTCGGTTGTCTGAGAATCCAAGTCTTTTCGGTCAACAAGGAAAATGACTTTCTTGATGTTCGGATTTGCTGCGAGGATTTGCGCCGTCTTAAAGGATGTAAGCGTCTTGCCCGCACCGGTTGTGTGCCAGATATACGCATTCCGGTTTGTGAGTGTTGCCTGACGGATCAGTGCTTCTACGGCATAAACCTGATAGGGACGCATGACCATCAAAATCTTATCGGTATCATTTAGGATGGTGTAGCGTGTCAGCATTTTAATGATGTGATCCCTTGCAAGGAAAGAAATCGAAAAGTCCTTCAAATTGGTGATACGGACGTTATTGAAATCAGTCCAGAAGAAAGCAAGGCTATACATCAGGTCTCTGTCGGAATTTGCAAAATACTTTGTGTCAACACCGTTGGAGACAATAAAGAGCTGAATGAAATGATACAGCCCGTTGTAGGAGTGCTTCTTATAACGCATGACTTGATTGACTGCCTCGCGGATGTCAATGCCACGGCGCTTTAATTCTACTTGGATCAGGGGTAAGCCGTTTACGAGAATCGTAACGTCGTAACGATTGACGTACTTTCCAACCACGGTCGTTTGATGAGTAACTTGGAAAATGTTCTTCGTGTGGTCCTGATCAAAGAAGGACAGATATACCTTTGTACCATCTTCACGCTCAAGGACAAACTTATCCCTCAAGATTTTTGCACTCTGGAAAACTGACTTTCCGAGCATGAGGTTGAAGATACGCTCCCACTCTTTATCGGTGATAGGCGTATCCAGCTTTGGCGCATTGAAGGCTTCAAACTGAACTTTGAAGTTCTCCACCAGCGCGTCATAATCAGGAATTGCGACTGTGGTATATTCCTGCTTGTTCAGTTGCTCAATAAACTGCTGTTCAAGAGCCGCTTCGCTTTGGTATGCCATATCTTCATCTCCAATACTTGAGGATCATTTGTTGGTTGCCAGCCTGTCCTCATTTCTATTTTATCATAGCAAGTGTCCCAAATACCGGACTTATTTTCGTTTCAACTGCAAAACCACGTCACCATCATCTGTAATTTCCATTTGCATTGTTTTTAGGTACTTTGCGATGAACTGTTTTTTCTCAGACGAACTCATCTCAACGCGCGTTACCTTCAAAGCGGCACTGAACATCTCGTTGATATTGAGCCTGACGGTTTGGTCAATATAACGCTCCATTTCTTTGAAAAGTGCGCCGAGCTTGATGTCCTCGGCATTCCCAGAGTAGAAGTCATCAATATAGCAATAAAATATCCCTGCATTCAGAAGTGCATTCTTCAAGTCCGGTCCGCAGTTCTCTCGTTCAATCATAACTAAAAAACGTGCTTCCGGCAGAGACGAGATTAACCCCCAGTAGTCGGAGTCGCTGGATACAAGAATAAAGGAATCGACGTTATTCTTGTAGTGTTCCTGACAAGTTCGGGCAATAAGCATGACATCAACGAGCGACTTGCTTTGCTTCACCCGTTCAATCATCATGTGTTCAACATGAATTGCGGTGAAGCTGTCTAATATTCTCCATGCGGAGGCGGTATGCACATCATCAAAGAGAATGATCGACGCAATTTTTTGTGTATACTCGTGATCGAGGTTTTTTAAGGTAGCACACAGCTTGTAGGGATCAGAGTTTTCACAATCGACAACGATAACGGTCTTTTCGCTGCTCTCAATAAACTCATAAATACTTCCTTTGATATAACTCCCTGCATCTGAGACTTTGCTATATTCGGTGAAATAGTCGTTGTTCCAACTGTACAGCAAGGTAACGAACTTCTTATCATTGTAAAGAATGTTGCCGACTTCCTCCGGCTGCCAGTTTATGTACATCTGATAGGGATAAAAAAGCAAATGAGAGTAATAAATGTCGGCAGCCTCTCTTGTACCATCTTCCTTCAAACCATCAGGCATGACGAAAAGTGCTTTAATGTAATCCCAATTTATCCAGAGGGGAAAGAGCTTCTTGCAGTTGTTGATTCTATCGCAAATCAACCTGTTAATCTCGACAACGTGTTGGCACAGTTTTTTGCTGGTGTTTTTGATGAAGTTCACTCCGTCAAGACTTAGCTGGTTTATGCTTTCCTGCGGAACATATTCCGGCATACTCAGAATGGTCTCATACTGGAATCTCATGCGTTCATTGATGCGCTTGAAGTTGCGCTCAATCGCAGTTCGTACAATGCAAAGATGTCTTATAATCCGAGCTGTTTTATCGCTGTCCAACCGATTGTATACTTCAACTTTTGGGGCTTCATGTTCGTTGTCAAAGATGCGTTTTGGCACACCAATCAGGTAAGCCACCTTTGAAACGATCTCGTAGGTGCTGTCTTTGTACGCTGCCCTGTCATCGGTGAGAGGGCTTGTTGCATTATCCAACACCTCATTCGGTATGGGATTTTCAAGTATACTCATGATTGCTCCTTTCCACGGAGAGCGTATCTGCTTGTTTAAGAAGCAGTGAGATTAGAAGAACGGCTGTCCAGCGCCTACGCTCTACTTTATCCGATCAGCAATGCTGTCGAGCTGCGCTGCAATTTTAGAAAAGTCGCAGTCCATGTCCAATGTCTTCACACTGATCTGATTCCCGCTCATTTGATAATCATTGTTTGGCTGAATCGTATCGTCTGTTCCCGCATATAAAAGCATACCGGAAACGACCTCATCCGGCGCGGCAGACCAGTTCTTCACATAGGTGAAAATCTGATACAGATTTCCGGAATGAAGCGTCTGCGTCATGTACGGTGCTTTCATTTGCATATTGTGCGTGTAGTATTTGGCGTCGATGATGAGCGTTTTCTTTGCTGCCTTATTCGTAATCACAATGTCGGACTGCATCGTCGGCAAGAGCGTTCTGTACCCATCTGTGACTTGCCATGCAATTTGCGGAGAGTATGCTTTTAACTCTGGATGTTCACGCTGATAGTATCCGAGAATAAACTTCTCGTATAGCTTCGCCATTGTTTGATCATCCGCATAATCCATAATCTTTGTTGAGCCATCGGCTGTCGTTTGCAAAAGCCCTTTTATCACAAATCGGCAAACGGCTATCAACATCCGATATGTTTGATTATTGCGATCATATTGAATGTCCCAGTTGATACTATGGATGTCCAATATGCTGATGCCATCAAAGAAAATCATCAACTTTCTGATCTCCTTTTTTCTGGCTTTTGAAATGCTTCCACGGAGCAGCAAATCCATTGTTGTTTTGATGATACGGTTGGGGTAGGCATCAACCGAAAACTCATCATAATTGCAAACGAGCTGTTTCTTACGAATAGCCTGCGTCTTTATGGATTTACCAATTTCAAGTTTCCCACGGGGAGACGCAAGCGCTTCTTCTCTCGAAATGTATTGTCTGATTAAACCTCTCTTTATCTGGACAGATACTCCACGGCAGAGAATAGCAGACAGAAGTTCAGCCACATTATCAAACTCTTCGGTAGCAACATTTTTATACCCTTGCTCATGCAGCACTTGGAACGCATAAGCCAGCATATAATAAACATTCTGGACACGGATCATTTGACTACCTCGCGTAATGTGCGGCTCCAATCCTTCACTTTAACTGCCTCGTCAAACCAATATTCTTTCAAAAGAGGTATCAGCTCGTATTCTACAACAGACCGCATCCATTCATCGTTGATGGTTGCGTTTGTACAGAAATAGCTATGTCCAATACAGAACCCCTCACCGAGCGAGTCATCGTTTGCAATTACGTCGTTAAGCTGCTCAACTGTTGCAATGAGCCGGTCAAACTTCGGGTTATTGACTTTCGTTCTGTATGCTCTGAATCCAGCAGACGAAAATGCCGGAGCAAGCTCAAAGAAAGCAAAACGACGTCTAAGTGCGTAGTCCAGCATGGCGAGGCTACGGTCAGCAGTGTTCATCATGCCAATGATATAGACGTTACTCGGAATGGAGAACTGCTCATCTGCATATAGAAGTTGCAATTCGACACCGCGTTTATCACTCTCAATCAACATGAAGAGTTCGCCAAAAATCTTGCTGAGATTGCCTCTGTTGATCTCGTCGATAATGAAAAAGTATGGACGATCATCCTCAGCAGCTTGCCTGCAAAACTCGTAGAATACGCCCTTTCGCAGTTCAAATCCTGTCTCCGTCGGGCGGAAACCCATGATGAAATCTTCATAGCTATAACTCTGATGAAACTGAACCATTTTCACACGGTTGGTGTCCTTTTCTCCCATGATAGAAAATGCCAGTCTTTTTGCTGCGAAGGTTTTTCCCACGCCCGGTGCGCCTTGCAGAATTACATTCTTTTTGGTTAGAAGCAGCGACTTGAGAACCTTATACCGATCTTCGTCCATATACACATCGGTCAGAAAATCATCGGCGGTGTATGGCTCGAAAGTGATTTCCTCATCAGCGGCATCGTCGAAGGTATCTTCGTGCTTATCTCCGTCAATCATGTTTTGCAGCTTCTTGACGTAATCTGTGTAGGACGTAATATCCGTCAACGTTTTGATAGCGCCCTGATCTGATAATTCCCACTCGCCCTTATCTGTCCAGCGTACCTTTCGGGTATTGGCATATTGACCGCGTTCAGGATCAAAAACGTATTCGCCTTCGACCAGCCCGCGACCGAGGATCTGCTTTCTGCCTTTTTTAACAAAGACAACATCACCGGGTTTCAGCTCGTTTGCAAATTGCCATGTAGCAAGAACCTGATTCTTATATGAGCCAGTATCCCCGTAGACCTCTTTCATCTTTGTCCGCATTTCTTCTTTGGAGCTATATTCCATTAGATCACCAAGGTCAGACCAGCCGATAGCCATAATCCCTTCGGCATAATCATTCTCCCAATTTGCGGAACCATCACCCGCTGCGTACAGCCAATAGTGTGTTGCAGTAGCGTCGGATGAAAGAGCTGTATCTGTGTTCTCCTTCGGAATAATTCCATCAAAGATTTCATCGTCGAAGGATATATCAATGTTGTTCTCTTCGACGATCTTTTTGCATCCTCTACGAATACTGTTAGACTTGTTGCCGGTTTGCTCGTAGTAATATTTAATGTTTTCCTGAGTGGCTTTTAGAGCATTGACCATCTGCTTCTGCCCGTAGTCTTTTCCGATGTGGACGATGAAGTAAACCGTAGTTTCAGTGTTGGACCTGCGAGTGTATTTTACGCCCTTCATCATGGACGTAAAGAGCATAATCGTCAGCTTGTGCGAGGTTTCTCCAAAGCACGGAACCTCTTGACACATGGCTTTTACAGCGGCGTCCATCTCCATCGTGCCATCATAAACCATCTTGGCATATTTGTAGACAATGACTTCGCAGTCATATTCATAGCCGATATACGTCTTGACGCCACCCTTAGAATCAATAAAATCTTTCAGACGCTTCAAATCTCTATAATACTGCGCAGTGCGTTCGTCTGCTCGATCAGACATCACTTCTTGTTTTAGGTAGTCGAAGATTTCACCCTTCGCCTTCTCCATAGAGGCATCACTTTCAAAACACTTCCAGAAGGATAGCGCAATAGTGTTTTGATACAGATAGAACGCATCGGAAACATGGGTGCTGATAGTTGTGTCAGCCCAGTCAGGGTGAGTTTCCCGTAAGTATTCCTTGTATTCTTTTCTGACTTTGCTTATCGTTACGCCAATATCCATCTGTTATCCTCCTTCTTCTGTAACAGTCCTGCTACGCACAAACCTTTAATCCTTCTCCACTGGTATATAAAAAAGCCGCACGGAAAAAGGACTTATCAGTTGTCCGTCCGCACAGCCTCACAAATATCTCCAATGTCACAATTCAAATAGCCGCAGATGCGCAGCAAAATAGAGAGGGACACTTCTTCCCCCTTATTCAGTTTCGTCCATGTTCCGGATGCAAGGTTAAGCTCTTGCCGGAAAGTGGACTTCTTTATGTCACGTTCTAACAGGAGCATCCAAAGTTTTTTATAGCTGATTCCCATGATACGCACCCCTTTACTCATCCGCTAATCATGACTTCCATTCTATTATACACGAAAACCTCTTTGAATGCAATTATCTCATGCACAAGTTCACAAAAAAGATGCAAGTTCTTGATGGTTTTGATTTTCAAAAAGGGCAAGGCAGTTATTCATGAAAGCTGCCTTGCCTTTTCCCTTTATTCGCGCTGAGAATTGCGTTGATGGTCTTGGTCGCGCTCTGTGTTTGGTTTGAGGAAATCGTCCACGTTTGCCTTCAAAGTGTCGATCATCCGTGCTTCCTTTTTGAGCCTCGCACGTTCATCATAGAGCCGCTGCTGCTCTTCAAGAAGTCTCTGCTGTTCCGCTTGGAGCGTCTTCAAGCTCGGCAGCTTTTCATCGCCTTGCATGGCAAGCAGTGTACTCCGCGCCGCCTCAAAGATCACAAGCTCGGCTTCGTGCTTTGCCTTGAAACTCGGCTTGTCTTTCGCCTTCTGGAAGGCGTCATATACGGGCTTGAGGCGCTGGTAGTTGGAGATGTTCTTGATAAGCGGCTGGACTTCCCGCAGTCGCGCTTCAACGCCTTTCAGTTCCTTGCCGGTGCGGTCATAGGAGCCGTGAACATCCTCGATCTTCTTCTCAAGATCGGCGTATTGGAGCAAGTTGTTTTCCGTAAGATAGTTGAGTGTCCGCGCCGCTTCCTTGAGGATCGTGAGCTTGGCTTTATGCTCATATCCTTTGCTGTCGATGAGCCTGATCCGCTCCTGAATATCTCCGATGAGAGAGATGCCCTTCGGCGTGGTCTGTCTCTGACTTCTTCGGGGCGTCCGTCCGGCAATCCGTTCCTTGATGCGTTCCTCGGTGTAGTTCTCTCCAATGGTTTTAGAGCGGGTAAATCGCTCCTGACCTTCAGCGCGGAAGGAGATGTATTTTCCGGTCTTAACTTCATAACCGGCTTCTTGCATGAGCCGCAGAAAGTCATCGTAGTCCTTCGCAGTGATGACGAGCCGGTCGATGGTCTGCTTGAGCTTTTGCTTCCAACTCGTCCCTCGTTTGGCTTCGGTGTATTCCATGTAGTCCATGCCCTTGTTCTGCGACGGAGGGATCACAGACAGCCCGTGTTCCTTACATATCTCATCACTGAGTTGACGCAGTTCTCGATAGGTTCTCTTGTTGCTCCGGTAGGCATGGAAGTCTACATAGTTCACGGCATTGAAGATGATGTGATTGTGACAATGCCCCTTGTCGATGTGGGTAGCAATCACATACTCGTACTTGCCCTTGAGCCATTCGTCCGCAAGCTGCTTCCCGACCTCATGAGCTTCTTCCGGTGACACTTCACCGATGTCAAAGGACTGGATCAGATGACGGGCAAGCACCTTCGGCATCTGCATCCCTTGCTGCACTGCAAGGTTTCTTGTCCATTCAAATTCTTTCGCTGCCGCGTCGCTTGCAGCGCACCCATAGGACGAAACATAGAAGGCATCGTCGGTCTTCTGTGGGTCGAGAATGTAGGCAATAGCCTTGTTCACAGTTCCTCGGATTGGCTTGATTTTAGTAACTGCCATATCTCACCCTGCCTTTCTTTCAGCTCTGCAATATCGTCCGCATAGAAGTGTCCGGTGGAGTTTATGCGGCGGCAAATCTGATTGATATTTGAGGCAACACGGCTGACTGCGGCGGCGAGTTTTTTCTGCTGCGTGTAGTCCACCTTGATGATATAACCGTCAATCGCCATCTTCCGGAGATATGCTCCCATGTTCTTCGTTCCGAGCTGCGCCATCTTTGCCTTGATGATTCTTTTCTCATCGTCTGAGACGAAGAAGAGTATCTGATTTGGTCGCGTTCTGTTTGCCATAGGCGTTCCGTCCTTTCGTAAAGGAAGAGGGTTTGGGAGACTTCCCAACAAGCATTTCTGCGATTAAGGGGAGGGTTTCCTTAATCGGAAATCGCCGTGTGTATATACACCGGCTGTGCTTGCTATTCTCTAAAATCGTATTCCCTCGCAGAGACTCCCCGTAAAATCCCCCTTCACTTTACAACGGACTTTTTTTATTCAAAATAGGGGGTCGTGGTACAAAATATTTATTCGATCAGGTGATTCCCCATGTAAAAGTCACGGTGTCAGATACGTCAATATCGTCTGGCTCGATCTCAGGAGCGGAACACTTGCTCATCGCCATAAGAGGCTGAATGCAGTCCTCGACATCGTAGGTTGTTCTGGAAAATACATTGAGTTCGCCCCAGTTATAGTCGATATTGAGAAGTTGCCCAAGCGTATTGCCAGACGCCTTGCAAAGAATCTCTGCCTTCGTTTTGGCATTCTCTGTCGCGTTGATCAGCAGTTCTTCGCTGATCCTTTCAGGATTTTTTACGGTGAATGCAATGCTGATTTCCGGCTGCGCTCCGCAATTCGCAATCGCAGAAATGACCTTTGCAAGCTGTTTGCTGTCAAAGTCAAAGGCAAGTTTCAGATGATAGCTGCAAGCATATCCCGCAAACTCTCGTTTGTAATTTCCTTGCCGATCTTTGACGTTCTCATATCTCGTCTGGACATTAAAGCTCGTGGTCTTCATGTCACTTTTTTCATAGCCTACAAGGACTGCGGCATCCTGTAATTTTTTAATTCTCTCGGAAGCATCCGTCATCGCTCGGTCATAGGTTTCGGATAAGGCTTCGATGTTCAAGGAAAGGATAATATAATCAGGTCTTGCAGAGACATTGCCTGTTCCTTTTACGGTGATGGTTCTCATTACTTTCTCCCGTCCCTTCTGGACTCGTAGTCCTCGTCGATACGCTTTTTCCAATTCGTACCCAGATGTGCGCTGCAACGGACAGCGGAAACCGCTTCGCTCAGAACCTCATAATTAAGCTGCGTTCCCTTATGGTCAGAGTGATAGTTGACCGCTCGGTCTGCTCCAATGCCGAAATGCTTTGCCGTTTCAACTGCGTCAATATTTGCACCGAGGAACAGAAACTCCCAGCCGTACTTTTCCTTCTGTCGCTCGATCATTTTCTTGACTGCCTCGCTGTCATAACGGCGGCTTGCATTCTCCATACCGTCCGTTGTGATGACGAACAGTGTATGTTCAGGGACATCCTCATTTCTTGCGTACTTGTGGACATTCCCAATGTGATGAATTGCTCCGCCGATAGCATCCAGAAGGGCAGTACATCCGCGAACGGAATAGTCCCTGTCGGTCATCGGATCCACCTTCTGAACCGGCACACGGTCATGGATAACCTCGC
>ENA-ORSB01001698-ORSB01001698.1-human-gut-metagenome-genome-assembly--contig:-NODE-1698-length-19480-cov-3.771326_pt1 | contig 19480 bp, 16 predicted proteins | sample MGYA00242180_ERZ509144 | MGnify/ENA primary metagenome ERZ509144 (study PRJEB26280, sample SAMEA2338661) | human gut metagenome | biome: human gut; feature: human-associated habitat; material: faeces...
TATCCGGCACGTGCAGTACTCTAAGTCCAGCCGCAGCAGCCGAGCGGACACCATTGTGTGAATCTTCAATTGCATATGTGTCCTTTGGATTTATTTTCATCTTTTCACATACATTTAAGTAAATGTCTGGTTCCGGTTTGCTTTTTTCTATCATGTCACCGCCAACTATAACCTCAAAGAAATCATATAAATTCGTCGCTTTTAACATTTCTTCCACACGCTGAACACGTGTCGAGGAAGCCAGACCAACCCGCCATCCATTAATCTTCAAAAACTGCAATAGTTCTCTTGCACCGGTTTTTAACGGCACACCGTTTTTCTCTATTTTTTCATCAAACATTCGGTGCGTCTCCTCACGAAACTGTGCATAATCTAATTTATCGCCATACGTTTTGGAAAATACCTTTTTTGTTCCTTCCGATGACACGCCAATCACCTGATAAAAAACATCCTCAATACCGGTCAGCATAAATTTACCGGCAGCAAATTTCCAGCATGAAAAGACGAGATTTTCTGTATCAAACAGAACACCATCCATATCAAAAATTATCTGCTTTTTCATCCGGGTATTCATCTCCATTTCTTTATACATAGATTCTACCGCTTTAGTATAGCAAAAAATAGAGGTAAAGGCAATTTGTATTAAAACATCCGCTCATGCATATATTATTATTGCAGATTTATCACATATACTGCTTGCATTTGGCGGATATGTGTGATAATATGTCTGTAGTGATTAGGTTGCAGAAACTTGCGATGCCTGCGACCGGAAGGAAGACCTGCGGGCCTTCCTTTTTTATACCAAAATTTTATGGGAGGATTTTTATGCAAAAGAAATTAACGAAACCTTTTATTACATACTTTGAACAATTAAATAACCTAATTGGTCTGTCGGGTGTAAAGCAAGAAGTGAAATCCCTCATCAGCATGATAAAAATGAAAAAAATCCGAGATGCAAGAGGGCTGAAATCTGCGAACATCTCAAAGCATTTAGTGTTCTTGGGAAATCCCGGCACCGGTAAGACTACGGTTGCCAGACTGATTGCGAAACTGTATAGGCAACTTGGTGTTTTGGAGAAAGGCCAGTTGATTGAAGTGGATCGTGGTGGCCTTGTTGCTGGATATGTTGGTCAAACTGCCTTGAAAACACAAGAGAAGATCGACGAAGCAATGGGCGGAGTTCTGTTCATTGATGAGGCATACACTCTGGCAAAAGGAGGATCTGACTTCGGACAGGAAGCTATCGACACCATCCTCAAAGCCATGGAAGATAAGCGAGATAGTTTTGTCGTGATCGTGGCAGGCTATTCTGAGCCGATGGAGCGATTCCTTGAATCCAACCCTGGTTTGAAGTCCCGCTTCAACAAGAATATCATATTTGAAGATTATTCAAGGGCGGAACTCATTTCGATTTTGAAATCATTCTGTGCGCAGAACGATATGGCGCTCACAACTGAGGCGGAGCAAGACATTGATTACTATTTGGAGTGGTTGATTTCCAACAAGCCGGACAACTTTGCAAACGGACGAGAAATGCGGAATCTGTTTGAAACCATGTACTCAAACCAAGCAAATCGTTTGGCAGACGAATTGATTATATCAGACGATGCTTTGACGAGCTTGACGGTAGCCGATCTGCCACAATTCGTATTGGAACGAAGCCGTGAATAACTAGCGAGAGACAAATGAAGAAATCTTGTGTTTTTGTAGCAGGGCTATGATATCTTGTGTTTTTCTCTGTGGTGATAAGTTGACGGATGTGGTAGAATGAAGAATAATACCTGCCCAAAACCGCAGTAGTCTGTTTTCGCAATTTCGACTACGTTTTGACTACGTTTGCTTGCACTGATTTGCCTCATTTTGCCCTCCAAACCGGATTTGGACAGAAATCTGTACATCACAGATTTCAGGGCATGAATCGCAAAATGGCGCAAAATACGGCACTTTAGGGCGTTGCAGGAAGGAAAAATCATATGATTAAGATATTATTTGTATGCCACGGCAATATTTGCCGCAGCCCTATGGCGGAGTATATTCTAAAGGACATGGCCGTGCGGGCGGGAGTGGCCGACCGGTTTGAGATCGACTCCGCCGCGGTGAGCCGGGAGGAGATCGGTAACCCCGTCTACCCGGCTGCACGCCGGGAATTGGAACGGCACGGCGTTTTCTGCGGCGATCACACCGCCCGGCAGGTGACCGCCGCGGACTTGCGGCATTTCGACCGGATCTATTATATGGATAGCAGCAACGCCCGACTCCTGAGGCGGCTGCTTCCCGACGACCCGGAGAAGATCCGGCCGCTGCTTGACCGGGACGTGGCCGATCCCTGGTATACGGGGGATTTTGGCAAAACATGGGACGACCTTGTAGAGGGCTGCACTCAGATTATGGAGGAATTTGGATGAATCAGGAAATCTTAGAGGAAAAGCTGGCGGAGCTGCCCCTGTACTGCTACCAGTTCTTCAATCCGCAGGAGCTGGAATTCTCCCAGCGCGTCCGGTGGATCTGCGAGCACGAATGCCCCATGTACGGCAAAAGCTGGGCGTGCCCTCCCGGCGTCGGCAGTGTGGAGACATGTCAGGAAAAGTGTATGCGCCACAAAAACTGCCTGATGATCGCCACCGTCACGGAGGTCCCCGACATCGCCGACATCACCCAGACCCTCGCCACCCGCGCCGACCACGAGGACATCACCAATCAGGTGGGCGGCTTCTTCCGGGAACAGGGCGTGGAACCTTATATCCTGTCCACGGAATCCTGCGCCATCTGCCCCCGGTGCGCCATCGAGGACGGCCTGCCTTGCCGCCATCCGGAGCGGATGCACCCCTGCGTGGAAAGTCAGGGCATCAACATTATTCCCACGCTGGAGCGCTGCGGGATCGAGTTCCAGTACGGGGACAATGTTGTGACGTGGATTTCTTTGCTGCTTTTTTGAAAAATGCCGGGGCAGTGCCGTATCCATGCGGCGCTGCCCGGATTTTTTTGTATTTGCCTATTGACAAAGGGAGAAATGCGATGTATACTGATATCAACAAATGAGCGTATGCTCATATATACATTTAATTAGGGAGGCATTCCCATGGTGAAGAAAGTATATCGGGTAGAGAATCTGGACTGCGCCAACTGCGCATCGAAGGTGGAGGCGGCACTCAACGCACTCCCGGAGGTGCAGGAGGCTGTACTCACCTACGCCACGATGCAACTTCGGATTACCGCTGAAGACCCCGACGCCCTGCTCCCCAAATTGCAGGAGGCCGCTCAGAAGGTGGAGCCGGAGGTGGAATTCTACCCCAGAGACGGCGCTCACACCCACCACAGCAACACCGGCGAACATGAGCATCATCATGATTGCTGCTGCGGTCACGATCATGATCACGAGCATGAACATCACCATGAACATTGCCATGACCATGAAGACGAGCACAGCCACGAGCACGGCGGCGAGGAGCCGGAAGACCTGAAGCCGATTCTGGTCGGTGCGGTTCTGTTTGTGGTGGGTCTGGTGCTGGACCATTTCGGACTGAAATGGCCGACGCTGGGCGTGTGCCTCGTGGCCTATGTCCTGCTGGGCAGGGAAGTCATTGTGACGGCCGTAAAGAACCTTGCCCGGGGCCAGATGCTGGACGAGAACTTCCTGATGGCCCTTGCCTCCATCGGCGCGTTCTTCACCGGCAGCTTCACCGAAGCCGTGGGCGTCATGCTGTTCTACCGCGTCGGCGAATACTTTGAAGACAGAGCCGTCGCCCGCAGCCGCAGCCAAATTATGGAAGCTGTTGACCTGCGCCCCGAGGTGGTGCAGCTGGTGGATGGGGAAACGGTGCGGGAAATTCCCGCGGGAGAAGCGGGCATCGGCGACGTCGTTCTGGTTCGTCCCGGCGACCGGATCCCTCTGGACGGCATCGTGGTCAGCGGCAGCAGCCGCATTGACACCGCCCCCATCACCGGCGAGCCGGTGCCGGTTTCCGTAGCCGAGGGAGACAGCGTGGTCTCCGGCTGCGTCAATACCACAGGTCAGCTCACCGTCCGGGTGGAAAAGCCCCTGTCCGAATCCATGGTCACCCGCATTCTGGACAGTGTGGAAAACGCCGCTGCCAGCAAGCCCAAGATCGACCGCTTCATCACCCGTTTTGCACGGGTCTACACCCCCATCGTAGTGGGCGCCGCCGTGCTGACGGCGATCATTCCCTCCCTCATCACCGGCGACTGGGGCAAATGGGTCTACACCGCTCTGACCTTCCTGGTCATGAGCTGCCCCTGCGCACTGGTTCTCAGCGTGCCGCTGGCCTTCTTCGCCGGTATCGGCGCGGGCAGCAAGCGGGGCATCCTGTTTAAGGGCGGCCAGTCCATGGAGGCCATGAGCAAGATCAAGGCCGTCATCATGGATAAGACCGGCACCATCACCAAGGGCGACTTTACCGTGCAGAAGATCGTAGGCGGCGACGAGCTGCTGGAACTCTGTGCCGACTGCGAGCAGCAGTCCACCCACCCCATCGCCGAGAGTATCGTCGCAGCGGCCAAGGCGCGGAATATGGAGCTGCGCCGCCCCGAAGAGCTGGAGGAGCTGGCCGGGCGGGGCATCCGGGCGAAGCTGGACGGCAAGGAAATTCTCTGCGGCAACGAGCGGCTGCTGACGGAGAAGGGCGTGTCCTTCCCCAAGTCCAGGGAATACGGCACCAAGGTGCTGGTGGCGGTGGACGGCGTTTATCAGGGCTACCTGCTCATCGCCGACACCATCAAGACCGGCGCGGAGAACGCCGTCCGTGCCCTGCGGGACAGCGGCATCGAGACGGTGATGCTCACCGGCGACGCCGAGGAATCGGCCAAGGCCGTTGCCGGAGCCGTAGGTATCCGGGAAGTCCACGCGGGACTGCTGCCCCAGCAGAAGCTTGAGCGGCTGCAATCCATCCGGGAGACCAAGGGCGCTGCCATGTTCGTCGGCGACGGCATCAACGACGCCCCCGTGCTTGCCGGTGCGGACGTAGGCGCGGCCATGGGCAGCGGCGCGGACGCGGCCATCGAGGCGGCGGACGTGGTGTTCATGACCTCCGACGTGGCGGCGGTGCCGCAGGCGCTCCGTATTTCCAGACAGACCGCCCGGATTGCGTGGCAGAATGTGGTGTTCGCTCTGGCGGTGAAACTGGCGGTCATGATCCTCGGCCTGTGCGGCTATGCCTCCATGTGGCTGGCGGTGATCGCCGATTCCGGCGTAGCGCTGCTGTGCGTCCTGAATTCCATTCGCATCTTATATAAGAAGTAACATCCGCGGCGCCGTCACCCAAAAAGTGGCGGCGCCGCCTGCAAATCGGTAAAAACGGCCGCAAATCCCGGGACAGCCGAAATAATCACCAAAACAGCGCACCGAAAATTGTTGAATATGCAGAACTTTCAAAAAAGAAAAATTTCAGTTGCACTTTTGGATAAAGTGCGCTATGATGTTGGCATGGAAACGTTGGAATCGTTTCCAAACCACCATCCGGCTCTGCCGGAACGAAAATAGGAGGAAACACAAATGAAAAAGCTGATTGCATTGCTGCTGGCAGTTGTCATGGTAATGGGTCTGGCCGCCTGCGGCTCCAAGACCACTACCGAGACCAAGGCTCCCACCGAAGCCAAGGTTGACACTCCCGCCACCGAGGCCAAGACCGACGCGCCCGCCGCTGCCGGTTCCGTCTACTACCTGAACTTCAAGCCCGAGTTCGACCAGGCTCTGCAGGGTCTGGCCGCCAGCTACACCGAGAAGACCGGCGTGCCTGTCAAGGTCGTAACCGCTGCTTCCGGCGACTACTCCAACACCCTGAACGCCCAGATGGGCAAGGACGGCGCTCCCACCATCTACAACATCGGCAACATGTCCGGCCTGAAGGACTGGGATGAGTACGCTCTGGATCTGACCGGAACGCCTCTCGCCGGTGAGCTGACCACCAACGACTTCAACCTCTACAACGAGGCCGGTGAGCTGAAGGCCATGGGCTACTGCTACGAGACCTTCGGTATCATCGTCAACACCAAGCTGCTGGCCGATGCCGGCCACTCTCTGGATGAGATCAAGGACTTCGCGTCCCTGAAGGCCGTCGCTGACGACATCCACGCCCGCGCCGCTGAGTTGGGCTTCGACGCCTTCTCCTCCGCCGGCCTGGAAGGCTCCTCTTCCTGGCGCTTCTCCGGTCACCTGGCCAACATGCCCCTCTACTATGAGTTCCGTGACGACGGCGTGAAAGAGCAGCCCGCCGAGATCAAGGGCACCTACCTGGACAACTTCCGCAACATCTGGGATCTGTACATCACCGATTCCGCCGCTGACCCCACCACTCTGTCCGCCGCCACCGGCGACCAGTCCGAGGCTGAGTTCGGCGAAGGCAAGGCTGTCTTCTACCAGAACGGCACTTGGGAGTACGCGGCCCTGACCGCCGACAAGTTCAACCTGAACCCCGACGAGATCGCCATGATCCCCATCTACTGCGGCGTTGACGGCGAAGAGAAGGCCGGCCTGTGCTCCGGCACCGAGAACTGCTGGGCAATCAACAGCCAGGCCAAGGAAGAGGACATCCAGGCTTCTCTGGACTTCCTGTATTGGCTGGTCACCGATCCCGACGCTTCCGCTGTCGTGGTCGAGCAGCTGGGCGGTGTTCCCTTCAAGAGCTGCCCCGCTTCCGCCAACAAGTTCATCGTTGACGGCAACGATCTGCTGGCTAAGGGCAACTACGCTGTGACCTGGGCGTTCAACTACACCCCCAACGTGGACTCCTGGAGAGCTACCGTTGTCACCGCTCTGGCCGCTTACTCCGCTGATCCCACCGACGCCAACTGGGAAGCTGTTAAGACCGCTTTCGTTGACGGCTGGGCCATCGAGTACAAGACTGTGAACGGCTGATCGGCACACCACAACTGAAACCCAGAGGGGCGGGCGGTAAGCCCGCCCCTTTGAATGTCCCGGCCTGCACAGGGTGGGAGGGTACGTCGGCTTTTGGGCGGATGCAGCCTCCTGTCCTGCGCGGCAGCACCGGAACGCAGTTCCGTTCTGACACGGTTATTTTGGTAAGCAGCCAAATATAATAAAAATACAATACAGGAAAGCGAGGGAATCTCATTGAGCAAAAAAAATGACGGCGCCGGGCTGAACAGCCGACTGATCCGCCGTCCCATTCAGCGGTGGGCGCCGCTGTTCATCCTCCCCGTGTTCGCTGCCTTCTGCATCGGCTTCGTCTGGCCGTTTTTGCAGGGCATCTACCTGTCCTTCTGCACCTTCAATATTCCAAAGGATGCCAAATGGGTCGGCCTGACGAATTATTCCAAAATCTGGACGGACGTCAGCTTCTGGAACGCCTTCAAGAACACCGCATTTTTTGCCGTGGTCTCCATTCTCCTGATCAATGTGCTGGCCTTCTTCATCGCCTATGCCCTGACCCAGAAGATGCGCGGCTCCAACCTGTTTCGCACCGTGTTCTTCATGCCCAACCTGATCGGCGGTGTGGTGCTGGGCTACATATGGAGCATGATTTTTGACGGCATTCTGCGGAACTATTCCACCTACCTCACCGCCAACGCCACCTACGGCTTCTGGGGTCTGGTCATTCTGGTGGCCTGGCAGCAGATCGGCTATATGATGATCATCTACATTGCCGGACTTCAGGCAGTTCCCGGAGACATGCTGGAGGCCGCCGAAATTGACGGCGCCAGCGGCAGCCAGACGCTGTTCAGGGTCATCATCCCCAACGTGATGCCCTCCATCACCACCTGCACCTTCCTGACTCTGACCAACTCCTTCAAGCTGTTCGACCAGAACCTGGCGCTGACCGGCGGCCTGCCCAGCATTATTCAGAACGGCGCGAAGTTCAACCAGACAGAGCTGCTGGCGCTGAACATTTACTCCACCTACAACATCAATAAGAATTGGCACGGCGTTGCCCAGGCAAAGGCTGTTATCTTCTTTATTCTGGTGGCCGTTCTGGCCATTGCCCAGCAGGCCGCGACCCGCCGCAAGGAGGTGCAGCAGTGATGCGTAAAGACAGAATGAAAACCAAAGAGTATTCCACCGGCAGCACGGTGCTGACCGTTGCCTTCGTGCTGATCTGCCTTGTGTGGATCATGCCCATTTACGAGGTTGTCGTCAACTCCCTGAAGTCCAACAATGCCATCAATCTGGACGTGTTTGCCCTGCCCAATTCGGAGAGCTTCGTGGGCTTTGCCAACTATGTCAAGGGTATGACCTTCGGCAATTACCCCTTCCTCAAGTCCGTGGGCTACAGCCTGTTCATCAGCGTGGTTTCCACGGCGCTGATCCTGCTGTGCTGCTCCATGGCGGCGTGGTACATTGCCCGGGTGCGGAGCGGCTTTGCCAAGTTCTTCTACTATCTGTGCCTGTTCTCCATGATCGTCCCCTTCCAGATGGTCATGTTCACCCTGACCTCCACCGCTGACTCCCTGAAGCTGAACACCCCCTGGACGATTCCTGTGATCTATCTGGGCTTCGGCGCGGGTCTTGCCATCTTCATGTTCGTGGGCTTCGTCAAGAGCCTGCCTCTGGAAATCGAGGAAGCGGCGTCCATTGACGGCTGCGGTCCCGTGCGCACCTACTTCAACGTGGTGCTGCCCATGCTGAAGCCTACCCTCATTTCCGTGGGTATTCTGGAACTGATGTGGGTCTGGAACGACTATCTCCTGCCGTATCTGGTTCTGGACATCACCAAGTACCGCACCATCCCCATCCACGTCCAGTACCTGAAGGGTAGCTATGGCACCGTGGATCTGGGCGCGACCATGGCGGTCATCATGATGGCCATTCTGCCCATCATCATTGTCTACCTGTTCTGCCAGAAGTACATCATCAAGGGCGTCGCTGCCGGCGCGGTGAAGGGCTAAGTTCCCGTAACTGATTTTTACCCACCGGCTGTGTAAACAGCCGGTGGGTATTTCAAAGATTCCGAAAAGAGAGGGGCGGCGGATGCCATGACAATCAAAGATCTGGCTGCAAAGACCGGCTATGCCGTCGGCACCGTTTCCCGGGCGCTGAACAATCATCCCAACGTCAGCGAGCGGGCAAGGCAGGAAATCCTGGAGGCCGCCGCCGAAAGCGGCTTTCAGCTGAACGTCAACGCCAAGCAGCTCAAGCAGCACCACTCCACTACCATTCTGGTGGTGGTCAAGGGTATCGGCAACGAGCTGTTCGGGGAGATGGTGGAGTCCATCCAGACCCTGATCGCCCAGACCCACTACCAGCTGGTGGTGGACTACATGGACGAGGACGAAAACGAAGTGCGCCGAGCCGCGCAGCTGTGCCGGGAAAAGAAGCCTCTGGGCATCCTGTTCCTCGGCGGCAACAACGAGAATTTCATCCGGGATTTCGGGGGCATTGACGTTCCCTGTGTCGTGGTCACCAACGACGCCTCCATGCTGTCCTTTGACAACCTGTCCAGCGTCTCCACCGACGACCGGGAGGCCGCGTGCAGCGCCATGGATACGTTGATTCGTCTGGGACATAGCCGTATCGCCATCATCGGCGGCGACCGGGCCATTTCCGACACCAGCCGTCTGCGCTACGAGGGCTGTATGCAGTCCTTCACTGCCCACGGCATCCCCTTCGACCCCAAGCGGGACTATCAGGGCGTGCGCTATTCCTATCAGGCGGGGTATCAGGCGACCAAGGCGCTGCTGGATAAGGGCTGCCGGTTCACCGCGATTTTCGCCACCGCCGACGTGATGGCCATCGGCGCCATCCGAGCCTTGCAGGACAACGGCCTGCAGGTGCCGGAGGACGTGTCGGTCATGGGCGTGGACGGCCTGCCGCTGAGCAGCTTCCTGGTGCCGAGACTGGCCACCGTCCGTCAGACCGTTTCCCTGCTGGCAAAGCGCAGCGTGGAAATTCTGCTGGGGAATATCGAGCGGAACGCGCCCGCCTGTCACGAGACGGTACCCTTTGAGATCCTCTCCCGGGAGAGCATCCGGGAAATTTCACACTGATAATCCATTAAAATGCTCAATTCCGAATTGAGCATTTTAATGAACGATCACATATCACAGATGCTGTTTTTCGATAAGAACGTAAAGCGGTATCAATTAAGGAGACCATTGCAATGCGCGAAAGCGGAATTTTGATGCACATTACCTCCCTGCCGGCCCCTTACGGCATCGGCACCATGGGGAAGGATGCCTATGCCTTTGTGGACTTTCTGGTCAGGGCCGGGCAGCGGTACTGGCAGATCTTGCCCTTGACTCCCACGGGCTACGGCGATTCCCCCTATCAGTCTCTGGGCGCCTGCGCGGGCAACCATTATCTCATCGATCTGGACAGGCTGGCAGACGAGGGACTGCTGAAAAAAGAGGAAATCCAGAACATTCCATGGGGCAGCAATCCGGCGCGGGTGGATTTTGGAGCCATGTACGCTCATCGGATGAACGTGCTGCGGCAGGCGTTTCAGCGCTTCACGCCGGATGGTGCTTATGAGACTTTCGTGGAGCAGAACCGGAGCTGGCTGGAAGACTATGCTCTGTTCACGGCGTTGAAGGACACCCTCGGCGGCAAGCCATGGCTGGACTGGCCGGAAGCTCTGCGTCTGCGCAAGGCTGACGCTCTGGCGGAAAAGCGCCGGGAGCTGTCCGATGAGATCCGGCTGCAATACTTTGTTCAGTACGAATTTGACAGGCAGTGGAAGGCGCTGCGCAGCTACGCCAATGCCAAGGGCGTCCGGATCATCGGCGACGTTCCCATTTACGTGCCGCTGGATTCGGCGGACGTGTGGGCAAATCCGGAACTCTTCCAGCTGGACGAAAGCCGCCATCCGGAACAGGTGGCGGGCTGCCCCCCGGATTCCTTCACCGCGGACGGTCAGCTCTGGGGCAACCCAATTTACGACTGGAAAAAGATGGCGCAGACTCACTATTTCTGGTGGATTCAGCGCCTGACGGCTGCCGGAAAGCTGTACGACGTTATCCGCCTGGATCATTTCCGCGGCTTTGAAAGCTACTGGTCGGTGCCCGCAGGAGATACCACCGCGCGGAACGGCAAGTGGGTGAAAGGCCCCGGAATGAACTTCATCCGCACCATTCAGCAGGCTCTGCCCAATCTGGAATTCATTGCCGAAGATCTGGGCTTTATCACCCCCGAGGTGCGGAAGTTGCAGCAGGACTCCGGCTATCCCGGCATGAAGGTTCTGGAATTTGCCTTCGACTCCCGGGAGGAAAGCGACTACATGCCCCACCTGTACCCCGTGGACTCCGTGTGCTACACCGGCACCCACGACAACGTGACCCTGAAGCAGTGGTTTGACGAAGCCGCGCCGGAGGATGTGGCCTGCGCGAAAACCTATCTCGGACTGAACCGGGAGGAGGGCTATATCCGGGGCATGATTCGCGGCTGCATGGGTTCCGTGTCCCGGCTGTGCGTGGTGCAGATGCAGGACTATCTGGAACTGGGCAAGGAAGCTCGGATGAACTTTCCCGGTACGCTGTCCAGCGCCAACTGGACGTGGCGCGCGGAAAAGGGCTTTGACTCCGACGCTCTGGCCGCGAGAATTTACGCTGCCACAAAGCTGTACGGACGCGTGGGGAAATAACGGATTTCCCTTGCGGAACAAGGAAAAACTGCTCTGAACCATAATGTAGCGAAATTTCACCGGGAACCGGGATTTTGTCCGGGTTCCCGGTTGATTTTTTGGAAACGTTTTTTCCTGCATCGGCGGGGATTTTTCCGAAAAAACGGCACAAATTATGCGAGTTTCTGCATTATTCACAAAATTCTGCCCCAATGTCCATTTTTTATGTGAATACTATAAAAAAGTTGAAAATTAACATTTTTTCCGATTGATTTTACCGCCCGTTTGACTTACAATAGAAGACGAGCGGATTTTGAGAAAACAGTCCGACGCGACTGCCACCGGGGTGATGCGTATGCTGAATATTGTTCTGGTGGAACCGGAGATACCGCAGAACTGCGGCAATATCGCCCGCACCTGCGCCGCAACAGGCTGCCGTCTGCACCTGATCCGGCCGCTGGGCTTTGACATCTCCGAAAAGGCCGTCCGCCGTGCGGGTCTGGATTACTGGCACATGGTGGAGGTTCGGGACTACGAAAATCTGGAGGACTTCTTCGCGAAGAATCAGGTGGAGGAAATGTGGTGCCTGTCCACGAAAGCGCCGAGGAGCTATACCGAGGCTGCCTTTCACGACGGCTGCTACCTGTTTTTCGGGAAGGAGACTAAGGGACTTCCGGAGGACTTCCTTCGGGCGCACTACGACGCGTGTGTTCGCATTCCCATGCGTCCGGATGCCCGGAGCCTGAACCTGAGCAATGCGGTTGCCGTCACCGTCTACGAGGCACTGCGTCAGCTGTCGTTTCCCAATTTGCGCGACTTTGGTAAAATGCGGGAGTGACCTCCCGAGAATATGGAGGAGTTATCATGAACTACAATAAAAAGTCCATCGAGGACATCGACGTAGCCGGCAAGCGGGTCCTGTGCCGCTGCGACTTCAATGTTCCCACCAAGAACGGCGTCATCACCTCCGACAAGCGGATCGTCGCCGCCATGCCCACCATCAAGTATCTGGTTGACCACAACGCAAAGGTCATCCTCTGCTCCCACATGGGCAAGCCCAAGGGCGAATGGAAGCCCGAGCTGAGCCTGAAGATCGTGGCGAAGCGCATCAGCGAGCTGCTGGGCAAGGAAGTCATCATGGCCGCCGATGTGGCGGGCCCGGATGCCAAGGCCAAGGCCGCCGCGCTGAAGGACGGCGACGTGATGCTGCTGGAGAACACCCGGTTTGAGAAGGGCGAGACCAAGAACGATCCCGAGCTGAGCAAGGCTCTGGCCTCTCTGGCGGACGTGTTCGTCAACGACGCTTTCGGCACTGCCCACCGCGCCCATTCTTCCACCGCCGGTGTGGCCGATTATCTGCCCGCCGTCAGCGGCTTCCTCGTTCAGAAGGAAGTTTCCATCATGGGCAAGGCCCTGTCCGACCCCGAGCGTCCCTTCGTCGCTGTTCTGGGCGGCGCAAAGGTTTCCGACAAGCTGAATGTCATCAATAACCTGCTGGAAAAGGTGGACACCCTGATCATCGGCGGCGGCATGGCCTATACCTTCCTTGCCGCCAAGGGCTACGCTGTTGGCAAGTCCCTGCTGGACGAGAGCAAGATCGACTACTGCAAGGACATGATGGCCAAGGCGGAAGCCAAGGGCGTCAAGCTGCTCCTGCCTGTGGACGTGGTCGTTGCCGATTCCTTCCCCGACCCCATCGACGGCCCCATCGACGTTACCACCGTTGACGCCGCTGCCATCCCCGCCGACAAGGAAGGTCTGGACATCGGTGAGAAGACCTGCGCTCTGTTCGCGTCCGCTGTGAAGGACGCTAAGACTGTCGTCTGGAACGGCCCCATGGGCGTGTTTGAGAATCCCACTCTGGCCAAGGGCACCATCGCCATGGCGCAGGCTCTGGCAGATTCCAGCGCCACCACCATCGTCGGCGGCGGCGACAGCGCTGCGGCCTGCGAGCAGCTGGGCTTTGCCGACAAGATCACCCACATTTCCACCGGCGGCGGCGCTTCTCTGGAATTCCTGGAAGGTCTGGAGCTGCCCGGCATCGCCTGCCTGGAAGACAAGTAATCCGGGAATCAAGTTTCTATTAACATCCCTATCAATAAAAGGAGAAATGGAATCATGAACAGAAAATACCGCAAGACCGTTATCGCCGGCAACTGGAAGATGAACAAGACCCCCTCCGAGACTAAGGAGTTTATGACCCAGCTGAAGGCCATTCTGCCCAAGGGCCGCTGGTGCGACGTGGCTCTGTGCGTTCCCGCCGTGTGCATTCCCGCCGCTGTCCGCGCCATGCGTGAGACCCGGGTAGGCATCGGCGCCGAGAACTGCAACGCCAACGCCTCCGGCGCTTACACCGGTGAAATCGCCACCAATATGCTGGTGGATGCCGGCTGCAAGTACGTCATCATCGGCCACTCCGAGCGCCGCGCCATGGGCGAGACCGACGCCGATGTCAATGCCAAGGTTCTGGCTGCTCTGAACGCCGGTCTGACCCCCATCATGTGCTGCGGCGAGAGCCTTGAGCAGCGCCAGAGCGGCATCACCACCGAGTGGATCACCATGCAGATCAAGCTGGGTCTGGCTGGCGTTCCCGAGGACAAGATCCGCAAGGTCATCATCGCCTACGAGCCCATCTGGGCCATCGGCACCGGCCTGACCGCCACTCCCGATCAGGCGGAAGAGGTCTGCGAGAACATCCGTACCGTGGTGCGCAAGCTGTACTCCTCCAAGAACGCCCGTGCGATCTCCATCCTGTACGGCGGCTCCATGAACGACAAGAACGCCTTCGAGCTGCTGGCGCAGCCCGACATCGACGGCGGTCTGATCGGCGGCGCGTCTCTGGTTCCCGAGAAGTTTGTCAAGATCATCGAGGCTGCCAACCAGCCCACTGTCTAATTTTTACCAGTCTCTGATGGGCAGCCGCAAACAAAAGCGGCTGCCCATCTTTGCCCCTTATTTCAATTGGAGGTGTATTGATGAAGACACTTCTTCTGTCCGCATTGGACGCGGAAACGCCCCAAATTGCGGCTGACCTGATTCGCCGGGGGGAACTGGTGGCGATCCCCACGGAGACGGTTTACGGTCTGGGCGCAAACGGTCTGGACGAAGCTGCCGTGACGAAAATTTTTGAAGCCAAGGGTCGTCCACAGGACAACCCCCTGATTCTGCACATCTGCGGCGCGGAGCAGATCGAACTGTTCTGCCACGACGTGCCCGGGGCGGCTTACGAACTGGCGAAAAAATTCTGGCCGGGACCGCTGACCATGGTGCTGCCCGCACGGGACTGTGTTCCCCGGCGCACCACCGGAGGACTTTCCACCGTGGCCGTCCGCTGCCCGGACAATGCCGTGACCCGGGAGATCATCCGCCTTGCGGGGGTTCCTATCGCTGCTCCCTCCGCCAACATTTCCGGAAAGCCCTCCACCACCACCGCCCAACACGTCCTCCACGACCATGACGGAAAAATCGCCGCCATCGTGGACGGCGGCCCATGCCGGGTGGGCGTGGAGTCCACCATCGTGGATTTGACGGAAGACCGCCCCCGGCTGCTGCGCCCCGGCGGGATCACCCCGGAGCAACTGATCTCCGTTCTGGGGGATCTGGTCATCGACAAGGCCGTCACCGCCCAGATCGACAAGGACGCCGTGGTGAAAGCCCCCGGCATGAAATACCGCCATTACGCCCCGGCGGAGCCGGTGGTCATTGTCTCCGGCAGCCGGGAAAAGGCCGCCGCCTACATCCGCCGCCATTTCACCCCCGGCGACCGGGTGCTGTGCTTTGAGGAAGAGCTGCCCCTGTACGCCGGGTGCAGCCCCCTGTCCTACGGCCGGGAGGCGGACGTCAACACCCTGTCCGCCGGCTTGTTTGCCGCCCTGCGGGAACTGGACGACCCCGGTATCCATCAGGTCTATGCCCGGTGCCCGGTGGGGGGCGGTGTGGCCTACGCCGTGCAGAACCGGCTGAAAAAGGCCGCGGCGTTCCACATTGTGGACGCGGAGGAGGAAGCATGATTCTCGGCATCACCGGCGGTACCGGCTGCGGAAAAACCACCCTGCTGAACGTCCTGAAGGAGCGGGGGGCGGTGGTTCTGGACTGCGACGCCATCTACCACGAGCTGCTGACGCGGGACGCGTCCCTCCTTGCGGCCATCGAAGAACGCTTCCCCGGCACGGTGGAGGACGGCGTTTTGCAGCGGAAAAAGCTTGGGAATCTGGTATTTTCCGACAAAAACGCTCTGCTGGATTTGAATAGAATCACCCACGCCGCCGTGAAGCGGGAGGTGCTTCGCCGCCTCGGGGAAAAGCCCGCGCTTGCTGCTATCGACGCTATCGCCCTGTTTGAGGGCGGGCTTGCCGGGCTGTGCGACGTGACGGTCGCCGTCACCGCCCCGGTGGAAGATCGGGTTCGCCGCCTTACGCGCCGGGACGGCATTCCGGAAGACTATGCCCGCCGCCGCATCGCCGCCCAGCCGGACGAGAACTGGTTCCGGGAAAAATGCGGCTTTGTGTTGGAAAACAACGGGTCAGTGTCGGAATTTCGGGAAAAATGCCTTGCGTTTTTGCGGGGAATTGGTATAATGGATCCAGCGAGCGAGCGCCGTAAGTCCCTGCAATGCACCGTCCACCCGACGGGAACGCTGGGGACATATACCTTCGTTGTCGTCTGCTCCCTGTATGATGGGAAGTGGCTTCTCAGCCGCCACAGGGAGCGGGACACATGGGAGACCCAGGGCGGCCACATCGAGCCGGGAGAAACGCCCATGCAGGCTGCCCGACGGGAGCTGTACGAGGAAAGCGGCGTCCGGAACGCGGAGCTTTACCCGGTCTGCGACTATCGCGGCTTCGATTCCCAAAGCAGCGCCAACGGCATGGTGTTTTTCGCGGCGGTTCGCCGTCTGGAGCCCCTGCCGGAAAGCGAGATCGGGGAAGTCAGACTGTTTTCGGCGCTGCCGGAAAATCTGACCTACCCCAATGTAACGCCCCGCCTGATGGCGGAGACGCAAAGAAACATAGGAGGATGCAACATGACCACAGAAGAACTGCGCAATTCCCTGCTGGCGTCGCCCAAGAACGGCTACACCCGGCTCACCGACGGCCAGCGGGATGAAATGGAAGGCTACGCCCAGCGCTACATGGCGTTCATGACCGAATGCAAGACCGAGCGGGAGGCTACCGCCTGGGCTGTCCGGGAGGCCGAGAAACGGGGCTACAAGCCCTTCGCCCCCGGCATGGAAACCAAACCCGGCGACAAAATCTACTACAACAACCGCAATAAATCTATCGCCCTGGCCGTGGTCGGCATCAAGTCTCTGGGCGAGGGCGCGAACATCTGCGCCGCCCACGTGGATTCCCCCCGGCTGGACATCAAGCCCAATCCCCTGTACGAGGACTCCGAGATCAGCTACCTGAAGACCCACTATTACGGCGGCATCAAGAAATACCAGTGGACGACCATTCCTCTGGCGCTCCACGGCGTGGTGTACCGGGCGGACGGCGCTGTGGTCACGGTCACCATCGGCGAGGACGAGGGCGACCCCATCCTGATGGTCTCCGACCTGCTGCCCCATCTGGCGGCGGATCAGATGCAGAAGCCTGCGGGGAAGATCATCGAGGGCGAGCAGCTGAACGTAATCCTCGGCTCCGAGCCGCTGGAGGGCGATGGCTCTGACCTCGTGAAGCTGCACATCATGAAGCTGCTGAACGAGAAGTACGGCCTTGTGGAGAGCGACTTCCTCTCCGCCGAGCTGACGGTGGTTCCCGCCGGACGCTGCCGGGAGGCGGGTCTTGACCGCAGCCTGCTCAGCTCCTACGGCCACGACGACCGGGTCTGCGCTTACGCCGAGCTGGAAGCCCTGTTCTCTCTGGACATGCCCGAAAAGACCGCCGTGTGCATTCTGGCCGATAAAGAAGAGATCGGCTCCGTGGGCATTTCCGGTATGCAGAGCCACTACTTTGAGCATTTCATGGAGGGCCTGTGCGACGCCCAGGGCGTCAAGCTGTCCGACTGCTTCGCCAATTCCTTCTGCCTGTCCGCCGACGTTTCCAACGCCTTCGACCCCAACTGGCCGGAGACCTGCGACAAGCGGAACAACAGCCAGCTGAACTACGGCGTTGCCATCTGCAAGTACACCGGCTCCCGGGGCAAGGGCGGCGCGTCCGACGCTTCCGCCGAGGCTATGGGTCATGTCCGCTCCACGCTGGACAAGGCGGGCGTCATCTGGCAGATCGCGACTCTGGGCAAGGTAGATCAGGGCGGCGGCGGCACCGTGGCGGCCTACATGGCCAACCGGAATATCGTCACCGTGGACGCAGGCGTGCCGGTGCTCAGCATGCACGCGCCGCTGGAGCTGGTCTCCAAGCTGGACTGCTACGAAACCATGCTGGCCTGCAAGGCGATTTATCTGGCATAAAATCAAGAAGCTCCCTCTTTTCGAGGGAGCTTCCTGCATGTATGAAACTAGAATTCCGGTCCGGTGCAGACGTTCCGGGGTTCCTCCGTGGGGGGAAGTTCCTTGAGCTTCCTGCTGCCGCGTACCGCCAGGACCAGCTCTACAATCGCCCAGATGTGCAGCAGGAAATCCACCAGCTTGCCCATGGGGCTATCATACAGAGCAAAGGTAATGACCACCAGCGCCACGGTGTCGATGATGAACAGCACCAGCGCCGCCGTCAGCCAACCGGCACGCTTCTTGCTCAGCAGCCAGCACAGCAGATACACCGCCACAATGACCAGCGCGATGACCAGACCCGTGTAGGTGAGCGTTCCCTTGACATTCCAGGCGCCGTCCACAAAGCCGTTCTCTATGCCCATCCCCACGAATACCAGATAGTACGGTACGGAAGCGGAGAACAGGAAATACGTGTTCGTGTCCAGAATCGTCATGATCAGATTGACCACCGTGAGAATGACGATCAGCAACAGACTGTAACGTCCGTTGGCCACCTGACGCAGCAGGTACTCCCGGGAGTTCTTGTCCACCGGGGTGTTGTTTCTTGCCATAAACTACCATCTCCTTGTTGTTGCGTGCCATGTCATAATATCAGATATTCAGGGGAAATGCAACCTTGACTTTTCTGCCGCCAATGTGTATAATAAGAGAAATTTCATAGGACAGTTCGTGACCATCCTGTCGGTAAACAAAACTAGGGATTTCCGATGGGCGCTATGCGCTCATTTTTTGTTGGGGACGGTCTTGCGCTGTCCCCAATTTCTGTTTTGGAGGAACACCATGTCGAAAAACACCAGATTTCTGACCCATGCCGCCGTCATTGCGGCGCTGTACGCTGTACTGACCCACCTGCAGAATGTTCTGCTTCCCGGTTCCACCACATGGGCGATCCAGATGCGGCTGTCCGAAGCGCTGTGTGTGCTTTCCTTTTTCACCCCGGCAGCGATTCCCGGATTGACGGTGGGATGTCTGGTTTTCAACATCACCTATGCCGCCGCGCTGCCGCTGGATTTTCTCGTGGGCAGTCTTGCGACGCTTCTGGCGGCCGGGGGGATGTGGCTGACCCGGCGGGTCACGGTGAAGGGCTACCCACTGCTCGGAATGGCGATGCCCGCGCTGTTCAACGCCCTGCTTGTAGGCTGGGAGCTGACGGTGTACATCGGCGGCGGTTTCTTCCTCAACGCGCTGTACGTGGCGCTGGGAGAGCTGGCGGTGCTCCTGACCTTTGGCACGGTGCTATACTACGCCGTCAAAAAGCGGCATCTGGACACGACGGTGTTCAGCGCGTAAAGCAGTCAAATTTCCCCCGCCGCGCGCATAGAGTAAGAGGAATGGAAAGGGGGACGCCTATGGAAAAAACGATCGCCGTGCTCGGCGGGGACCGGCGCATGGCGCTGCTCGCGCGTCTGCTCGCGGAGGACGGCCATCCGGTGCGGACGTGGGGACTCGCCGCCTTCGGCATGGAGGACACGGCGGACCAAATGGCCGCCAACCTGCCCTACGG
>ENA-ORSB01001706-ORSB01001706.1-human-gut-metagenome-genome-assembly--contig:-NODE-1706-length-19381-cov-3.173807_pt1 | contig 19381 bp, 13 predicted proteins | sample MGYA00242180_ERZ509144 | MGnify/ENA primary metagenome ERZ509144 (study PRJEB26280, sample SAMEA2338661) | human gut metagenome | biome: human gut; feature: human-associated habitat; material: faeces...
CGGCATCGGTAGGGATGATTTCATCCTTAAAAAGGTTTACCTCCGTGGTTTCCATGACCCGCTTGATGAACAACAGGCAGGCCAGCACCAGTCCGAACTCAATGGCCACGGTCAGGTCGAATATTACGGTGAGGAAGAAAGTGATGAGCAAGACGGCCACATCGGACTTAGGATTGCGCAAAAGTTCCCTGAACGTCCGCCAACCGCTCATGTTATAGCTCACGATGACCAATACGCCCGCCAGACAGGCCATGGGAATGTATTGTGCCAGTGGCATGAGCAGCAGGAAAATGAGCAGCAGCACGACGGCATGCACGATTCCGGCCACGGGGGTGCGTCCCCCGTTATTGATATTCGTCATGGTACGGGCGATGGCACCGGTGGCAGGGATACCGCCGAAGATGGGGGAGAGGATGTTGGCGATGCCCTGTCCCACCAATTCCTGATTCGAGTCGTGATGGTCGCCGATGACGCCGTCGGCCACGGTGGCCGAGAGCAGCGATTCGATGGCCCCCAGTATGGCGATGGTGATGGCCGGAGCCATCAGTTGTTTGATGCTTTCCCAATTCAGTTCGGGTACGTTCATGCCCGGAAGTTCGGCTTTAATCATAAAGCGGTCGCCGATGGTTTCCACTTGCGTCGCTATGCCGTATTGTTTCAGCAGATAGACTCCCACGGTCATTACGATGATGGCAATGAGCGAACCCGGAATCTTGTGGGTCAGTTTGGGAGAGAGGGCGATAATGGCCACGCTGACTATACCCACGACGGTGGACCATACGTCCAAGCTGCCGAAGTGGCGGATGTACACGATCCATTTCTCTATAAAATCGGCCGGCACGTTGTCGATGGCCAGTCCGAAAAGGTCTTTGATTTGCGTCGTGAAAATGGTCACGGCAATTCCGCTGGTAAAGCCAACCACGATGGGATAGGGGATGTATTTGATGATGGTACCTAGATGGAATACGCCCAGCAGAATCAGGAACACACCGGCCATGACGGTGGCCACGAGCAGGCCCGCTTCGCCGTATTGCTGGATGATACCATAGATGATGACGATAAAAGCACCCGTCGGGCCGCCAATTTGCACACGGCTCCCGCCGAACAGGGACACGGCCAGTCCGGCAATGATGGCCGTGATGATGCCCTTTTCGGGTGTCACCCCCGAAGCGATACCGAAAGCGATGGCCAACGGTAGGGCCACGATGCCGACGATGAGCCCGGCCATGATGTCGGCCGTCAGCTTTTCCTTGTTGTAACCTCTCAAGTCGAGAAACAGTTTCGGCTTGAATTCGAATTTACTCATAACCTGATTATTTTGGAATTGTATATCCTGATTGTTTTTAGGAATGCAAAGATAGCCCTTTTATGTCACAAACTCTAATAATTTGCTAAAAAACGTTTCTCTCCGGACGGCAGAAAGAATAAAATGCTTGGGGATATGGGGTAAAAACGATACTAAAGCCTCAAAATGGGACGGAAAGCAAAAATTAAGTGTTATCTTTGCGAATATATTTATTCACTATTAAAAACATTTTAAATTATGTTCGAAGGTCAACCTAAGGGTCTTTATGCATTGGCGCTGGCCAATACGGGCGAGCGTTTCGGTTACTACACGATGCTGGCCATTTTTACGTTGTTTTTACAGGCGAAGTTCGGATATTCCGCCGGCGAGACATCCACCATTTTCGGTGTGTTCCTCGGGGCGGTTTATTTTATGCCGCTTTTTGGTGGAATGCTGGCCGACAAATACGGATTCGGCAAGATGGTTACGCTCGGTGTCTTCGTCATGTTCATCGGTTACCTGTTGCTGGCCATCCCGACGGGTGCGAATGTGGCCGGTAAGTCCATGATGTTCGGTGCGTTGGCATTGATTGCTTGCGGCACGGGGCTTTTCAAAGGCAACCTGCAAGTCATGGTCGGAAACCTCTACGACGCTCCTGAGTACAAGGACAAGCGCGACACGGCGTTCAGCCTCTTCTACATGGCCATCAACATCGGTGCACTGTTTGCCCCCACAGCGGCCACCAAGATGACCAACTACGTGTTGGGCATGAACGGCTTCACTTATAATGCACAGATTCCCGCCCTTGCCCACCAATATATGGATAATGCGGCGGGAATGACGGCGCAGTCTGCCGCTACGTTGGAATCGCTCAAGGCTGCGCAGGGATTCACGGGCGATACGGCTGTTTTCTGTCAAAGTTACATCGAAAAGTTGTCCGAAGCTTACAATTACGGCTTTGCCGTGGCATGCGTTTCGCTTATCGTATCCATCCTTATATACTATGGCTTCCGCAGCACTTTCAAGCATGCCGATTATAACGCGAAGACGGCGGTCGACGGGCATGCACCCGTAGAGGAACTGTCTCCGTCCGAGACGCGCCAACGCATCACCGCGCTTTGTCTTGTGTTTGCCGTGGTGCTTTTCTTCTGGATGGCTTTCCATCAGAACGGTTTGACGCTTACGTTCTTCGCGCGCGATTATACGCAGGCGTCGGCTTCGGGTTTGCTGGGCATGACGTTTAACGTGTTCAATCTGGTGCTGCTTATTGCTTTGGTATATTCCATGTTTTCCGTATTCCAAAGCAAGACCGGACGTGGCAAGTTGGTTTCTGGCTTGGTTGCTTTGGCTGCTGTGGCCACGTTGGGCGTGCAGTATGCGAACCAGGAAAGTACGGTGGAAATCCTGCCGCAGATTTTCCAACAGTTCAATCCATTCTTCGTGGTAGCCTTGACGCCGGTTTCGTTGGCGATATTCGGTTTCTTGGCCAAGAAAGGAAAGGAGCCCTCGGCACCTCGTAAAATCGGGGTGGGAATGCTGATTGCCGCCTGCGGTTTCGGTGTCATGGCATTCGGTTCCATGGGGCTGCCTACGCCCGATGCGTTGGCACAGGGTGCCGATGTCAACTTGGTTTCGCCCAACCTGCTCATTTCCACTTATCTTGTCTTGACGTTTGCCGAGTTATTGTTGTCGCCCATGGGCATTTCTTTCGTGTCGAAAGTGGCTCCCCCGAAGTATAAGGGTATGATGATGGGTGGCTGGTTCGTGGCCACGGCCATCGGCAATTACATGGTGTCCATTATCGGTTACCTGTGGGGCGGCATCGAGTTGTGGATGGTGTGGAGCGTGCTCATCGTGCTTTGTCTGCTTTCAGCCCTGTTCATTTTCTCCATCATGAAGAAGCTCGAAAAGGTGGCGTAAGGAATATTTTCGGGAACTTTTCTTGTAAGGTTTCCGGATGAAAAGCGAAATCCCTGAATGCGATTCTGTATAAGGTTGTCATTCAGGGGTTTAATGTTTTGCACAGAGTCGTGAATTTCTTTGCGCCAAATGAAAAATCAATCTCAGCCGAATGAAAAATCGTTTGGCTGAGATTGATTTTTTGTTTTCAGCATGTTGTTTTTCAGCCCTCCTGTGGGAGGCGTTTGTAAATCTTTATGCCCTTGGACCGGTCTTAGCGGTCTTCCCATATTTCGGCCGTCGCCTTACGTGTCTTTTCAGGGATGTCCGGTGTGGCCGGATAGCCGATGGGGATGATGGCCGCCGGATACCACTCTTCGGGCAGTTTGAAAAGCTCTTGGCAGAGTTGCACGCGGAAGTTGCACACCCAGCAGGTGCCCAACCCCTGTTCGGCTGCCGCCAGGCACAAATGTTCTATGGCAATGGCCACGTCGATGTCGGCATGGTTTTTCTCGTCATACCGCCGTGTCCAGGCCGCCCCGTGATTTTCGCAGACCAAGATATAAGCCGGAGCCTCGCGGAACCATTCCTTGTCGTAGCATTGCTGCATGCGTGCGCGGTCGTCTTCGCCAGTGAAGAGGATGAATTTCCATGGCTGCTTGTTGACTGCCGAGGGAGCCAGACGCGTGCATTCTTTGATATAATCCATTTTTTCTGCCGGAATGGTGTCCGGCTTATAGGCACGCACGGAATAACGTGCCTTGCAGATTTCTTTAAAGTCCATAAACTTGATATTTTAGAATCAGTGAACAAATGTACACAAAAAATAATAAAGCTGTATTTTATGCGGCTGAAAATCCATATTTCTTCTCAAAATATAATTTTGGGAAAATATGAAGTGAAAAGTTTGTTCTTGTGAAAAATTAAACATACCTTTGTGATATGAGATTCCCGGATATGTGAGAGATGGAAAGGAAGCATACTAAACCCAATATATTAATTAAAAAATGAAGAAATCATGTTGACGCAAATTATTATCACTTCTATGACGGCCGTATTTTCGCTGCCTCAATTACCCTACGAGACCAATGCTTTAGAACCTGTTATCAGCAAGGAAACCATAGATTATCACTATGGCAAGCATTTACAGGCATACGTGAATACGTTGAATACGTTGGTGAAAGACACCGAGTATGAAAAGATGAATCTGGAAGAAATCGTACGCCATGCACCGGCCGGTCCGTTGTTTAACAATGCGGGCCAGGTGCTCAACCATACACTGTATTTTGAACAGTTCCGTCCGGTGGGGGCTGGAGGCCCGGCAGTGCCGGAAGGCAAGTTAGACAAGGCCATCCGGACTGCATTCGGAAGCTTTGACGAATTCAAAGAGAAGATGGCGGCAGCCTCCACCGGTTTATTCGGTTCGGGTTGGGCTTGGCTGGCACAAAACGAGAAAGGCGAATTGGTTATCGTACAATGCCCTAATGGCGGAAATCCTGTGACGATGGGCTATGTGCCCTTGTTGGGATTCGATGTCTGGGAGCATGCCTACTACGTAGACTATCGCAATCGGCGCGCCGACCATATCGCAGCTTTGTGGCAGATCATTAATTGGGAAGTAGTGGAGAATCGAATGAAATAGGCTTTCCGTATGGGAAAGTATATTTTGATTAGTTAAGGTTGGACCGCCTGTTGTCGTGAGGATAACAGGCGGTTTTTAGTATCCTCGTGGGAGCGGGGAAATCATTGGGCGTCTAATGATTTGATGTAGCCGTGCAGCAGTTTATAGAATGGTGTACGACATAGCGTATGGCTGTTGCCCACGAGAATAAGTTTCATGCGAGCCCGCGTGATGGCTACGTTCATACGGCGCAGGTCGTGCAAGAAGCCGATTTGTCCGTTCTCGTTGCTCCGCACCAGACTAATGAGGATGACGTCGCGTTCCTGCCCTTGGAACCCGTCTACGGTGTTTACGCTCAGCAGGTGGCGGTAGGGTTTGAAAAAGGCATCCCGGCGGAGCAAGGCGCGCAACAGTTGCACTTGGCCTTTGTAAGGGGATATGATACCGGTGTCGATGCGTTCCGCCAATATCCTTTCCTTGCCTATCTTTTGGAAATAGGCTTTCAGGATGTTCAGGGTGAGCCGTGCCTCCTCGGGATTGGAGCGGCTGGTACTGTCCGGATTGCGGGTTTCTCTGAAGTCGGGTACCTCAACCGTCGGGAGAACCGGTGCACACACCGCGCCGGAAGGTTCTTCCGTCAGGTATAGGGCAGTCTGTTCCTCGTCTGCCGTGTCTATCCATTCCATCGGCGTGTCCCAGTCCAGAATGCCCCTGTATTTCACTTCCGGGGCACTTTCCACCTTTCCGTCGTAGAAGCATTCGCTGGAGAAGCGCATGATGGCATCGTTCATGCGGTATTGCGTGCGGAGCAGGCTGACCGCAGAAGGATGTCGGGCGGCAATGGTTTCCATCAGCGTGCGGTCCAGTCCGCCCTTCAGGGCCTCGGGACATTTCACGGTGGGAGGAAGTTGGCGATGGTCGCCGGCCAGGATGACGCGTCCGGCCTTTTGGATGGCAATCCAACAGGAAGCTTCGAGGGCTTGGGCGGCTTCGTCGATGAACAGGGTAGGGAATTTCTTACCCGCCAGTACGCGGTTGGCACTGCCTGCCAACGTGCAGGCAATGACCCGCGCTTCGTTGAACAGGCTTTCGTTGATGGCGATTTCCAGTTCGGTAGCCCGGTCGCGCAGGCGGGCTACCTTTTGGTGAAAGGCTTCACGGCCCGACGACGGGCGGTGGGCGTACAGGTCGCGGATGGCTTTGCGGATGGCCCAAAGCGAGGGGTAAGAAGGATGTGCTTCGAAACGCCGTTCGTAGGTGAACGACAACATCTTGTCATTCACGCGCGAAGGGTTGCCCACGCGCAGCACAGCCACACCCCGGTCGGTCAGTTTCTCCGAAATCCAGTCTACGGCCATGTTGCTTTGGGCGCATACCAATACTTGGCTTTCGCGGTGGAGCGTCTCGTAGATGGCTTCCACAAGGGTGGTGGTCTTGCCCGTTCCCGGAGGGCCGTGCACGATCATCACGTCTTTGGCACGCAACACTTCGTTGACGGCAATTTCTTGCGTGGGGTTCAGCCAAGAGAAACGTATCGGTTGGAAGGAGAAATGTCCGGCCTGCGCTGTGCCGTGAAAAATGTCGCGCAGTTCGGCCAAGCGGCCGTGCCGTGCGGCGCTCACCCGGTCCAGAGCTTCGAACATCAGGCGGTAGGTAGTCTCGTCCAAGTAGAGTTGCACGCCGATGCGGCCGTCTTCCCTCAGATGCGAAAGGGCTTCCATGTCCGGCAGGACTACCGCCATCCTATTGCCGTCTACGAAACTTACGGTGCCGGTGAAGTGAAAATAATGCAGTTGGCCGCCGTGTCCGTTTCGTCGTAAGTCTCCGGAAGCGTCTTGAGTGAAGAAGCATACTTGTTTTCCCGGTTCGAACCCGTGGTCTGTGTCCGTGTATTCCGTGCGTTCCACCTCTATGACTAATTGGTTGAGCGAGTTGTAGTAACTTCGTCCTAAGCAGAGCGGATACCAACATAGTCCTTGTTTGATTTTACGGGTTACGCCGGCCGTTTCCGTTTGGGCGCGGAACTGCGCCTTTTCGTATTCGTATTCCAGCTCGAGCAAGCGGCGTTGCTGTTGGAGCCATAAGATGGATGATGCGGGCATGGCGGTTCAGGATTCGGGATCGGTATGGGATGGATGTTCTGTTTTCAGGTCGGCACGGCTTTTGCTTTGGGTGACCAACCATACACCTCCGAAAACCAAAAGGACGGCTGCCCCCTGACTCCATCCGAATACTCCTAACCCTGTGGCTACGCTGACAATACAGGCCACGATGGGTTGCACGTAGTTGTACATGCTCACGATGGTGGGGCGCAGCAGTTTCTGTCCTGTCATCATCATGATATAAGCCAGATAAGTAGCCACGAAGACCACAAAGGCCGTTTCAAACCAAGTGGTTGCCGGGATTTCAGCCCATGGCAGTATGGCCAGGTCCTTATAAGTGAAAGGCAGGATGACGATGGTGGCGTAAGTGAACATCCATTTCATACAAGTCACCACGGTATATTTTTGTATTAGTTTCTTGAATATGGTCAGGTAGACGGCAAAGCTGCATTGGGCGGTAAGACACAGCAGGTCGCCCGTCAGGTTGCCGTTGCCATTCTGGGCTGCGTGCCCGTTGCCTAAAATGAGCAGCAGGGCGCCGATGGCTCCGCAAAAAATCCCCAAGACCTTTTTGTTGGTCACTGGTTCTTTCAGGAACAGGGCGGCCAAAATCATGGTCACGATGGGAAGGGTGGTGGTGACGATGCTGGCGTTGACCGGGGATGTCAGGGATAGCCCTATCGTAAAGCAACATTGGTTGAACACGATGGCCAGCATACCGGCAAAGAAAAACATCAGTAAGTCCCGGGGAGCGACATCTTCTTTATGTCGGCCGAGAAGGGAAGTGAGCCAAAAGCATAAAGCTGCGCCGACCGCCCGGAAACTTACCAATGCCAATCCGCTGATGCCATGTGCCATGGCATCTTTGCCTAAGGGTGACATCAGTCCCCAAGCCGCACAGGCCGCAAACATGCAAAGGTGGCCTGTCAGGTTTTTATCTTTATACATCTTTCTTGAAATTACATGTATCGGGAAAACAACTGCAAAGTTAGTGCTTTCATCACAAATTTTAGCATCTTTCCGTTGCTTCTTTCTATGGGAAAACTTATCTTTGCTAAAGCGAAGATAGGATTCGGCATGACCGTTCGCTATCTTCGGGTAAGAAGGATTCTGAAAAACGCAGACTATGGATAAGATAGGTGAGTACATACGGCGTATCGAGATCGACTCGCTTTGGAGCGGGCAGAAGCATATCGTGTGGGAATTGAACCGTAAGGTGAATATCCTGAGCGGTGTGAACGGGGTCGGCAAGAGTACGATTCTGAACAAAGTGATATTAAGGCTTTTGCAGGTGGTCAAAGAAGGATGTCCGGCCAAGCCCGATGTGAAACTGACATACGAACCGGCAGACGCCGTGACGGTAAGGTTCGATGTGGTGCGGAGCTTCGACCGTCCTTTGGTTCACAGCAATTTGCTGGAAAAATTAGCGGATGACAGGGTGGCTACCGAGCTGGACTGGCAGCTTTATCTCTTGCAGCGGCGTTTCCTGGACTATCAGGTCAATGTGGGCAACCGTATGATTGCATTGCTGACGAGCGGCGACCCCGAGGCACGGGAAAAGGCGAAAATGGCGGGTGCAGTTTCAAGATATGGTGGACGAGCTGTTCAGCGAGACCGGAAAGAAAATCGTCCGCAGCAGCAATGAAATACAACTGGAGCAGTTCGGTGAGATACTTTCGCCTTACAAACTCTCTTCCGGCGAGAAGCAGATGCTCGTGATTTTGTTGACCGTATTGGTGGAAGACCGTCAGCCTTACGTGCTATTCATGGACGAACCGGAAATCAGTCTGCATGTGGAGTGGCAACAGAAGCTGATTACGCTGATACGTCAGTTGAATCCGAATGTCCAAATCATCCTGACGACGCATTCGCCGGCCATGATCATGAACGGATGGATGGATGCCGTGACGGAAGTGACCGACATTACACAATAATTTTCTGAGGAAGGGAGGGGAACGTTATGGCCAAGAGATTGTCTGAGAACCTGACTTCTTTGTATCTGGGAGCGGCGCAGAGGTTGAAACCCAAAACGGCACGGCGGAAAATCGTGGTGTATGTGGAAAGTTACGATGATGTGTTCTTCTGGCGGACCGTATTGGATGATTTCGAGGATGACAGCCGTTATTTTGAAATCATGCTGCCTTCCCGCAGTACGTTGGGCAAAGGGAAAAAACTGGTGTTGACGAACAAGCTCGGCCCTCAACTGGGAAATTATATGATAGCCTGCGTCGATGCGGACTACGATTATTTGTTGCAGGGGGCCACGCCGACCTCACGGTTGATTAACAAAAATCCTTTCGTGTTCCATACTTACGCATACGCCATCGAGAACTACCAGTGTTATGCGGCGACGTTGCACCGTGTCTGTGTGATGGCCACGCTCAACGACCGTCAGATTGTAGATTTTGAGAGTTTCATGCAGGAGTATTCCCAAATCATCTGGCCGTTGTTCGTATGGTCGGTTTGGGTGTACCGGCGGAACCATTACCGGGAGTTTACTTTGACAGAGTTTGGCAATCATGTGAGTTTCAGTGATATTAATGTGTACCATCCCGAACAGACATTGGAACTTGTGCGGCGGAGGGTCAACCGGAAGATAGCTTGGCTGCAGCGCCACTTCCCACAGGCGAAAAAAGATTACGAGATGTTGAAGACGGAGCTATTGGATTTGGGGGTCACTCCGGAGACGACTTATTTGTATATTCAGGGACATACGTTGTTCGACAACGTGATTTCCCCTTTGCTGGATCCTGTTTGTATTTTGCTGCGTAAAGAACGTGAGCGTGAAATCCGTAATTTGGCCGAGCACGACACACAGCGGCAAAACGAATTGTCGTGTTACCAACATAGCCAGAATTCCGTGGAAGACATGCTTCGGAAGAATGTAGGCTTTAAGGATGCACCGCCTTATAAATTGCTTGAACGGGACATCCGGTGTTTGTTAGACCGCATGGATGCCGGAACTACGCAAAATATTTATCCAGCTTCTTAATGAACATGTTTTGGCAGAATACGACCACACTGTCGCCTTCCTGAATTTGGGTCATACCGTTTACGTGCATACCTTCGCCGCGACGTACCAGTCCGCCGATAGTAACTCCGGTGGGAAGGCCGAGGTCTTTCACAGGTTTCTTGGTGACCCTGGCTCCGGCTTTTACTTCAAACTCAGCTACATCGGCATCGGCCACGGTCAGGCATTTCACGTTGGTAACGTCCGAATCCAACATCATCTGGTAAATATGACTGGCGGCAATCGTCTTTTTGTTGATGATGGTGCCGATATCCAATCTTTCGGCCATGGAGATATAGTCCAGATTGTCTATTAACGCCACGGTTTTCCGCACTCCCAGCCGTTTGGCCGTAAGGCAAGCCAGAATGTTGCTTTCGCTTTGTCCGGTCAGGGCCACGAAAGCTTGTGTGTGCTGTATGCCTTCTGTAATCAGTAGTGAAGAGTCACGTGCGTCTCCGTTGATAACCATCACGTCGCTGTCTCCTAAAGCCTCGTTCAGCTCGTTGCAGCGGGCGGGGTCGCTTTCTATGATTTTCACTTCCATGTACCCTGGGACATTCAGGGCGGTGTGCATGGCCGTGCGTCCGCCTCCCATAATCATGACGTTTTTCACGTCTTCATAATGCTCTTTACCTACAATCTTGCGGATGTAAGGAATGTATTTCTTCGTGGTCATGAAATACACGATGTCGCCTAGTTGGAGCGTGGCATCGCCGTTCGGGATGATGGTCATGTCATCTCGTTTGATAGCCACGACGTGATAACAAGTGTCCGGTCCGCACAGTATTTTCAGCGGGATGTTGAGGATTTCAGCGGTTTCACGCAACTTGATGCCCAGCATGACGAGTGCCCCGTCGTGCACTTCCCACCACTGTCTGACCCAACTGTGTTTGATGCCTTCTATGATATCTCGTGCGGCCAGTATTTCCGGGAAGATGAGGGAGCTGATTCCCATGTTTTTAAAAAAGGTTTTGTATTCTTCGTCCAAGTATTCCGCATTGTCGATACGGGCTACTGTTTTCTGCGCTCCCAGTGTATGGGCCAGCATGCAACAGGTGATATTTTTCATTTCGTCGGGCATGACGGCGATGAACAATTCGGCATGTGCGGCTCCGGCTTCTTTCAGGCCGCTGATAGAAGTCGGTTTTACATTGAGGGTCATGAGGTCTACGTTGTCGGCGACTTTTGAAAGTTTGTCTTCACTTTCGTCTATCAACGTGATATTCTGGCTCTCTTTGGCTAAGAGTTGTGCTAAATGTGTGCCTACAGCCCCGGCACCGGCAATGATAATCTTCATGGATTTACTTTTGTGAAATGGAACGGAGTTGTGATACAATGGCATCCCGGTCGATTCCGACGATTTGCCGTAGTTGTTCCACCGTGCCGTGTTCTACGAAATAATCGGGCAGTCCCATCCGTGTTACTTTAGGGAAGAAACCGTGGTCGGACATATATTCCAATACGGCAGACCCTAATCCTCCGCGGATGACTCCGTCTTCTATCGTGATGATTCGGGAGAAATGCGTTCCAACTTCGTGTAAGATGTTTTCATCCAACGGCTTGAGGAAACGCATGTCATAATGGGCTACCGTGAGAGGATGCCCTTCTTGTGCCTGTTGCTGCTCGAACAGGCGGATGGCCTCTGCCGCCGTATTGCCGATGGGGCCTAACGAAAGCAGTGCGATGTCCTTTCCTTCTTTGAGAAGTTGTCCTTTCCCCACTTCGATGGCTTCAAAATCACATTGCCAGTCGGTCAGCACACCCCGTCCGCGCGGGTAGCGGATGACGAATGGGCCTTGGTCTGGGAGTTGTGCCGTGTACATGAGCAGGCGCAGTTCTTTCTCGTTGAGTGGGGAAGATAGGATGAGGTTGGGGATGGGACGGAGTGCGGCCAAGTCGAATGCTCCATGATGCGTGGGACCGTCCTCACCCACCAGTCCTGCGCGGTCCAAACATAACACCACGTTAAGGCGTTCTATCGCAATGTCGTGGATGAGATTGTCATAGGCTCGTTGGGCAAAGGAGGAATAAATGTTGCAGAACGGGATGAGGCCGTCTTGCGCCATGCCACCGGAGAAGGTGACGGCGTGTCCTTCGGCGATACCTACATCGAAAGCCCGGTCCGGCATCTCCTTCATCAGGACATTCATCGAGCATCCCGACGGCATGGCAGGTGTCACCCCGATGATTTTCGGGTTCATCCGGGCCAGTTCGAGTAAGGTCTGTCCGAAAACGTCTTGGTAACGTGGAGGCAGGTTGCTCGTGTCCGTCTGTATGCGTTCGCCGGTTTCCTTGTCGAATTTGCCCGGTGCGTGCCAGATGTCTGCCGCCTTCTCCGCCGGTTTGAATCCTTTGCCTTTGACGGTGTGTATATGAAAAAGTTTAGGACCTTTCATGTCTTTCAGGACCCGGAGCGTATGCACCAGTTCGATGACGTCATGACCGTCGCTGGGGCCGAAGTAGCGTATGTTCATACCTTCGAATACGTTCTGCTGGTTGCTGATAAGCGATTTCAGCGAGTTGTTGAAACGGATGAGTTGCTTCCGGCGGTCCTCGTTGAGCCAACCCCAGTTGAATAATTTACGGGAAGCGGCGAAACGCAGGCGGTTATAGAGGCTGCTGGTGTGGAGTTGGTGGAAATAATGGTTCATTCCTCCTACACTGCGGTCTATGCTCATATTATTGTCGTTCAGGATGATGAGAATGTCGTTCGGGGTAGAAGAAGCATTGTTCAGTCCTTCGAAAGCCAGACCGCCACTCATCGAACCGTCGCCGATGACGGCAATGATGTGCCTTCTTTTTTCATCCTGATTGGCCGAGGCCACCGCCATGCCCAAAGCGGCGGAGATGGAATTGGAAGCATGTCCGCAGGTGAACGTGTCGTATTCGCTTTCGGAAGGAGAGGGGAAAGGTTTCAGCCCGTGCAGCTTCCTGTTGGTCGAGAAACGTTCCCTGCGTCCTGTCAGTATCTTATGGCCGTATGCCTGATGTCCGACATCCCATACGATGCGGTCGTAAGGCGTGTCGTACACATAATGCAAAGCGACCGTCAGCTCCACGACGCCTAAGCTGGAAGCGAAATGTCCCGGATTGTCTGCCAGCTCGTCGATGATGTCGCGGCGCAGTTCTTCGCATACTTGCGGCAATTTGTCTATGGGCAATCGGCGCAAGTCGGCCGGGATATTGATTTGCGACAAAAGGTTATATGTATTTTTGTTTGTCATCAGCTTGATTTAGTTCATGCAAAATTAGCATAATTTCATATATCTTGCTTACTTTTGCAGGAAAAAATACCGTTTTGACATTTAACGAATGTGAGATATGAAGTTTCGTACCACAGTAGAAACTGAGATGAAGGGATTGCATATCCATCCCGGAGACGGGCTTACCCTGTTGGGGTCTTGCTTTGCCGACCATATCGGCCGGCGTATGGTGCAGTCGGGACTGGATGCGCATGCCCATCCGTTCGGGGGATTGTACAATCCGTTGAGTATAGCCGCGTGGTGCAGGGCGATGGCTACCGTGGAGCCGTTGCCCGAGGATATTTTTTTCGAATCTGGAGGACTGTGGCACAGTTGGCTGAATGACAGTTCCTTTTCTGCGGAGAACCGTGAGGAATGCCGTGCCCGTCTGGAAAACGTGCGCCGTGAAGAAGCTGCCCGGTTCAGGTCGCTGAAAGTACTGTTCCTTACTTTAGGTACGAACCGTTATTACCGTCTGAATGACAACGGGCGGGTGGTTGCGAATTGCCATAAGCAGCCCGGGGCGCGGTTTACGGAAGAGCAGTTGGACGTGGAGGGGGCGAAGGAGGTACTCGGAGAGGCATTGGAGGCTCTTTGGCAGGTCAATCCGTCCCTGCAAATCGTTTTTACGGTCAGTCCCTACCGTTATGCCAAATATGGTTTCCATGGCAGCCGGTTGGGGAAAGCCGTGCTGTTGTTGGCCGTAGACGGGATATGTCGTGCGCACGAGGGACGTTGCTTCTATTTCCCGGCTTACGAAATCGTGCTGGATGAGTTGAGGGATTACCGGTTTTATGCGGCAGACATGCTGCATCCGTCCGAGGTGGCGGTAGAGTATATTTGGGAACGTTTCTCGGAAGTCTGTTTCCCGGCGGAAACACGAAGCTTCATGGCGGAATGGGAGGCCGTGGCCAAGGCTTTGTCCCACCGTCCGCTGCATCCGGAATCGGCGGCTTATCGGGACTTCCTGCGTCAAACTATGTTAAAGATGGAACGACTTACTGAAAAATACCCGAAATTAGCCGATACAACCGAGTACGGAAGATTGAAAGATCTGCTAAAATATTGAGGATTATGTCTTATACATTAGAAAGAATAGCTTCGCTCGTCGGCGCTCATTTGTGGGGTAGCGAAGCGGTGGAAGTCCGGTGGATTCTAACGGATAGCCGTTCTTTGTGTTTCCCTGAAGATACTTTGTTTTTTGCGTTGGAAAGCCGTCGCAACGACGGGTACCGTTATATTCCCGAACTTTATCGCCGGGGGGTACGCTCTTTTGTGGTCAGCCGTTTGCCGGAAGACATGACATCCTGTCCCGATGCCAATTTCCTGCAAGTGGTCAGTCCGCTGAAAGCTTTGCAACGCTTGGCCGAACGTCATCGCGAGGCCTTCGACATTCCGGTGGTGGGTATAACCGGAAGTAATGGGAAGACCGTGGTCAAGGAGTGGCTTTACCAGTTGTTGTCCCCTGAAAAGAACGTCACCCGTTCGCCGAGGAGCTACAATTCCCAAATCGGAGTGCCTTTGTCCGTATGGAATCTGGATGAGAGAAGCGAAGTAGGACTTTTTGAAGCCGGAATTTCCGAGCCGGGAGAGATGGAAGCTTTGCAGTCGGTGATTCAGCCGACCATAGGGGTTTTTACTTGCTTGGGCGATGCGCATCAGGAGAATTTCACTTCGTATGAGCAAAAGTGTATGGAGAAGCTGAAGTTGTTCAAGGATGCCAAAGTCCTGGTGTACGATATGGACGATGCGCGCGTAGCCGGTTGCGTCAACCGTTCGGCTTTCAAAGGAGAATACTTTGCATGGTCGCGGCAGCGGCGCGATGTACCTTTATATATCGCATCGGTGGAAAAGCGGGAGGCAGAGACGGTTGTATCCTATATATATAAAGGTAAGGAGGCAGCTTGTTCTATTCCTTTTATCGACGAGGCTTCGTTGGCCAATTCCGTGTCCTGCCTGGCCGTATGCTTGCATTTGGGGATGAGTCCCGAGACGATTGCCGCAAGGATGGCCGTGCTCGAACCGGTGGCCATGCGCCTGGAGGTGAAAGAAGGCCGTTCGGGTTGTACGCTCATTAACGACAGTTACAATTCGGATTATAATTCTTTGGATATCGCCCTCGACTTCATGAACCGTCGTCCCGATTGTGCGGGGCGGAAACGTACGTTGATTTTGAGTGATATCGAGCAGGCTGGCGGTGCGCCTGAGGATTTGTATGGCCGCGTGGCCCGTTTGGTGGCTATGCGCGGTGTGGAGAAGTTCATAGGAGTCGGTCCGTGCTTGTCTGCCGTACAAGGTCTGTTCGGCATGGAGGCATGTTTTTATCGTTCCACGGATGAATTGTTGGGTAGCGGTGTGTTGGATACGTTGCACGACGAAGTGATTCTCATCAAAGGGGCAAGGTCTTTCCGTTTCGACGTTTTGACGGAACACTTGGCCTTGAAGGTGCACGAAACGACATTGGAGGTCAATTTGAATGCCGTAGTGGATAATTTGAACTATTACCGCAGTTTCATGAAGTCGGAGACGAAGATGGTATGTATGGTAAAGGCGTCGGCTTACGGGGCCGGCGCTGTGGAGATTGCCAAAACCCTGCAGGATCATCAGGTGGATTATCTGGCCGTGGCCGTGGCTGACGAAGGCGTGGACTTGCGGAAGGCCGGCATTACGGCGAATATCATGATTATGAATCCGGAGATGAGCAGTTTTCCGACCTTGTTCGAGTACGACCTTGAACCGGAGGTGTACAGTTTCCGTTTGTTGGAGGCCTTGATTCACGAGGCGGAGAAAGAAGGGGTGACCCATTTTCCCATCCATGTGAAATTAGACACGGGCATGCATCGGTTAGGGTTCGACCCGGAAAAGGATATGCCGTTGCTGGTGGAGCGGTTGAAACGCCAGTCGGCTGTGATTCCCCGTTCCGTATTTTCCCATTTCGTCGGGAGCGACAGCGACGATTTCGATGCCTTTTCCGCCCGTCAGTATGAATTGTTCCTGAAAGGCAGTGCGCAGCTTCAGCAGGCTTATAGTCACAAGATTCTGCGTCATATCTGCAACAGTGCGGGGATTGAACATTTCCCGGATCGTCATTTGGAGATGGTGCGTCTCGGTTTGGGGCTCTACGGCATCAATTCCCGGAATAATGAGATTCTCCATAATATCAGTACGCTCAAGACCACGATTCTCCAGATACACGAAGTGCCGAAGGAAGATACGGTGGGATACAGCCGCAAAGGGCGTTTGACGCGTGACAGTCGGATTGCAGCCCTGCCCATCGGTTATGCCGACGGCTTGGACCGCAAATTAGGTTGCGGCCGTGCGTATTGTCTGGTCAACGGACGGCGTGCCCCGTATGTGGGCAACATTTGCATGGATGTCTGCATGATAGACGTGACGGACATAGATTGCCGTGAGGGCGATACCGCCATCATCTTCGGCGATGATCTGCCGGTGACGGTGCTGAGCGATGCTGTGGGTACGATACCCTACGAAATCCTGACGGGAGTCAGTGCCCGGGTGAAGAGGGTGTATTATCAGGACTGACATGTGGTGGTTTTGTTCCTTTTTGATTTGAGAGGTGAGGAGTACCATAAGATTCGACCGTCTGTGGAACTTTAAAAAGACTTTTGTATGATGAAAGAGTTATCAAAGGACAGTAATTTCAAACAACTCTATGCCGACATCTGCCATGTATTGTCCACGGCGCGCGGAAAGGCTTACTCTGCTGTTAATTTTGCGATGGTTCAATCCTATTGGCAGATAGGCAAGCTCATTACGGACGAGGAGTTAGGTGGAAAGCAACGGGCAGATTATGGCCGCTATTTGATGAAAGAACTTTCCGAACGGTTGACACAGGATTTTGGCAAAGGTTTTGACGAGCGGGAGCTTCGAAAGATATGCCAGTTCTATCGTTGCTTCCCGATTCGGGACACACTGCGTCCCGAATTGAGTTGGTCACACTATCGCCGACTTATATCCGTGGAGAATGCCGATGCCCGGATATGGTATATGAACGAAGCGGCGGCAAGCATGTGGTCGACCCGTCAGCTTGACCGTCAGATTTCTACACTTTATTATGATCGTCTGTTGGCAAGTGCTGACCGGGAGATCGTGAAACAAGAAGCTGCGGAAAAGCTGCAACCGTATGCGCCTGAAAGCTATATCAAAGATCCCTATTTCCTTGAGTTTATCGGATTGGATGAATATCCTGCCTTGCGTGAAAGTACGTTGGAAATAGCCTTAATTGACAATTTGCAGCATTTTCTGCTCGAGCTTGGACGGGGATTTTGTTTTGTGGCGAGACAAAAGCGGATGCGCTATGAAGATGAAGACTTTTACATAGATTTGGTGTTTTACCATAGCATATTGAAATGCCACGTGTTGATAGACCTTAAGATAGGCAAACTCACGCATCAGGATGTAGGACAAATGGACAGTTACATCCGTATGTTTGATGACCTTTATAAGAATGAGGACGACAATCCTACGATAGGGCTGATACTGTGCAGCCAAAAGAACGAGGCGATAGCGCGTTATTCTGTGTTGAACGACGCAAAACAGATTTTCGCATCGAAATACAAGCTTACGCTGCCATCTCCCGAAGAACTTCAGAAAGAAATCGAGAAAGGAAGGAAACGCATAGAAATCGGATAGTGAATAGCCCCCTGTGTTCCGGTTTGTTTCGGGAATGGAATACCAGTCTGTTTTTAAGTCCTAAACAGGCACTGGATGAAGTGGAATAGAAAAGGTGTTTCTGCCCAAAGGCAATGGTGCCGTGCGAGTGATTTCTAAAAGACAGAAGAACATAAGGACAAAATCTTATCCTTATGTTCTTCTGTCTTCTTTATTTATCCGGTTTGCTACTGTCTTATCCCAAGAAGGAGATCAGCACGCCGGCTGCCACGGCTGACCCGATGACACCGGAGATGTTGGAGGCCATGCAGTAGTTCAACACATGGTTCTTCACATCATATTTGGTGGCGATTTCGTTGCAAACGCGACTGGCCATGGGTACGGCACTCAGCCCGGTGGCACCGATGAGCGGATTGATTTTCTTCTTGCTGAACAGGTTGAAGATTTTCACCATGGCGATGCCGGAAGCAATGGACAACGCAAAGGCGAGGAAACCGCCCACGACGATGCCTATCGTCTGCATGTTGAGGAACGCATCCACGGTCATGGTACCGCCTACGCAGAGTCCCAGGAAGATGGTAGCCGCGTTCATGATGGAGTTGGAAGCCGCATCGAACAGGCGCGAAGTGTCGGCACCGATTTCTTTCAGCAGGTTACCGAACATCAGCATACCGATGAGGGGTACTGCCGTGGGGACGAACAAGGCTACTACCGTCGTGACGGCAATCGGGAAGATGATTTTCAGGACACGCAGGTTTTTGATTTCTGTGGTAGACGGATGCAATTTTTCCTGTTCCTTCATGTTAATCATCAGCTCCTTCTTCGTGCAGGTCAGTTTCACCACCAACGGGATGATGACCGGAACGAGCGCCATATAGGAATAGGCTGCAATGGCAATGGGACCGAGCAGGTGGGGAGCCAGTTTGATGGTCGTGAAGATGGCCGTCGGGCCGTCGGCGCCACCGATGATACCGAGCGAGGCGGCTTCCTGCGGTGTGAAACCCATCAGGATGGCTACCAGCAGCACGGTGAAAATACCCAGCTGTGCCGCCGCTCCGAATATGGACAGACGCAGGTTGCGCAGCATCGGTCCGAAATCCGTCAACGCTCCTACACCCATAAAGATGATAGGAGGAAGGAACCCAGTCTTGATCAGCATGTAGTAAATGAAGTTCATCAGCCCCAACTCATGCGCGATGTCATGGAGCGGCATCTCCCAAATGTTCTTCATCACTCCGTGCACGTTGATCATGCCGTTTTCGTCGGCCTGTATCACCCCCATATCGCCTCCGGGGAAGTTGGCAAGCAACACGCCGAACGCGATCGGTACGAGCAGCAGCGGTTCATACTGTTTTTTGATACCCAAATAAAGCAGTATGAACGCAATGGCATACATGATCAGAAACTGCGGTTCAGCAATGATATTGCTGAACGCAGTCATCTCATATAGATTTTGAAATATTTCATTCATTATTGTATCGTCATTAGTACGTCATCTTCAGAAACCGCATCGCCGGAAGCTAGGCAGATCGCAGTGACTGTTCCACCAAATTCCGCACGTACGGCATTATATGTCTTCATGGCTTCCAC
>ENA-ORSB01001718-ORSB01001718.1-human-gut-metagenome-genome-assembly--contig:-NODE-1718-length-19233-cov-3.891699_pt1 | contig 19233 bp, 15 predicted proteins | sample MGYA00242180_ERZ509144 | MGnify/ENA primary metagenome ERZ509144 (study PRJEB26280, sample SAMEA2338661) | human gut metagenome | biome: human gut; feature: human-associated habitat; material: faeces...
TTCTTCTCCAGCCCATACTGAGCCAGTCTCTCTCTGACCAGTTCTCTTCTGCGTTCTCTGATTGCATAATAATCAAAAGACGGACCAAATATTCCCTGCATCAGCTTCTCGCCCTCTTTGGCTTCGCAGCTTCTAAGCAAAAGCGCATGCTCTCTGGTAAAAGGAAAGCCTGCTTCCGTAGCTGCCTGACACCAGGCTGCATTATAGTGCTTCTCTGTATCGATCAGCACACCATCCATATCAAATATAACTGCGCAAATCACCAGTTCTCCTCCATTAATATGCCATGCTCCCTAAGCCAGCGTCTGTGTTCCTTATAATCAGGATCATATTCTGCCACACTTGCCCAGAAAAGCCTGCTGTGGTCTTTATGCCATATATGGCACAGTTCATGTACTACTACATAGTTTATCACATCCTCAGGACACATCACAAGATGCCAGCTGAAATTAATATGGTTTACATAACTGCATGATCCCCACCGTGTTCTGGCTGAAGTAATACGTACTCCCTTGGGTTCAACTCCCATCCTGGCTGCATATTCTTCTACTTTGGGGATAATCACCCTGGCAGCCTGCTTGCGATACCATGCCGTCAGCATTTCTCCTGTATTTGCTGTCGATGGCAAGTGAAAACAGCTCCCATCAAAGGAACCGCTTCTTCCTTCACTTATGATTACCGGATACAGTTCACCTTTATAATACAACTGATCTCCCTGTGCGATTCCAATATGAGGCTGCGCCTGTCTTCTGACCTGCATTTGTCTTGTTTTATCACAGATCCAGTCCTGCTTACGTTCCACAAAGTCCATAATCTGCTCCATAGAAGCGCGAAAAGGCGCTCTGACGATCAATTCACCCTGTGCATTGATTTCCAGAGCTATCGTCCTGCGCCTTGATCTGATAATTTCTTTTGGTTCTATCATTTTCATTTTATTATCTTTATTGTCTTTCTAATTACTTTTTACATTATAATCCTCTACTGCATACAGGATTTCTTCCTTGGGTCTATCACTGTTTTGCTGCGTCAGATTCAGCAGTGTAATATAATTACGGATCATTTCCCTTGCTGTCATTTCCTCCGTATTGCGGACTCTTGCATATTGATTCTTCAGGAAATAAATAAAGTCATCATGTTCCAGTTTAGATTCATATCCATATACAATCTCATGCAGCTGTGTCAGCTTCTCAAGTAATACGTAGATTTCTCCCGGATTCAACGGAGAAAGGGCAATTACCGGAGCTGCCAGATCGCGTAATTCTTCTGCTGCCCCACCAGCGATCTTGCGATTCTCCAATCTGGAACGAAGCGGCTCATACCCATAAATTCCTCTGACAGGATCTTCCATTGCTTCTTTGGTAATTCCCATCAGGAATCCCAGATGAGATGCCTTCCCCTGCAATACGTCATTATAGATGGCAAGCAGCTTACTGTAATTATAATCTCTTCCTACTTTACTTGGAATCTCATAGATACTTGCAAGCTCATCCATACAGATATACAGTCCCGCATAACCTGCTTTTACAACGAATTCTGCCCATAACTTTATAAAATCATACCAGTTATCATCTGTTATGATCAGATTCACTCCCAGGTCGCTTTTGGCTTCGGATTTGGTGCGATACTCTCCACACATCCACCGAAATGCCTTTTGCTGTAATTTATCATCACCCATCCGGTGTCCTTTATAATAAATCGACAGCACCTTGGCAAAATCAAAACCATTGACCTTCTCTTCCAGAGACGATGTGATTCGATGTACTTTCTGGCTGACCTTAATGTCAAAAGATTCATGTCCAGGTATCAGTCCACTTTCCTGCTCCACCTCATTTTCCAATTCTGAGATCCATTTGTCAAGGACAGGCTTCAACGCTCCCTGATCCGGGCAGCCCCTGGTGGCAAGATTGCGGAGCATCTCACGATATGCTGCAATTCCCTGTCCTTTGTTGCCTACCAGTCTTTTATCTACGGATAATTCCACATCCGATACCACGAAATTACGCTCCAGCACATGATTCTTCAAAGCATACAGCAGGAAAGTCTTGCCGCTTCCATATCTGCCCTCGATGAAACGTATGGCACTGCCGCCTGCCTGAATCAGTTCCACATCCTGAAGCAATGCCCCTATTTCATTTCTTCTGCCTACTGTGATATACTCCAATCCTACCCTTGGTACAACACCACCGCCTAATGAATTCAGCACGATTGCAGCTGTTGCCTTCTGTATCCCCTTATCCATGTCTTCCCCTTCTGCGTCTTATGCCTTCACATCTACCCTCAGCTGTTCCTGCACGAAATTTGCATCTTCTCTTATTTTCTCCAGATTCTCTTCGCTGAATTCATATTCCAGATCCGGCTCCTGCTGCACACTTTTATGCATGCCTGCAAAAGCCTTCTCAATCATGATCTCTTTCTTTTGCTGTCGTATCTCAGACATAATCCTGTTATGTATCTCTTCCACGCTCTTATTGGCATCCTGCTCAAAATCAAGAATCTCTATCATATGGGACATATCATAGGAATAAAAATCTGTCGCACATATTTTTCCTTCTTCTTCATTCTCTCCCGGAACAAAAGTCGCCATGGCAATCTCCTGCTCACACAGGTATACAATGACGAAGCGTTTCCGAATCAGATCAGCAAATACCTCCGTCATCAGTTCCGGGGATATTTTCTGACGTGTTATCACCTCAAATACGGAAATTCCTTTCTTGCGAAGCAGCGATGCCATATCCGGTGCGCTCTCCCCCTCTGTAATATGATAACACCATTCCATACTGACAATCTCTGTCTCGAAGATCTCTCTGCATTTATTGTCCTTCATTCTCGGATACAATGCCTCAAGAGGCATCCCCTTATCCACACGATACTGTTTTGGAATATTATACCTGCATTCACTCATCTGCGCTCTCCATGCTCCTCATCGAATCTGTTATTGTTGATTCATTATGTCATCCTTCACACTTGAACACATTATACTATATTTTTTTAGAATTTTCTATATATTATATTGAATTTTCTAACAATTTTACAAGGTAATGCTAATTTATATAGATTTTTTGCACTTGCAGATATATCAGGTACAATTCCTATGTTGAAGTAATATCTGGGAAAATAAAAAGTCATTACTGCTTACATTATGTAAACACTAATGACTTTTCTTTCCTCATTTAAACCTGTGCAGTCACACGATCCAGTTCTTCCTGCACTTTTACCAGATCTTCTCTGATATGTATCTTCTGTGGACAGACTCTCTCGCACTTACCACATTTGATGCAGTTCTTGGGTTTCGCACTTTCTGGAATCTCTTTCGTCCAGCACCATTGGGTATCAGCCAGATTGCCGTAGATATGATATTCATTCCATACGCCAAAGCTTCCAGGAATGTTCACACCTGCCGGACATGGCATACAGTATCTGCAGGCTGTACAGCCGTTCTTTACACGCTTGTGCAATGCATCTGCCACCTGACAGACTGCTTCCTGCTCTGCTTCATTTAACGGTTCAAAATCCGTAAAGGTCTTCAGATTGTCTTCTACCTGTTCCATGTTGGACATACCACTAAGTACTACCTTAACATTAGAAAATGTGGCAGCATAACGCAATGCCCAGGATGGTGTGGAAGCCTGCGGTCTGATATTTCTAAAGATTGAAGTGATATCATCCGGAAGTTCTGCAAGAGAACCACCCTTTACAGGTTCCATGATTACCATTGGAATACCCAGTGACTCTGCCAGTTCTACGCCCTTTAAGGTAGCCTGCGTGTCCTTATCCATATAGTTAAGCTGTATCTGGCAGAAATCCCAGTGATAAGAGGTGATGATCTCCCGGAAAACTTCATAATCATCATGGAAAGAGAATCCAAGATAACGAATCTTACCTTCACTGCGAAGCTTCTCACAATATTCGAGAATGCCAAGCTTCTTGATCAGCTCCCATCTGTCCTTATTCAGTGCATGCATCAGATAGAAATCCACATAGTCCTTATGCAGTCTCTCCAACTGCTCATGGAAAATCCTGTCCACATCCTCCAGTGTCTTTACTTCCCAGACAGGAAGCTTCGTAGCCAGATAATAGGAATCTCTTGGGTAACGGTCCAGAGCCTTACCGGTTACCGGCTCACTCTTTCCTCCATGATACGGATACGCCGTGTCGAAATAGTTCACTCCGGCATGATATGCCCGATCCAGCATATCAAAAGCCAGCTCCTCATTGATGCTTCCGTCTGCATTGGCAGGAAAACGCATACATCCAAAGCCAAGCAGAGAAGTTTTTGCTCCAATGTTGTCCATTGTTCTGTATTCCATCTTTTCTTCCTCCTTATGTTTCTCTATTCGGTATACAATATTGCCATTTCTTTTAAGATACGCTGTGTAAGGCTGATCATCAAGTCTGCCTCTTTCTCCACTAATCCGTATTTCTTATATTTTAATACAAAGTTAGGTGTGCCCTTGGCACTGAATTGCAATGTATTCTTATATTTATCCAGTAATTGTGGCAGCTTCTCTACATGAACCGGCGCATATGGCTCCATATAGAAAGTAATGCAGCCTACTTTGCCCTTGATCTCCGTTACATATCTTTCATGTGCCTGTACACGTATGAGTGAAATTCTGATCAGATTATCCACAGATTTTGGCACATTTCCAAATCTGTCCAGAAGCTCCGCCTTCATATCCTCACATTCTGCTTCATTCTCCAGACTGGCGATTCTCTTATAGATATCCAACTTCTGTGCCTCATTCACAATGTAGGATGGTGGAATGAATGCATCCACATCCATATCCACATAAGTATTGAAATCTTCTGCCAGCTTCTTTGTTCCCTTTAATGTCTTGACTGCTTCATTGAGCATCTTGCAATACAGATCATAGCCAACGGCTTCCATATGACCATGCTGACGCTCTCCTAAGAGATTGCCCGCTCCTCTGATCTCCAGATCTCTCATGGCAATCTTGAAACCACTTCCCAGATCTGTGAATTCTTTGATCGCCTGCAGACGTTTCTCAGCAACCTCCTTGAGCATCTTGTCTCTCTTATACATGAGAAAAGCATAAGAGGTTCTATTGGAACGTCCTACTCGTCCTCTCAACTGATACAGCTGGGAAAGTCCCATATTATCCGAATCATGAATAATCATGGTATTTACATTGGAAATATCCAGTCCTGTCTCTATGATCGTTGTAGACACCAGTACGTCGATCTCTCCATTGATGAAGCCATACATGATCTTCTCCAGTTCATGCTCTTTCATCTGTCCATGGGCATAAGCTACTGTCGCCTCCGGAACCAGTGCCTGGATTCTATCTGTGATCTCTGCAATATTATTGATACGATTGTATACATAGTAGACCTGTCCCTGTCTGGATAGCTCTCTGACAATGGCTTCTCGTACCATTTCTTCATTATATTCCATGACATAGGTCTGTATCGGCTGTCTCTCATTGGGTGCTTCTTCAAGCACGCTCATATCACGGATTCCCACCAGACTCATATGCAGTGTTCTTGGAATCGGCGTTGCTGTCAGTGTCAATACATCAACTGTATCCTTGACCTGCTTGATCTTCTCCTTATGACGTACACCAAAACGCTGCTCCTCATCTATGATAAGCAGCCCCAGATCCTTGTATTTGACATCTGCTGAAAGGAGTCTGTGTGTACCAATTACAATATCAACCAGACCTTTCTTTAAGTCTTCCAGCGTTTTCTTCTGTTCACCCGCAGTACGAAACCTGGACAGCATATCTATACGGACTGGAAAATCCTTCATTCTCTGCACGAAAGTATTGTAATGCTGCTGTGCAAGAATGGTAGTCGGTACAAGAAATGCTACCTGTTTGCCATCCTGCACTGCCTTAAATGCTGCACGGATGGCGATCTCTGTCTTACCATATCCCACGTCCCCACAGATCAGTCTGTCCATGATACGTGAGCTTTCCATATCTGCTTTCGTGGCTTCTATGGCAAGCAGCTGATCCTGCGTCTCTTCAAAAGGAAACATCTCTTCAAATTCCTGCTGCCATACGGTATCATGTCCAAATGCAAAGCCCTGCTTCTCCTGTCTTACTGCATAGAGCTCCACCAGATCCTTTGCCACTTCATTGACAGCACTCTTTACTTTGGATTTGGTCTTTGTCCATTCCTGCGTTCCCAGCTTATTCAGCTTCGGGCGCTTGGCAGCATCAGCAGAAGCATATTTCTGGATAACATCTAGCCCGGTCGCCAGAATATAGAGATTACCACCATCCCGGTATTCTATCTTGATATAGTCTTTTACGACCTTGTCTACTTCTACCTTTTCGATGCCTTTATAGATGCCCAGTCCATGATTCTCATGTACAACATAATCACCAATCTTCAGATCTGAGAAATCCCTGATCTTCTGACCTTCATAGACTTTCTTCTTTTTCTTCTTGCGGTTCTGCTTTCCAAAGATATCGGATTCTGAAATGACTACGAATTTGAGCATCGGATACTCAAATCCCTTCAGCACATTTCCGTAAAATGTCATAATTTCTCCGGGCTGAAGCTCTCTTTGTGAATTATCTGAGTAAAAGGCATTGAGTCCTTCATCCATCAGATCCGTTGCCAGACGCTTGGCTCTCGTAGAGGAAGCAGACACCAGAAGAACACGATATCCATTCTTCTTATAGTGATTCAGATCCTTCACCAGCTCCGGGAAGCTGTTATTATAGGAAGATACATTTCTGGCATTCACTGCGTAACGATTCTGGAACTTTACAGGAAATCCCTTGTACTCCATGGTACTCAGTGCAAGCAGTCTGTTCTTATCCAGACGTGCATAGATTTCCCTGGCTCCATAGAGTACATTCATCTGCTCCGGCAAAATATATCCCTTCTCTGCTCTGGTGGACATACTTTCCCGAAACTCCAGCTCTACGGTATTGGCATGCTCTTCAATTCTTGCCGGCTCATCCAGACAGATACACAGCTTTCTATCTGCTACGAAATCTACCAAAGATTGTGTCTCTTCGTAGAAATATCCAATATAACTCTCCAGATTGACGAAGGACTGAAACTGTGTCACCTGTTCCTTTAATTCTGCCACCGCCTGTTCCAGTCTATGCGCTTCCTCCGGTTTTGTCTCTTCTCTGAAAAAGGCAGCTGATTTCTTACAGTCCTTCTCCATCCTTGCCAGACCATCTTCTAATGCTTTTTTTGACAAAATCAATTCTGTTGCGGGATAAATTGACACCTCTGTCAGTTTTTCTATGGAACGCTGACTCTCTATATCGAAGGAACGGATAGACTCTACCTCATCCCCCCACAGCTCGATACGGACTGGATTCTCTCTGGTCAGATCAAAAATATCAACAATACCGCCACGGACTGAGAACTGTCCCGGTGCTTCTACCTGATAATTCTTCTCATAGCCCATCTTCACCAGCTGTCTGGCAATTGCAGCCTCTTCTGCAATACCGCCCTCTTCAATCTCTATGACATTCTCCTGCCATACAGACAAGGGGAGCTGATGCGCCATCAAAGCAGAAAATGTGGTGACAATCGTGATCGGTTCTCCCTCAAGAAGCTTGCGCAGAACAGCCACCCGTTCCTTAATCAGCTGATTACTGTGAATGTCTGCCTGATAAAAGATCAGGTCCTTTGCAGGAAAATAATAGGATTCTCTACAATACAGCTTGCAATCATCCAACAGCTCCTTCGCCTTCATATCACTGTATGTCACGATCAGCTTCACATCATACTTTTCCGTAAATCCATATATCATATGAAGCTTCTGGGAATCCACACAGCCGCTGATACTGACCTTGCCCTGTTGTGTATTCAGTTGTTTTTGAATATCCTCATATTCCCCCAGCTCTCTAAGGGGTGCCAATATTGTATTCACACGAATGTCCCTGCCTTTTCACACTAATCCGCTTTTTTATTATACTGGTTCATGGCTGCATCCACATCACCCTCCAGCATGAGTTCCACTGCGCCACAGACCTTCTCCAGACTTTCCTTCATAATCGCCAGCTCTTCCCCTGAGAAATGACCCAGCACATAGTCTGCCAGATCATATCCCTTGGGCTTCTCGCCTACACCGATCTTAATTCTCTGGAATGTATCATGTCCCAGATGCAGGATGATGTTCTTGATGCCATTATGACCACCTGCACTGCCCTTCTTGCGGATACGGAGCTGTCCTACATCCAGGCTGATATCATCATAGATAACAATAAGTTCACTCTTTTCATCTATCTTATAGTAGTCTACAGCTGCACGGATTGCCTCTCCGCTCAGGTTCATATAAGTAAGTGGCTTTAACAGCATGACTTTATTGCCATTGATGACGCCCTTCCCCATCAGTGCCTTATTCTTCATATCACTGACACTGATTCCATATTTGTCAGCCAGAGCATCAATTGCCGCAAAGCCGATATTGTGTCTTGTATTATCATATTCCTTTGTTGGGTTGCCCAACCCTGCTATTATATACATACTTTCCTCTTTTCCAATTATCATGTACTCTCGGAATCCTCTTCAAACAAAGCATTCTGGCTTCATTTGGAAAACTCCGAGAGTACATTTATCGTAACGATTCAGAACCCCGCTATCACATCTGATGGCGTACGACTGCGTATTCATCGCCGTTGCGGTAGTAGGGACATTCCTTGTAGTGTCCCTGGCTCATGCGGACTGCGTCATCTTCGTCCATGTCTACTTCACAATAGTAGCATTCGTCTTCATCGTCATATACATTATATGCACAAGTATCACAGCTTGCCATAAATTTACCAGCCTTTCTTCTTTTGAGCAATTACATATATCGTATCGAATATTTGTTCTATTGTCAAGGGATATATTTTATATCGATTTCTTCATATTTCGGATATCCTTCATGAAGCAGCTTCTCTTCCAGTTCTCCATTGCCCGTGTGGCTGAAGCGATACAGGTTATAAGCGCCCTGTTCATAGGCAAAGTCCAGTCCGTCATCCTGATAATGCTCGTACTCTCCATCCCCTGCGTAAACTTCCAGAATCAGCTTCTTCTGCTCCTTGGTTCCAATATAGGCTTCTACTGGGTATTTTGGCAATATTGTACCTGCTTTCACATAAATCGGGCAGGTATCAAGCGGTGCATCCCTGATGATATACTGTCCACCGGCAATGTGCTCCTTTGTCCAGTAATCAACCCATTCGCCTGCCGGCAGATAGACCATTCTCTTGGTCGCTCCCTGCTCTACTACCGGCGCTGCCAGCAACTGACTTCCTATCATGAATTCATCATTCATATTGTGTGTATTGATATCTTTTTCATACTCCAGCACCAGTGGTCTCATAACAGGAAGACCAGTGCTTAGATGTTCATGGAAAAGGTCATAGAAATATGGAATCAGTTCATAACGCAGCTCCACGTACTTTCTGATGATATCCAGCTTCTCTTTGCCAAAAAGCCATGGTTCCTGACGTCTTGTTCCCATTGCGCTGTGATTACGGAACAGGGTAGAGAAGCATCCCACCTGATACCAGCGTACCAGAAGTTCGCCAGTTGTATCAGAACCGAATCCTCCAATATCTGTTCCTGCAAAAGGATATCCACTCATGCCCAGATTGCACAGCTGTGGAATTGCCATACGCAGATGAGTCCACAGACTGTTATTATCCCCTGTCCATACCGTAGCATACTTCTGTGTACCGCTGTAGCAGGCTCTGGTAATGACAAAAGGACGCTTATCACTTAATCTGCGCAGTCCCTGATAGGTCGCCTTGGACATATTGTGACCATAGACATTGTGCATCCACTTATGATTTGTAATCTCATCCTCTTCGGTGAAAACAACATCATCCGGCAATGGACCATTGAAGCTTGCAGGCTCATTCATATCGTTCCATACACCCATAATGCCTTTATCCAGCAGGAACTGATGCTTCTCTCCCCACCAGTCACGTACTTCCTGTCTTCCAAAATCAGGAAATGCAGAATCTCCGGGCCATACGGCATTGATATAGACATCTCCATTTACATCTTTTGCAAAATAATCATGCTCGATACCCTCCCGATAAACGTAATAGTCCTCGTCTTTTTTCACACCGGGATCAATAATGGTAACTGCCTGGAATCCCTGTTCTTTCAGGTCAGTAATCAGCTGATCGGGGTCTGTGAAGTTGTCCTTATTCCAGGTGAATACTCGATAGCCATCCATATAATCAATATCAAAATAAATAGCATCACATGGAATCTCATATCGTCTGAAATCTGCTGCCAGCTGTCTTACCTCTGCCTCTGTCTTATAACTCCAGCGGCACTGATGATAGCCAAGTGTCCAGCGCATCGGCAGAGGTACACGTCCTGTCCGCCAATAACTTCCGCCATATTTTCACCTGTAATGACATAATAATCCATCATACCGTCTTCTGCCCGGTATTCTATACGGTCTTCATATTCTTTACCCAGATTAAAGGCACTCTTGCCATGATTGTCAAAGAACACGCCATATACTGTATTCTCTTTTAACACGATCATGAAAGGCACTGACTTATACAGTGCTTTGAAATTATCTTCATGAGGGGCCGGTATGTCAGAATTCCACATCTCATACTCATACTCTCTCTTATTCAGTACGCCGGTCTTATCTCCCAGTCCATAGATGCAGTCTGCCTCATCCAGTGACAAGGACAGGTTGACCTTTGCCTGCACCTCATCTCCACTCTCATGACCTTCCATCCCAATGAATGCCTTTTCTTCCTCTGTGAGAGTGTTTTTCTTTATCTCCTGTATTTCTGACACGCATGTCAGCTTCTCGTTATTTTTCTTATTGTAAAAAGTAATTGTTCCATCCGGTTCCACTTCTGCCCGCAATAATGCTGTTTCAAATACGGTACTGGCTCCCTGCTCTGATACCTGGTATTGTGCTACTGCTACCTTCTGCTGCTGTTCTACTGTCAGCTCCACGGCTGCAGAATATGGCTGTTTCCCATTCTTCAGTTCACAGATACGGATGATTCCATCTCCATATGCATCTACCTGTATCTGCTGTTTGTCCCATTGCATTGTAATTCCCTGTCCCATTATTACCATTCCTTTCTACTATCTATAAAATAAACGGGATACCTTCCGATACCCCGCTCCCCACATTTTATATTCATATTTGTCCAGAAACTTAAACTGTCTCGTCCGGCTCTGACAATGCCTTTTCATAGCTCTCCAGAATTGTCTTCTGAATCAGCTCTCTTGTGGAAGAATTGATTGGATGAGCAATGTCTCTGTACTCGCCATCAGCAGATTTCTTGCTTGGCATGGCAATGAACAGTCCTTTCTCTCCTTCAATGACCTTAATATCATGTACTACGAATTCATCGTCAAGTGTAATAGATACTACTGCCTTCATCTTTCCTTCCTTAGTAATTTTGCGAACGCGAACATCTGTAATCGTCATTCTCAAGTTCCCCCTTTGCAAGTCTTCATAATTTAGTTATTTCATACAAATATTACTTATAAAACATACCGTTCATTTTTCTCTACCACTATCTTGATTCCATTTTCCCCTACGTGATAAGAGTTTGCTCTTATGGTATCGCGGCTTTCTACAATACAGTTCTCAATGTGGGTGTTATCGCCTAGATACACATCATTTAAAATGATGGAGTTTTTAATATAACAGTTGTTGCCAACAAATACCTGCTTGAATAAAATGGAATCCTCTACGGTTCCATTGATGATACAACCGCTTGACACCAGGCTGTTCTTAACCTGTGAACCGGGATTGTACTTGGCAGGCGGCAGGTCGTCTACCCTTGAATATACGTCCGGATACTGTTTAAAGAAATAGTCGCGGATCTCCGGTTTGAGGAAATCCATATTGGTCTGGAAATAATCATCCACGGATGCGATATTTCTCCAGTAATCATCTATTTTATAACCGTATATTCTCTTTAAATCCTTGTAACGGATCAGGATATCCTGTACAAAATCATATCTTCCTTCATCCGCACATTTCTCCAGCAGCTCGATCAACTGCCTTCTCCTGATGACATAGATACCACAGGATACTGTTCTGGATTTGGCTGCCAGAGGCTTCTCCTCGAATTCTTCAATACGGTAATCTTCGTTCATCTTCACTGTACCGTATTTCCCCATATCCGTATCCTCCGGCATGTCCTTAACGACTACCGTAATATCTGCCTTTTTGGCAATGTGGTACTCTAATACTTTATTGTAATCCATTTTGTAAACGCAGTCACCGCTTGCGATTACAACATAGGGTTCGTGACTTCTCTTTAAGAATAAAATATTCTGATACAAACAATCAGCTGTTCCTCTGTACCAGTCGCTGCTTTCTGGCGTAACAGTTGGTGTAAATACATACAGACCACCCTGTTTACGTCCAAAATCCCACCACTTGGAGGAACTTAAATGTTCATTTAAGCTTCTTGCATTGTACTGTGTAATGACTGCCACTTTCTGAATATGAGAGTTTGACATATTACTCAGTGCAAAATCTATACTGCGGTAGCTGCCTGCTATGGGCATTGCTGCAATTGCTCTCTTCTGAGAGAGTTCTTTCATCTTTTTATTGTTTCCGCCTGCTAAAATTACTCCTAACGCTCTCATACTATTCACCCGCCTTTATTAATGTCTTGCCGCTGTCTAAAATGCCTTCCGGGTAGTCTTCAATTGTCGTTTCGCCGGAAACTACAGAGTTCTTTCCGATTTTTACATGATCCGGGATCACGGATTTCTCACCGATCGTTACCAGACCCTGATTATAGATATTAGGCTTTAATTCATTGGGCTTTTCTTCCAGTGTACCTAACTCTACTCCATCTCCAACATTGACGTATTCATCAATGATTGCTTTCTCAACTGTGCAATTATTACCGATGTGACACTGATTCATAATGATGGAATTGCGTACCACTGTGCCTTTGCCTATCGTAACACCACATCCAATAACAGAATTGTATACCTGACCATAGATTTCTGATCCTTCACCTATGATACATCTCTCAACAATACTGTCAGATGCAATATACTGTGGTGGCAGAATCTCACTCTTGGTATAGATTCTCCAATATTCCTCATACAGGTTAAATTCAGGAACAATATCGATCAGTTCCATGTTGGCTTCCCAGTATGAGCTCAGGGTTCCTACATCTTTCCAGTATCCGTTATACTCGTATGCATATAACGGCATACCTTTCTCGTGACAATATGGGATAATATGTTTACCAAAATCCAGAGCCGGCTGATCAGCCATTGTGATCAGTGCTTCCTTCAGTGTTTTCCAATTAAATATGTAGATTCCCATAGATGCCAGGTTGCTTCTTGGCTTCTCAGGTTTCTCCTCAAAATCAATGATTTTCTTCTTATCGTCTGTAATAACGATACCAAATCTGCTTGCTTCCTCCATAGGTACAGGCATTGCAGCTATGGTTACTTCTGCACCGCTCTCCTTATGAAAATCAAGCATTACTTCATAATCCATCTTATAAATATGATCTCCGGAAAGGATCAGCACATAATCAGGATTGTAGTTCTCCATGTATTCCAGATTCTGGAATATGGCATTTGCAGTTCCAGTGTACCATTCACTGTTGTCGCTTCTCTCATATGGTGGAAGGACTGTTACACCACCAATATTTCTGTCCAGGTCCCAAGGTATACCAATTCCAATATGTGTATTCAGTTTAAGCGGCTGATACTGTGTCAATACACCTACTGTATCGATGCCGGAATTGATACAGTTGCTCAACGGGAAATCTATGATTCTGTATTTTCCCCCGAAGGCGACTGCCGGTTTAGCCATCTTGGATGTCAGAACACCCAGTCTTGAGCCCTGTCCACCTGCCAAAAGCATGGCTATCATTTCTTTTTTAATCATGTTGTCACCCCTATTAATGCATAATTCTCGGTAATAATATAGGACCATATTACGCAAAATAATTATATCATACTATTTACATAAAGTGAACATTTTTACATATTATTTAAAAGATTTTCTTTTAATTATTCGGTCTATTTTCAACTCAAAATACATATAATATCAGAGATTTCCATTTTGCTCCAATTTTACTCAATTACATAATATATATCGGACAAGTTTACAGAAAACTTAGCTTGTTTTTTATGTTTTTAATTAAATTTATGAACCAAATATTTTTGAGTGGAAATGTTTCTTATTTAGGTGTAATATAGGATGATACCAAAGACTAATTTAATTCGATAGAAAGGTATGGTTTTATATATATGTATCAGATTAATTTTAAAGAACCTATTCACGTGCATTTTATGGGCATCGGTGGAATCAGCATGAGCGGTCTTGCCCAGATTCTTCTGGATGAAGGCTTTACTGTCAGTGGTTCCGACTCCAAACAGTCTGCTCTTACAGAGCATCTTGCATCCCTGGGTGCTGTCATTTCCTATGGTCAGCGTGCAGGTAACATAACAGATGACATTGATCTTGTGGTATATACTGCTGCCATCTCAGCTGATAATCCTGAATATGAAGAAGCCTGCAATCGTGGTATTCCCATGATGACCAGAGCCGATCTGTTAGGACAGATCATGAAAAATTACAAGCTCCCCATTGCAGTCAGCGGAACACACGGCAAGACAACCACAACTTCCATGATATCCGAAGTGCTTCTGGCAGCCAATGATGATCCGACGCTCTCCATCGGTGGTATCTTAAAATCCATCGGCGGTAATATCCGTGTAGGTAAGTCAGATTATTTTGTTACAGAAGCATGTGAGTATACCAATTCCTTCCTGAGCTTCTTTCCACGCATCAGTATCATATTAAATATAGAAGAAGACCATCTGGATTTCTTTAAAGATATCAATGACATCCGTCATTCCTTCCATAAGTTTGCACAGATTCTTCCAGAAGACGGTTATCTGATCATTAATGGCGGTATTGACAATCTCCAGGAGATTACAGGGGATCTTCCCTGCAATGTCATTACTTTCGGTAAGGACCCATCCTGTGACTACAGCTATACGGATGTTACTTTTGATGAATTTGGAAGAGGTTCTTATACCTTATTAAAGAAGGGCACTCCATCTGTGAAGGTTTCCCTGGGTGTGGTAGGCGAACACAATATCCTCAATTCCCTTTCTGTACTGGCATTGATGGATATTCTTGGCATTGACAGCAATGTAGTACTGAAATCCCTTGCTGATTTCCATGGTACGGACAGACGTTTCGAATATAAGGGAACCATTGGTGGTGTAACGATTCTGGATGACTATGCACATCATCCTACGGAAATCACGGCTACACTCAAGGCCGCTGCCAATTATCCACACAAAACACTCTGGTGCGTATTCCAGCCCCATACCTATTCCCGTACCAATGCTTTCCTGAAGGATTTCGCCAAGGCACTGACTCTGGCTGACAAGGTAATTCTGGCTGATATCTATGCCGCCAGGGAGAAAAATACCATCGGTATCACCTCAAAAGACCTGCAGGCTGAGATAGAGAAATTGGGCAAAGAATGCTACTACTTCCACAGCTTTGATGAAATTGAAAATTTTTTATTAGAAAATTGTATCAACGGAGATTTGTTGATAACTATGGGCGCCGGAGATGTTGTAAAAATCGGCGAAAATCTGTTAGGAATTTAATTATCCACATTATCCACATTTTTGAGCCTCCGAAAGGAGCTTCTGGGATGTGGATATTTTTATGTTCCATCCACATTTCGGAATATATTTCATCCACATCCCACAAGTCTTATTATTTAAGGCGTTTCTGACATTATCCTGATTCCTTATCCACATTATCCACACTATCCACAATTGCGCAAACCCCAGTATTTTCAAGGCTTTGCGGGTTGTGGAGGACTTGCTTTTTTGATTAGGTGTGATACAATACATTTACCTTACAGGTAGCACTCTGCTCCCAGACAGTCACTCCCAATTGCTCTACGCAATGACTATTACAGAGCTGCTATCAATATACATACCAGACAGGGGAATTATTATGAATCGTCTTAACATCTATCAGAACATACACAAAGAACAGACTGTGGTATCCAACTGCTTCATTGACGACTATATGGCAGAAGCAAACGATGCCCAGCTCAAAATATATCTTTTCCTTATTCGCATGATGAGCGCTAATCTCCCAACCAGCGTTACAGATATTGCGGATAAATTTAACTACACGGAAAAGGATGTTCTTCGTGCTCTCATGTACTGGGAGTCAAGACAGCTTCTGGCATTAGAATATGATGCCGCCCACAATCTATCCGGTATACAGGTTCTCTCTCTGGACAACCCATACGAGGCACCGGTAAGAACCGCACCCCGTATTACACCGGTTCTGTCCTTTATCAGACCTGCATCTATGCAAAGCGGTATGACTGCGCCCAAACCAATGGCTGCAGCTTCTGCAATGTCCCCGCAGAATCCCATGTCTGCCCGGATGAATGCTGCTCCTGTATCTATGCAGGCTCCCTTTGGCGCAACAGCCACGATAGCGGAATATCCGGTAAAGGAAGTAGCTTCCCAGCCGGAAAGACCATCCTACTCCATGGATGATCTGAAGAATTTCAAAAAGAATGAAGAAACACAACAGCTTCTGTTCGTAACAGAACAGTATCTTGGCAGACAGCTTACCAGAAGCGATATGGAGACGATTCTCTTCTTCTACGATCGTCTTGGTTTCAGCGCAGATCTGATTGATTATCTGGTACAGCACTGTGTAGAACGCGGCAAGAAAGACTTCCGATATATGGAAAAGGTCGCTCTTTCCTGGGCAGAGCAGGGTATCACCGACCCCAAGCAGGCTCAGATGGCGTCCAGGAAATATGACAAAACTGTATATACCATCATGAAGTCCCTGGGAAAAAATACTTCTCCCGCTCCCAAGGAACTGGAGTATATCAATAAATGGACCAAAGAGTATGGCTTTTTACTGGATGTGATTCAGGAAGCCTGCGATAAAACGGTCATGACAACAGACTCTCACCGCTTTGCCTATGCAGATGGTATTTTAACCAAATGGTATCAGGCAGGAGTTCGCCATAAAGCCGATATTGCAGCCCTGGATGCCTCCTATCAGCGTCCTGTAAAGCAGACCGCACCTGCTAACAACCGTTTTAACCGTTTTGCACAGAACAGCTATGATTTTGACCAGCTTGAGCAGAATATTTTAAGCAACTAATACAGGAGGCAGACATGCCACTTTCAAACAGTCAGTACAATGCCATTATGCGCATGTATGAAGAGAAACAGAGAAAATCAAGATATCTGCTGGAGCAGCGCAAAGATGCTGTATATCAGCAGATACCAGAATATGAAGAACTGGATCATCAGGTATCTTCTACTTCGATTGCCCAGGCACGCAAGATGCTTTCGGGGGATTCCAATGCCCTAAGTGAATTAAAAGAGAAGCTTGCCTGGCTGTCCAGGCAAAAGACCAGCCTCCTTACAGCTCATGGTTATCCCGCCGATTATCTGGAGCCAGTCTATGAATGTCCTCTATGTAAGGACACCGGCTATGTGAACAACCATAAATGCACCTGCTTTCGTCAGGCAGAGATTTCACTTATCTATGAACAGTCTCACATCAAAGAACTGTTAGAGACTGATAATTTCGACCATTTATCCTATGAATTCTATCAAGGCGAAGACCTTACACGATTCACCAACGCAGTAAAGGAGTGCCAAAATTTCGTAAAAAACTTTAATTCAGACTACCACAATCTATTTTTTTATGGTACAGTAGGTACTGGTAAGTCGTTTTTGTCCTCTTGCATTGCCAAAGAGCTGATCGAACAGGGCAAGCTCGTGATCTATTTCAGTTCCGCTCAGTTATTTGAGACACTGTCACGCAGCACCTTTGACCGCAACAGTGAAGAGGCGGCATCGGGGATTTATGAGGACATTTATGAATGTGACTTGCTGATCATTGATGATCTGGGAACAGAACTGACGAATGCTTTCGTATCGTCCCAGCTTTTCTCCTGTCTTAACAACAGACATCTTCGCAGGAAATCCACAATTATTACTACGAATCTGTCTCTGGAGGAATTAAGGGATCGTTACTCTGACAGAATCTTTTCCCGCATAACAAGTAATTATGGGATGTGCAAACTGACCGGACATGATATCCGGATCACCAAAAAGTTATTGTTAAACAGAAAGTGAGGATTTTCGCAATGCCAGTACGCGAAGAAAAAAGAAACCTGAATTCGATACCCGTTGGCTCCTTAGGAATTGTTCCTTTGGAAGGTTGTAAAACTCTTGGGGATAAGGTAGATGCCTATCTCGTAAAATGGAGAACAGAGCGTGAAAGTGAACACAAGAACAGCCTTGCATTCTCAGGCTATCAGCGTGATTCCTATATTATCCAGACCAAAGTTCCCCGTTTCGGTACCGGTGAAGCTAAGGGCGTTATCATGGAATCTGTCCGTGGTGATGACTTATATTTCCTTGTAGATGTCGCTAATTACAGCTTAACTTATTCTCTGTGCGGTCATGAGAACCATATGTCTCCTGATGATCATTATCAGGATCTGAAGAGACTGATCGCTGCTGTTGGTGGTAAAGCAAGAAGAATCACAGTTATTATGCCTTTCTTATATGAAAGCCGTCAGCATAAGAGAAATTCCCGTGAATCCCTTGACTGTGCTCTGGCACTTCAGGAAATGGTAAAGATGGGCGTAGATAACATCATTACTTTCGATGCACATGATCCTCGTGTACAGAATGCTATCCCTTTGAATGGTTTTGAAACAGTATCTCCTACCTATCAGTTCATTAAAGGTCTGTTAAATCATGTTCCTGACCTGACTATTGATTCTGACCATATGATGATCATCAGCCCGGATGAAGGTGGCATGGGTCGTGCAATCTACATGGCTAACGTAATGGGACTGGATATGGGTATGTTCTATAAGAGACGTGACTATACCAAAGTTGTTGATGGACGTAATCCTATCGTTGCTCATGAATTTCTTGGCAGCAGCGTAGAAGGCAAGGATGTTCTGATCGTTGACGATATGATTTCCTCCGGTGAAAGCATGATTGACGTTGCAACTGAATTGAAGCGCCGCAATGCAAACCGTATTTTCGTTGCTTCTACTTTTGGTCTGTTCACAAACGGTCTGGAGAAGTTTGATGAAGCTTATAAGAGTGGTCTGATTTACCGTGTCATGACGACAAACTTAGTATATCAGCCGGAAGAACTGTTACAGCGTGAGTATTACATCAATGTTGATATGAGCAAATACATGGCTCTTCTTATTGATACACTTAACC
>ENA-ORSB01001722-ORSB01001722.1-human-gut-metagenome-genome-assembly--contig:-NODE-1722-length-19196-cov-7.154903_pt1 | contig 19196 bp, 16 predicted proteins | sample MGYA00242180_ERZ509144 | MGnify/ENA primary metagenome ERZ509144 (study PRJEB26280, sample SAMEA2338661) | human gut metagenome | biome: human gut; feature: human-associated habitat; material: faeces...
TCCGATGACGGGAATATTAAATTCAGCTGCAAACAAAGAGATTAAGTCCAATACAAGCACCTCCGTAATTGTTTTTTATTTCCCGTACTTCTCCTCAAAGAACTTCCAAGCAGTCTCGTAGTCCTGCTCACGGTCACAGCGATCAAACGGGGCAACATACTCAATGGTACGCTCCACAGGGCCGCCGGGCATGGTGTCGTCCATGATCGTGCGATAGAACTTCTTCCCGGCAGGGGCATCCTTCATGTTCAGCTCAAACTCCTTCCGGTCGAAACCAACCCCCACAAGGCTGCGGTTGTTGGTAAAGGTAATTCGACCGTTGGCGTCGTACCAAGTGTCCGCCTCATAGCTTTGCAGAACAGGGAACTGGATGCGGTAGATGGTTTTCAGCTGCTCTAACGTCATGCCCAGAGCCATGGCTGTCAGTACGTCGATTTCAACCAGTGCCTGACGACGCTCGTAGTCGGTGCGCAGCGGGGTATTCCAAGTCCACTCCGAAGTTAAAGTGCTGAAGCGAGTGTTAGAAAGACGTGGGTCTGACTTAGACCAACTCTGTAATGCAAAGCTTGCTGCATATTCTTTATTCCATAAATTCGTGAAGTATTTGGTAACACAATTGAGAAGTAACGCACGACAAATAGTGTCTTTTTGGTGTTTCCAGTTTTCTAAAATTGGAAAACCTGATGCAGCCGAGAAATTTATATTTGCTTTACCAGTCGATTTCAAATAAAAATCAAATGGTATAGAAAAAGAGTTTGCCGCAAAAGACGCCAGCCCTTGTTTCATACACATGCCAAAATTGCCGTGAATATGTTCGGACAATGGAGGAATTATTGCTACCATATAAGTGCGTTCTCCGCCCTGATTCAGCATTTTTCGCATACAAAGACGATATTCTTCATCGTAGTGTATGTTTTTGATAAATTTTGGGTTCAATATGGAAGATTGATGGAAGAGGGGGGAAACCGTCTCCTTCATCAAAAATGAGACAACAGTGACTCGAAGGCCACGGCTATGCCGTCAGCATCCTTGCCACCTGCCTGGGCGAATCCGGGCTGACCGCCGCCACCACCCTTGATAGCCTTGGCGGCCTCGCGGACCATGGCGGAAGCATTCAGGCCGGTCTCAACCAGGTCGTTGGTAAGCATAACTGTCAACAGGGGTTTGCCCGAGACATCTACCGTAGCGCCGAGGAAAGCGGTCTTTTCAGGGCCGTTGGCCCTGAGCTGGAAGGCTACATTCTTCACCACATCGGGGATACGGATACCGGTCATCACCGCTACCTTAACGCCGTTGCGCTCCTCGGCCTGCTCCAGAATCTGCTTGGCGAGCATAGCGATACGTTCCTTCATATATTCCTCGGCCTGCTGACGCAGTTCGGTGTTCTCCTCAATCGACTTGCGCAGAGCGGCCACGACGTCTGGAGCGTTATGGAGCATCTGACCAATTTCCCGGAGAGTATGCTGGAGTTCGCTGACAGCGTTTTCAACCTTTTCTCCGGTTATCGCCTCGATACGGCGGATTCCGGCGGCGATGCTGCTCTCGGAGATAATCTTGATCATACCGATGTTACCGGTATTGTCGACGTGGGTACCGCCGCAAAGCTCAACGGAGTCACCGTAGCGGATGACACGCACCTCATCGCCGTATTTCTCGCCGAAGAGAGCCATCGCGCCCATCGCGCGAGCCTCCTCGATAGGCACATTGCGGTGTTCGTCACGCGCCATCGCCTTTCTGACATAGCTGTTGGCCAGACGTTCCACCTTCTCCAATTCCTCGGGGGTCACCTTCTGGAAATGGGAGAAGTCGAAACGGAGAAGATCAGGCGACACGAATGAGCCTTTCTGCTCGACATGGGTCCCAAGCACCTCGCGCAACGCCTGATGAAGCAGGTGTGTCGCGGAGTGGTTGGCGGAAGTTGCCCTGCGGGCGTTGGTATCGATGCGGGCGTCGAACACAGCCTCAAGGTTGGTGGGAAGCTTGTATGTGAGATGCACCCCGATACCATTCTCACGTTTGGTGTCGAAAACCTCGATGGTCTCCTCTCCGTCGGTCAGTGTGCCACGGTCTCCGACCTGACCACCCATCTCTGCGTAGAAGGGGGTCTGGCTGAGGATTATCTGGTAGAATTCCTTGTTTTTCTGTTTTACCTTGCGGTAGCGGAGGATATGGGCAGGAGCGGAAGTCTCGTCGTAACCGACAAACTCCTGCTCACCTTCGCGCAGCACAACCCAGTCGGAGGTCTCGACGGCGGCGGCGTTGCGCGCGCGCTGTTTCTGCTGCTCCATCTCCGCATCGAAACCGGCCTGGTCGAGGGTCATGCCGTTCTCTTTGAGAATCAGCTGGGTAAGGTCGAGGGGGAAACCGTAGGTGTCGTAAAGCACGAAGGCCTCCTTGCCTGAAATCTCGGTCTTTCCCTCCTTGCGGGCAACGGCGATAGCCTTGTCAAGCATTGCGATACCGTTGTCGAGGGTGCGGAGGAAGGAATCCTCCTCCTCTTTGGTCACCTTTATAATGAGGTCGCGCTGTTTGGCGATTTCGGGATATGCGCCACCCATAAGCTCGATGAGGGTGTCGACCAGACGGTAGAGGAATGCCTCTTTCTGGTCGAGGAAGGTATAGGCGTAACGGACGGCACGGCGCAGGATTCGGCGGATGACATATCCGGCCTTGGCGTTGGAGGGGAGCTGGCTGTCGGCAATCGAGAAAGCGATTGTGCGGATGTGGTCGGCGATGACACGCATTGCGATGTCCACCTTCACATCCTCGCCGTATTTCTTTCCGGAAAGCTCGGCGATTTTGCTGATCATGGGGGTGAAGACATCGGTGTCGTAGTTGGAGGTCTTGCCCTGGAGTGCCATGCAGAGGCGCTCGAATCCCATACCGGTATCAATCACCTTGGCGGGAAGCGGCTCAAGGCTGTGGTCAGCCTTGCGGTTGAACTGCATGAACACGAGATTCCAGATTTCAATCACCTGGGGATGGTCTTTGTTGACCATCTCGGCACCGCTTACCTTGCCGCGTTCCTCCTCGCTGCGGAGGTCTATATGGATTTCCGAGCAGGGACCGCAGGGGCCGGTCTCACCCATCTCCCAGAAATTGTCATGTTTGTTGCCGTTGATGATATGTGAGGCGGGAAGGTGTTTCTCCCAATATGATGCCGCCTCGTCGTCGCGTCCCAGGCCTTCGGCCTCGGAGCCTTCGAACACAGTGGCATAGAGACGCTCGGGATCAAGTCCGAGGACATCCACCAGGAATTCCCATGCCCAGTCGATTGCTTCCTTCTTGAAGTAATCGCCGAACGACCAGTTGCCAAGCATCTCGAACATCGTGTGATGGTAAGTGTCGAGACCTACTTCCTCAAGGTCGTTATGCTTTCCGCTGACACGGAGACATTTCTGGCTGTCGGTCACGCGGGTCCATTTCGGCGCCTTGTTGCCAAGAATGATATCTTTGAACTGGTTCATACCGGCGTTGGTGAACATCAGCGTCGGGTCATCCTTGATTACCATCGGAGCCGAAGGGACAATCTGATGGCCCTTGCTCTGGAAGAACTGCTTGAAAGATTCGCGTATCTCGTTAGCAGTCTTAACGTTAGAATTCATCTCTATATTGGGGTTTTATTTTTCTTCGAAAATTCGGTGTAATTGGGGAATTTCGGGCGCAAAATTACGAATTTTTCCCAAAAGTAGGTGTGACCTAAGGGTAAAAAAATAGTAACAGGTCTATTTTTGCCCCTTATTCATGGCTCACACCTCCAAACTGTTGTGCATTCGGGTTGTGATGCTGCGAATTTTCGATGATACGCCCCTGACAGACTGGAATCCGCACCTATCCCCTCTCGGGGATTTAAAATGCGGATTCCATATATGACATGTCGCTATCAGCGGGTAGCACGTTTGTCCCAGGATGGATGGGCGGGGTCTTCTGCCACCAGGGCCTCATCAAGGTCTATTCTCAAGGCCGAGGCAAGCATATCGCCATATTCCGGGTCGGCGTTGTGGCAGGCACGGACATGTCTCTGCTTGATGAACAGGGGCACGCCTTCCATCTGGGCCGCAGTGTTATCGCATGTGGCTTGCTTGTCTTCACTGCTCATCAGCCTCCAGAGTCTGCCCGGCTGGGTGTAATAGTCATCGTCATACTCCCGCTCGTCATAATCATAGACCTCCCCTTGGATTTTCATCGGAGGTTCTTTGAGCGAGGGGGTATCCTGCCATTCGCCGAAGCTGTTCGGCTCGTAGGACAAGGTTGCCCCATAGTTGCCGTCGGTGCGCATCTGGCCGTCACGGTGGTAGTCGTGGAAGGGACACTTCGGCTGGTTTACCGGTATGGTGTTGTAGTTGACCCCAAGCCGGTAGCGTTGGGCGTCGCCATATGAGAACAGGCGTCCCTGGAGCATCTTGTCTGGAGAAAATCCAATGCCTTCCACGATGTTGGCCGGATTGAAAGCCGCCTGTTCTATCTCGGCGAAGAAGTTTTCAGGGTTGCGGTTGAGTTCAAGGATGCCGACATCATGCAGGTGGAAATCCTTGTGATACCACACCTTGGTCAGGTCAAACGGATTTATGTGATATTTCCTGGCCTCATCCTCGGTCATCAGCTGCACCTGCATCTTCCAGCGCGGGAAATCTCCACGCTCGATGGCCTCGAAGAGGTCGCGCTGGTGTGACTCGCGGTCTTTGGCGATGATGGCTTCGGCCTCCCTGTCGGTGAGGTTCTTTATCCCCTGGAGGGTGCGGAAATGGAATTTGACCCAGGTTCGTTTGTTATCCTTGTCGAAGAAGCTGTAAGTATGGCTGCCGAAACCATGCATATGGCGGAATGAGGCTGGTATGCCACGCGGTGACATCGTGATGGTAATCTGATGCAACGCCTCGGGCAACAGAGTCCAGAAGTCCCAGTTGCTTGTAGGGTTGCGCATGCCGGTACGCGGGTCACGCTTGATGGCGTGGTTCAGGTCGGGGAATTTAAGAGGGTCGCGTAGGAAAAAGACCGGGGTGTTGTTGCCTACCAGATCCCAGTTGCCCTGGTCGGTGTAGAATTTCATCGCGAATCCGCGTATGTCACGCTCGGCATCGGCAGCCCCGCGTTCACCGGCCACGGTGGAGAACCTTACCAGGCATGGGGTCTGCTTCCCTACCTCCGAGAAAATCGAGGCACGGGTGAATTCCGTGATGTCGTCAGTGACGGTGAATGTGCCGAAAGCACCGGAGCCTTTGGCGTGCATTCTTCTTTCAGGTATTACCTCGCGGTCGAAATGAGCGAGTTTCTCAAGATACCACACATTCTGCAATGTGGCGGGGCCGCGAAGTCCTGCGGTCTGTACATTCTGGTTGTCGGCGATCGGGCGCCCGTTTTCAGCGGTGAGTCTTTTCTTATCCATACAATCACAATGAGGGTTTAAAGTCAAAAAGTATTAATCAGAACACCGGTGTCTGTAAAATTGTTTCCTCACGGAAGCGCGTCACACCTCCACGGGCATCAAAATTTCGCCACGCGATTGCGGATGTTCGGGATAAAATCCTTATTTTTGCAGAAACAACAAAATCGACGGAAAGCCGGAGACTGACGGCTGCAATCCGCCGACAGGAGATTACGTGGAGAAATTCGAGAAGAAATATTACAAGATTTCAGAGGTGGCCGAAATGATCGGACTCCCCTCCTCCACTCTGCGTTTCTGGGAAAGCCGGTTCACCATCATATCCCCCCGCCGCAACCGGGCAGGAATCCGCTTCTACACCCCTGCGGATGTGGAGAAACTGAGGATGGTGGCGTTCCTGGTCAAAGAGAAGGGACTCCGTCTCGAAGCCGCCCAGGAGGAACTGCGAAACAACCACACCGGAGTCTCGCGACGCGCACTTGCCCTCAACCGCCTCCATGACATAAGGGACCGCCTGCAGGAACTTCTCGACTCGCTTAACTCCCTGAGATGACCTGCTATCCATAAGAAAAGTCACCCGGAAAACATAAATCGGCCCATCCCCGACCTGATTTCCTGACAAGGAATCAGAGGGAAAGGGCCGTTGAGTCATTTATGTAAGAGGTCAGTCCTCCTTATAGGTATTGACAAGGGAAGATCCCTTCTGAGTAGTTGTGCGGGCGCAATAGACAACTTTTCCACCAGTGTCGAATCCGACTTTGGCTCTCTCTGCCTTCAACTCGCCTGCTTTGATTGAGCCTGATGTGTCGGCATAGAAATCCACGTTTGCGGCGTCACCCTTGAGGACAATTTTTCCGGAGGTATCGGCCCGGCCGATAACATTCTCTCCCGACAATGATTCGATTTCAACACTGCCGGAGGTATCGACATCGACGGTCAGATTTGTGGCGGTAAGATTGCCGCTGCGCACACGTCCGGATGTGTCGGCTTTCATGACAGCGTTGACAGTCTGGCCATTGACCCGTACCGAACCGGAAGTGTCGGCCTCAGCATTCAGCATATTGGTCTTGGCAGACCCTATCACAATCGAACCGGAAGTATCGGCCTCCAACGACAGCTTGTCACATTCCACATTCTTCACATCAACCGAAGCAGAGGTGTCCACATCAATCGACAGCTCACCGGAATATTTAAGAGATTTAGCCAAGAAACTACCCGAGAGAGACATCTCGATTGAACGTAATGAGGGAGCGGACAGCTTCACCACCGCCATCGGCCTGTTTTTGCCGTTTTTCCGGTTCTGGTCATTCTTATAATAAGCATCATCATACCCAATCTCAAGGTATGAGCCTTTCACCTCCACCTTAAGATGACCCATTTCATACTCCGGAGCCGAGACAGTCATCGCCACCTTTGAAGACTGGACAAACTCAACCTTGAAACGGCCTTCAACCTCAAGCTTTTCAAAATTCTTGATATTGTATTCCCTTGAAACCATCACTGCGGCATCGGTCACAGTTGCTTCCTTTTTTACTTTCGACTTGGCAGACATCCCCAGCGCGGAATATAGACCAAAAAGTCCCGCCCCGCAAACCACAGTCACAACGGCCAACAATAGAGCGACATTTTTCTTCATGATTTCGTAATTTATTTGTTTTCTCATTAGACGAATCAAATGCCTGAAATGTTGCACGCCCCAAATCAAAAAAATAAATTTTGTAGTTAGAAAAAAAAGCGGTAACTTTGCACCGCTTTCCGACCACAGATATCCGGAAAGCATCTCGGGGCGTAGCGCAGTCCGGTAGCGCACCTGGTTTGGGACCAGGTGGTCGCTGGTTCGAATCCAGTCACCCCGACAAAAGCTCCACAAACGCCTGAAATCCATCGGATTAAAGGCGTTTTCGGGTTTTAGCCGGAACAGAAAAGGAACAGAGATTCCACAGTTTGTTCCGCCTCATTCAGCTAACATCGGGTATGGTGTTTCCCCACAGAAACGCTAAAAAAAATGCGTCCAAAAACCACCGACACATTCCCACAAGGGGTAGAAAACCCCGCAAAAAGTTCTTACGCCAACTGCGCCCCGGTCCGTGACCACACCCCTCCGGTATTCAGGAGGAACAACGCCGGGGCCTACATCGAGTTCTTCGCCTTCGACCCGGCTGCGATGTCGATGCGTCGCAAAACGATTAAGATCAACCGGATTAAAGGCGTCGCAAATCAGAGAGCCTATGCCAAGGAGGTGATATCCCGGCTTAACGATCAGTTCAAACACGGTTGGAATCCGTGGATACAACAGGACACCGAGAACCTGTACCGGTTCGAGGAAGGGCTGGAGCGTTACGAGGCCAACGTCGAGAAGATGTTCGCCGACGGGCTTTACAGGCGAGAGACCTATGCCGGCTACAAATCCAACATCAAGATGCTGCGCCTGTTCATCTCGACCTGCCGACCCTGTTATTACATGTACCAGTTCGACCGCAAATTCTGCGGTGAATTTCTCGACTGGGTCTTCATCGAGCGTAACAACAGCCCCCAGACCCGAAACAACTACCTTAATTTCCTGAGAGTGCTGAGCGGCTACCTTGTTGAGAAAGGTTACCTCCAGAGCAAGCCCACCGACAGTCTCAAGCCAATCAGCAAGCGGTTGTGGACAAAGGAGCGCACAGAGCTGCCGACCGACAAAATCCGGGAGATAGGAGAATACTGCCGGAACCACGACCCGCACTTCCTGCTGGCCTGCCACCTCCTATATTACTGCTTCATCCGCCCGGTCGAGATAACCCGGCTGCGCATCCGCGACTTCGACCTTCACAACGGGGTCATCGTCATCAGGGCCGAGAACGCCAAGAACAAGAAGACCGAGCCGGTGACAGTCCCCAAGCATGTCATCCATTACGCGCTCGACCTCGGGATATTCAGTGCCCCGCTGGATGACTTCATCTTCTCCACCAAGCTCAAGCCGGGGCCGGAACAAATCGACCCCAAGATATTCCGAGACCACTGGGAGAAGCTGCGCAGGCCCCTCGGGCTTGACCGCAGATGGAAATTCTACTCCCTCAAGGACACCGGCATCTCCGAGATGTGCCACAAGAAAATCGCCCCCGTTGAAGTCCGCGACCAGGCGCGCCACAGCTCCCTGCAGATAACCGAGCTATACCTGAGCCACGCAGACCGGGTCAATCCCGAGCTGCTGAACTACCGGGGCGCGCTGTGACCCGCAAACGGCGGACCGCCCCACGCATCACGCGCGGGGCGGCCCTTGTAAAAAATGCTCAAAAAAATGCTATATCATTATTTCTTCTTCGCGGGCTTGATGCCGTTGGCGAGGATGTAATCCTCGATGGCATCCCGCAACACATACAGGTCTTCGGGAGCGTCGACCACTATGAATCCGGCGCTGTAGTCGTCAATCCTGTAATCCACCACCCGGGCATCGAGAACTTCCTCGGTGATGACGACCTTCTTTTTCGGCCGCTTTTCTTCGTCGCGTCTCATAGCTCACCTCCTTTCCGGCTTGAGGTTGATGACTGCAGGAACGCCCCGGCGAGGATGGCCGTGGCCGCGCCCAGTATCACGGGCAGCGACGGGTTCCCGGCGGCGCATTGCAGGTAGGCCACCGGCGCGAGGATGGCCGAGGCCACCACGCTGATGACGCGGATGGTTGGGATGATGGTTGTGGATAACCGCTCATTAAAGGAGGGGGATTCGTCCTGATGTAATAATTTCAGTTCTTCCCGATTCGTGTTGATTGATAATGCTTTCATTGCATCAGTGAGTAACCAAGGCAAACAAAAAAACGGTTGCCGATCCGTTGGTTACTCACTGATGCAGTCTCTCACGAGCGCATAAATGACGGATGGCAACCGTAAAGGTTGTATATATTAGGCATAAAAAAAGCCCTTATGACATCGAGCATTAACCGCGCTCAGAGCGAGACAGACTACTGTCAGTGAGTAACCATTGCAAAGGTAGCAAGAAATCCCGAACCGACAAATTATTTCCGTGGAAATATCTCCAGCCGCCATCCGATTTCTTATCGTGAGGGAGGGCGGAGCGCATCCATCCAGTCAGCCGCGGTCGTCCACGGCCGCAAATTGTCGGAAGCCTCACAGACGGAAGTCACCGGGTCAAGTCCGAGGCGCGGCAACATGTCGGTGAAGTCGAGCGGCATCACCGGAGGATAACAGAACGAGAACATCAGCTGCTGGCCGTCGTGGGTCAGGGCGAAATCCCCCTTTGTGATGAAGTCGAGACCGAGAACCAAGGGACAGTCATCCTCAGAGCATGGACGCTCATCAATGGCCACCCGGACCCTGACCGGAATCGCCCCCAGCACCAGGAACACATAGGCGTACTTGCACCCCAGCACCTTTGACGCGCCGAATGGGCCACGCGCGGGGATGATGTCGTCGGAAGGTTCCAGTCCAAGGCAGTCGGCCACGGATTTCGACAGCAGGCTGAACGACGCGCCGGTGTCCCAAAGACAACGGACTTCCGCGCTTGAGACCATCCCGGAACCGTCGGAAGCAATCTTCACAGTAGAGACAATGCGGTCACGGAACACCGGGAACCTGCCGGTATAAGCGAAACAATTCTTGTCAGGCATAAAAAAACATTCAATCAAAAGATTTCAAGGACAAACAGACGGTTATTCCGACACAATCAAGCCGAGAGCCTTGGCCCCGTAAACGACAGGCGACTCCTCCATCCTTCGGCTAAGGGGCAGGAATCCCTTGATGCGGTCTTCAATACTTGAGAGAGCCGAGAAGTCGACAGGCTCCGGCGTAGGAATCGTGAATGACAGCGTGGTGTCAAGAGGGGTTGAACAGATGGCCAACGCTCCCTTGCTGATGAGATTGAGTCCTATCACAAACGAATAATCACCGGATGGGGACGTTTCCTCCACAATCCCCGTGAGAACATCCACGATATCCCCGTTGGCAATGATTGAGACGTAAGCATACCCCACGGGAACCGAGGTGCGCCCGGTAAACCCGGCGGCGTCGCACGACTTCTCGAATTTTATCCCCAGCCGCGAGGCCAGCCGACTCGACATCAGGCACATCTCAGCCCCGGTGTCCCACATGGCGTTCACCCTTGTCGCCACTATGTCTCCCCCGGAAGCCGGGCGCAGATTGACGACAGTGACAGGCGTGAAGAGCTTTGTCGGATGGCCGGATGCCCGGGCGGTGATCGCGAAAGGTTTGTATAGTCTTGTTTCCACAACCGCAAATGTCGCGAGAAAAGGAACACGGCGCAACCTCCGGATGCGGAATGTTTGCAACTACTCGGCCACGCGGTAGAACTCACCCTTGAGCAGCCGCGACATCCCGTTCTCGGTGAACGTGGCCGTTATCTGGGCGCACACATACCTCTTTCCCCTGATGAAGAACATCGCGCGCGGGTTCGGTATTCCCCGGATTGCCCCGGACGCGTCCATGGCCGACCCGGCGAGGAAGCTGAACGTGAACTTTTGCGAGGGATCAATCCGGGTGACCTTGTTCTTCTCGTTCTCCAGGCGGTCGTTGAGCCGGAGGGAATATCTTGGTAGGTAATATGACTCCCAGTCCTGGGAGATGACCACATTCTCGACAAACGGGAAAGGCAGCTTCCCATCCATCTGGAGCGCGCCGTCCCAGTAAGCGACATATATCTTGTCGAAATAATTGCCCTGCTCCACCTCCCCGCGCTCGATGACATACTGGTATTGCGTGAGTTGGAAAAGCCCCTCGAAGTATGACTTCCTGTCCTCGGCCGACATCGACGGCAATTCGGCTTCGGCTCCGGAGTCGGTCGAGCCGTCTCCGACATTGACAAACAGGCAACGCCCATACTTCTCCTCCGTGAAGTCGACACGCGCCGGGATGAACTCGATCTCCTGGGACTCCGCGTCCTCGGAGTCGTTCAGTATCCTTGCCCCGAAGATATTGACAGGCTGCAGCACGCAGGAATATTGATTGTAATAACGCCCCTTGTCATCGACAAGCCGCTTCGAAACCGGACGACATATGAAATACATGTCAACATCGGCCGCGTACATGAGCCTCTGGCGGTTGGAATTCCGGCTGAAACCGCCGTCCCAGTCTCGGAGACTCGAGTTATGATCGAGCAATTGCCGGAGGGTCGGGTAATATGTCGCCCCGATTTTCCCGGCCGGCCACACGGAGTTGGTGGCCGGGACAGTGACCACCTTCTCCATCAGCCAGTCGCAGGAGTAGTATTTCCACAGGGAATAGTCCGCGTCGGCATACTTGATGTTCTTGGCATACAGGTAGTCGCACTCGGGCGACTCCACCTGCACGGCCACCGTATGCTCGTCGACAATCTCCGGAAGGCAGACATCCTCAATCGTGGAGAGTATGTCGCGGGAGAAACCGAACGTGACAGACTTCCCCCTGTGGTCGATGTCGAACTCCCCGTCAAGGAGGAACTCCAGCCGCTCGAAGAACTCCGCGACCGTCCAGTGGGGCAACACCTTCGAGAACTCGAACTGTCCGAGTATGGCCGGCAGGGTGTTGCAGATGAGCAGATGCGACTTCCCGTAGTCATCCTCCCACGGGCGGAAGTCACAGCTGTAGCCGACCGCCCCGCAAATCTTCCTGGCGATGAATATCAGGTATGGCTGCCAGGAAAGCGCGCTCACCTCGTCAGTCCAGGAATAGCTCTGGCCGTCCCACTCGGCGAAATTCTGCGGGACACCGTTGGAGTCGTTGACCCAGGGGAGGGCCACACAGGTCAAGTCGACCGCTCCCTGCGTCCAGGCCTTGAACGGGGTCATCTCCGAACCGGTTCCGGAGCCGGAACCGCCGGGACGCACGGATTCCCCGGCCCCGAAAGAGAAGCGGTCATCCTCAGGATCGTGTCCACCGTCGACCACGGTCCCGGTGCTTGTCGCGCGTCCCAGGTCGAGTTCATCTATATAAGTGTTGTCGAACGTCTGCGAGAAATTCTGCTCCGAGCGACCCTCAAGGAACTGGGCCTGCAGCTCGTTCTCTGATATCTCGGTGATGGCGAGCGTCCCGAACCTGTGGAAATCCGCGTCACGGATCTCACAGTCGAACACAGCCTTCCCCGCCGCGACATCCGGGCGGTGGATGTTGCCGAACACGGCTATGTTCTCCGGACACCCCCTCAATGGGAACGTCATCGACAGCGTGTAGCCGTCGCTCCCGGAGAAAAGCCGGTTCTCGGCCACGAAATCAAAAGATGTGTCGGCCTTCATTGCCACGGCCTTGTTGTTGACGAGTATCACCATCACGAATCATTTTTTAAGTTTCGGCCTCTTGTTCTTCATCAGGCGGTCATAGTCAGACTGCGCCTTCTTGATTCCCATGTCGCCGGAGACGGTGTTTACCGTCACGAACGGCTCGTCGAGACGGTCGGCCAGACGGCCGAGCACCTCCGACGACCTGGAGTCCTCCCTGACCACGACCGGCGCGGGGGCCGGCACGTTGACCACCACCGGTTCCCGGCTCCTGGCGGCCAGCACCATGGGCGCGGCCACCGAGCGTGAGACATCGGCCTGAGTGATCGAGCCAATGGTGTTTGTCCGCTGCGCGTAATCCAGAGCCTCCAGCAACGGACGTGTGCGGGGATTGTTGACAAGCCTCTGCGAGGCCACCCACTCCCCGGCGTGAACCACGCCCACCTCTCGGTCTCTCGGGCCGGCCGGTGTGAAACCGCCATCCGCGTAGCCGGTGGCCGCCGCGGCCTGCTGCTGCTTCTTGAGCAACGCCACCTGCACCAGACCGCTTGCCGTTGCCAGTCCGGCCAGCACGGTAGGCATCACAGTGTTGGCCGGAAACGGGAAATCCAATCCAGCCCCATAAGCCTTAAGAGCATTCGATGCTGTCTGGGCGACAGCTTCGATGACTTTCAGCTTGAACTCCTCATCGACAGCCTTTGTCTTCAACTTCTGCAGTTCCGCCTCCTTCTCCTTCTCAAGCTTGCGGGTCATATAAGAGTTCCCCTCGGCCGCCTCGAGCATCGCGTCATACTTCTTCTCTGCCTGGGCTATCTCAATCTGAGATTGCGCCTTCGCGAATTCCCCATAAGTCTGGAGTCCGGCAGTCATCGCGTCCAGAGAAGCTGCGGCAGCTTCCCGGATGTCAGCCCAGGAAAGTTTTCCGGTCTCAGCCATATTGCGGAACACGTCACATATGGCAGTCCCCATCTTGACAATGGAAGAGAAATCCTTTCCGATAAGAGGTTCAAGGAACTCGTTCAACGCGTCCCTGAGATTCTTGCGGGCCGTCGACAATCCCTCCTGGAACTGCTTCAAAGTAATATTCCCCGCCTCGAAATCCCGGCGCAACTGTTTAATCTGTAACTTCGCATCGGAGTAAGCACCACTCAACTTATCGAACGCCTTGCTACTGTCCGAGCGCATGTCAAATTTCTTGGTCTCCGGTGTTCCATCCGGATTAATCCCGGTCACCACATCGTAATCCGCCAACGCATTCTTGGAGGCGCGTTTGCTCCGCTCGGCCTCGATGCCGTCGAGGAACTTGTTGAAAGTCTTGTCGAACGCCTCGAAATACTCCTCGTCGGAGAGCTTGCGCTGGTCATTCAGCTCGTTTATCAGGCCAAGCTCGTATGTGAGCCGCCGCTGTGCCTGTCCCTCCCAGTCTTCAGTGCCGTTCCCGGCCCGGTAACGTTCCAGGTATTCAGCAAGCTCCTTCTGACGCTTGACCATATCCTCGTGCAGTTCCTCCTCGAGCTTCTCGTTGTATTTCACCCACTCCCTGGAATATTCCTTGTAGGTGTCACGGTATTTCTTGAGGTATTTAATCTTGAGCTGGAAAAGACCTTGTTCCAGAGCGCGGGAATCAGACACGCGCCTTTTCAGTTCACGCTGCTCCCGACGGTACTCCTTCTCCAGCATCTTGACAGAGAGTTCCGACTTTTTCTCCATCGCCGCGCGTTCGGCCTGCGCCCTCTCCAGGAGCAGCTTGCGGTATGACTCATCATAATTCAGCAGCAGCTTCCTCGCCTGCGGTGTCTCATCGTCGTAAAGCCCCTCGTAAATCCGGATTCTGACATCTATGTATTCCCGGTCGAGCCGCTCCTTCTCATCGAGGAAGTCCTGGTAAGACTTCAATCCCTGGGCGTAATCAACCTCATTGTCAGCGGAACCGGTCTCCCAGTCACCTTTGGCTTTCGCCATCTCGGCCTTGAATGAAGCCTTGGCCTTTGCAAGCTCGCGCTTTGCCTCAAGCTCCGACTTCTTCGCCTCCTTGGCGGCCTGCACGGCTGACACATATCCCCCGCCTCCGGAGAAATCAGACTCCGGCTTCACCGCCGTGCCGAAGAAACGCTGGTTAAGGCCGAATATGCCGTCATTGTAGGCCTTGTTGGCCTCTGCCTCCGACATCTTCAGGCGGTCACGTTTGAGCTTCTCCTTCCACTTGTCGACCTCCGCGCGGTATTCCTCGTTTGCCTTGTAAAGCTCACGGTTGACCTTGAGCATCATCGCGTTCTCCTTCTCGCGCCGTTCCTTCTCCTGGGCCAGCTCCTTCTCGCGCTCCCCGGCGATCATCTCCTCGAGAGCCTCCTGTTTGCGCCGGTTGCCGAGCAGCTTCGCCTCATTGACACCCCGGGCGATGCCCGACTGCGCGGTGTACTGAGCGGAAGCCTGCAACGGGTTGCCGGCAGACGCGATAATCGACATCGCCCCGCGCTGGTAGTTGAAATCCTTGTCAGCCTCCATGTCGGTCTCGATGTCGAGACGCTCCTTCTCCAGCTCGACAAGCTTCGCCTTGGCCGCTTCCACGCGGGCAGCCTTCCGGAGCGAGTCGATGTAATCCTCCATCGCCTTGGTGTTCTCGTTGATAATCTCCCCCTCGCGGGTCAGCCACGCGTGGTAGCCCGGGATTATCGCCTCAAGCTCCTTGATGGCCTTTATGCGCTCGGCATATGTCAGGTTCTGGTCGTTCATCGTGCGCCGGAGGTCGTCAATCCTCCCCTTCTGCTCGGCGATTGACTCATTGGCCTTCTTGTTGACATCGTTGAGCACCTTCTGCACAGAGAACGTGTCCGACATCACCTTGCAGAGGTAGGCGACGGCGGCCGCCGCCCCGACAACACCGGCAGTCCAGAGCTTCCAGTTCATCGCGGCCATCGCCTTGCGCCAACGTTCCTGCATCGTGCATGAGACCTCAAGCCCGTTGCGGAGGTAATCCACCGAATTCCGGAAAGCGGCGGCGGCCACAGCCCCCAGACGCGTCACGGCAGACCACGCCGACTGAGCCTTCGCGCCCACCAGCAGCAGCGCGTTGTAGGCCTTCATCCTCACTGAGACAGCCAGCACCGCGGCTGAGTACACCGCGACGGCTGCTGCGGCCACAGTTATGGCCGTCCTGTTCTTGAGGAAATAATCGACCATAGTGGAAAGCACCTTCAAGGCCACCGTCGAGGAAGAGTAGACCATGCTCATCACCGGATGAAGCTTCTCGCCAAGCTCCACGGCCCGTTCATTCAACCGCTTGCGGGCCTTCTCGAGACCGGCCATCACGGTGTTGTTCTGCACGTCGAACTCCTTCCCGATCGACACCGCCTCCGCGAAAGCCTTGTTGGCCTCGGCCTGCTGCGACTTCACCTCCCCGATATGCCCGGCGAGGGTCGACAAAGCCGAAATCGCCCTTGAGCCATTCTCCCCCATATCCTTGAACATCGGGGACAAGGTGTCCATTTTCCCGGCGGAATTGAGAGCGGTCAGCAACTCGAGGAGCGCAGCGTTCATGTCCTCTTTCACCAGTTTGGTGAACCGCTTCACATCCAGGCCGGCCACCTTGGCATACTTCGCCGGCTCCTGATAAATGCGGACGATTACCTGCGACAGGGCGGTCGATGACGCTTCCACCTTCTGGTTGTTGCTGTCAAGCACCGCCGCGAAACCCATAATCTGCTGCACCGTCATCCCCGCCTGCGCCCCGACCCCTCCGACACGCGAGGCGAACTCGGCGAGATACGGAGCCGACGCCGAGCAATTCTGCGACAGCTCATTGATGACCGAACCTACCGAAAGCAGGGATTTCTCCGTGCCGAGACGCTTCTCATCCCCGAAAATCCCGGTCAGCTTCGACAAAGTGAGGGTCGCGCCCTTGCCGAGGTCATCGAGGGCGACATTGACCTTGTCGGCCGCCCGGACATACCCCAGGACATCCTCCTGGGTGGTCTTGCCGAGACGGCCCGCCTCCTGGGCGTACCGGTTGAGCTGCTCGCGGGCCGAACGGGTGTCCATCTTCTTGAACTCCTCATTGAGCGTCCCGACCTCCTCGGCCGACATCCCCGTGAACTTCCTGACGTTGGCCTCCTCCTGCTCCATCTCGGCGTAAGCGTCCACCGACTTGCGCCCGGCCATTATGAGGCCCGTCACAGCGGCGGCCGCGGCCATTATGCCCATCTGGAAGCGGTTCACCCAATCGTTCAGGCTCTCACCCAACGACCGCTGAGTCCGCATTGCCGCGTTCACCCGGCCAAGCTCCTCGCGCACCGCGCGTATCTTGGCCGTGTGCGCGTCCCAGGCCGCGCTTCCGCGCTGTATTCCGTTGAGCTGCTGTTCGAGCTGCTTGAGAGTCCGGCGCAACTCCTTGGGGGTGGCCTGGTCGAGCCTGCGCAACACCGTGTCGACCCCTGCCGCCTGGTTCCTGAGCTGTTCCATCATCCGGTTCGTGGAATTCAGCTCACGTTGCAACTTCTTGAGAGAGGCCTTGTCCCCGGCCCGGGCGGCGGCGGCAATCTGGGTCTCGAGCTTCTTGGCATCCTTCTCGAGGGTGGACATCATCTGCCGCGCCTGTTTGCCGTTGACCGACAGGACGACCGTCGCCGTTGAATTGTAACCTGCCATAAATGGGAAATTTTACTGAAACAGCGCAAATTTCCCAAAACCGCCACACCCCCGAAAAGACACCTCCCGCAGGCCAGAACCGCCGGATTCCAAATGCCCTTGAAATTCGGCGTGGACACCCGATATGTCGCTGGTTGGAAGCGACATATCACCTATTTCCCGGCCGCCGTTTAAGACATTTTAACGGCGTTTACCCAAGAAAATTTTTCAATCTCCCCGAGTTGAAAAATTCAATCCGCTGCCACAGAGCGGATTGAGGGGGTAAAGGGGGCGATTTCGCCCCCTTATTGCGTCTATGCACCCCCCACCGCCCTGCCGCGAAAGACCGCCGGCCCCCCCTCCGGAGGAAGCGGAATATGCCACGGCCATCCCGCCGCCGGGGACATCCGCCCATCGAAAAAAATTCAGCCCAAACTGAAAAATCATCCCCGAAAAATTGCATAATTCACAAAAGTGTATTATCTTTGTATTGTCAAACCAAAGAGATAAACGACATGGACAAAAACGAACTTTTAGCCTATTGCGCCGGGGAGCTGCTGGCCGTGAAGATGGAGCTTCGGAAAATCGGCTTCATCCTCCAACAAGGCATCACCCCCACACGGGAAATCAAGAAAGCCCTCGATGACCTGCTCGACAGGAAATCGACCCTCGAAAGGCTCATTGAGGAAATCCGAAAGAAAGACTGACCCCAGGGGGAGGGGCGTTGCCCCTCCCCCTCCAAAAACACAAACGACATGAAAGAGAGAATCGAGAAATGGAAACAGATGGACGGTGCCGGCGACCCTTGCGCCGACACTTACCTCGCCGAGATTGCAGCGCAGGCCAAGGAGGAAGGGAAAGAGCAGGAAATTAGCGAACTGATACCACACCTGCTCGAGAAAGCCGGACGACACCTTGACAACATAGAGACCTCCATCAGGGAATTCACCATCCGCGAGAAGCTCGGCGACCTTGCCGAGACAATAAACCTGGCGTACATAGCCCGCCACTACTTCGGGAAATCACGCCAATGGCTATACCAGCGGATGAAAGGGCAGATTGTCAACGGCAAACCCGCCTCATTCACACAGGCCGAAAAGGAAACTTTCATCGCCGCGCTCGAAGACATCAGGAACCGCCTCGGGGCGGTGACAGCCATCCTCTGACCCACGACCCCCATACGTCCTGAATCCCTTTTGGTTTGACAGCCGTTTCAGGCGCGCTCCCGGACAATGCCCGGGAGCTTTCACACAAAGCCGCCCGACGCTTTACGCGCCGGGCGGCTACTTTATTACCTTGATACCTATGCGTGTCCCGTCACTTCCCCGATGGGGGCTTGATGCCGTTGGCACGGATATACTCCTCGATGCCGTCCCTCAGGAGGCAGAGGTCTGATGGAGCGTCAACGACAATGAATCCCCCGCTGAACTCACCAACCTGGTATTCGACCACCCGCGCCCCCTTGTGGCCACGGGTCACCACCACCCTCTTTTCCATACTTGTCTTGCCGTCACGTTTCATAGCTCACCTCCTTTCATCATTTTTTCAGCTTCTTCGTCAGAAACTTGAAGCGCCTCAAATGTGAGGATGTAATTGCCTTTGCGTACTACCGATTCGAACCAGTTCTCGATGATTGAGACACGCTGCGCGAAATCCGCGCTATCTGAGATCGGTCTGCAGGTAAGTGTCTCTTGTGGGGTTCTTAGACGTATGAAAATACGCCTGAAACGCTCTCGGCCCTTTACGAGAGGATTTGGCGAGGCTTTATCTCCTGTATAGCCTAAGCCTTCAGCTGCGGGGTCAATACGCTCGCCTTTGGCTATATTGTAGACGCGACCCGTTTCCGGACCTACATACTTCGACTTGCTCATGACTCACCTCCTTTCCGGCTGGAGGTTGATGACTGCAGGAACGCCCCGGTGAGGATGGCCGTGGCCGCGCCCAGTATCACGGGCAGCGACGGGTTCCCGGCGGCGCATTGCAGGT
>ENA-ORSB01001748-ORSB01001748.1-human-gut-metagenome-genome-assembly--contig:-NODE-1748-length-19006-cov-3.093768_pt1 | contig 19006 bp, 18 predicted proteins | sample MGYA00242180_ERZ509144 | MGnify/ENA primary metagenome ERZ509144 (study PRJEB26280, sample SAMEA2338661) | human gut metagenome | biome: human gut; feature: human-associated habitat; material: faeces...
CCAAGATCGAGAGCCGCCCCATTCCCGACCGGAACTGGGAGTATCGTTTCTTCATTGATTTTGAGGGGAATCTTGCGGACAGCGCAGTGAAAAACGCACTGCGGGGACTCAGAGAAGAAGCTCGCAGCATGAAGATACTGGGCAATTATTAAGCATAACAACTATTCAGAAACCCATTCGCAAAACCGCCTCTGCGAGGCTTACTTAAATAACATGCCTGCATGTTATTTGCTCATGTGGTTACTTCGCCCATTGGCTCTGAATAATTACATTCTACAGTAAGTTTCACAGACAGGCAACCTATTCCTGCGGCTTATCCTGCTGTGCATAGGCCTCGTTCAGACCGTTTTTCACCATGTTGTCATAGGCGTTGATCATGTGCTGATGTGCCAGCTGCTCTGCCAGATCGGCATTGCCTGCCTTGATGGCCTCCATGATCTGCTCATGCTCTTCATTGGATTTGGGACCGCGGTTGGCACTGGCCAATGTTTTCTTGCGGACACGCAGGACATACTGATGGAAGTCCTTCAGCTGATGCTCCAGCATCTTGCTGTCACATGCCTCATACAGAATATCATGGAAACGATTATCTAACTCCGCCAGCTGCTCCAGATGCCCCTTCTGGGCATGGAACTTGGACAGATAGACATTCTCTTCCATCTCTTCCATCTGCTCCTTGGTGATATGTTCCGTAGCCCAACGGGCACACAGACCTTCCAGCAGGGAACGGATCATGTAAATATCCTTCACATCCTTCTGAGTAATACCGGTGACATAGGCTCCCTTGTTGGGGATGATCTGAATCAGTCCCTCCAGCTCCAGCTGACGGAACGCCTCTCTGACGGGGGTTCTGCTGACTCCCATCTCCTCGCCGATCGCCACTTCCTTCAATTCTTCATGTTCCTGATATTTTCCGCTTAAGATGTCTTCTCTCAGCTTGTGAAATACCCGTCCCCGCAGGGAGAACTTATCCGTTACTTCCTGCTTTACATCATACTTACTCACTATAATCCTCATTTCCGGGCAGCAAAAAATGCCGCCATATTTTCTTACTCGCCGATCTTCAGATTCTTCTCCAGACAGATCCGATTGACACATGCCACAATCTCTTCATCCGTAAGCACGGTAACACGACCACCGGCGTACTCCTCGTCTACCCACTTTTTGATCTCCGCTACCAGTTCGGAAGTCTTCTGTACCTGCTTGTCTCCCTTTAACTTATAATAGGTGTTCAGCCAGTGTGCGATACCTGCCAGACCGGAGGTGTTGGAAATAGCGCACAATACCGGACGATTCAGGAATTTCTCGGTATCGAAAATGTTGTAGATCTCTTCGTTCTTCGCCAGCCCGTCGACGTGGATGCCCGCGCTGGTGGCGTTGAAGTCGCGCCCCACAAAGGGATAATTGTGCGGGATGCGGTAGTGCAGCTCTTTTTCGAAGAATTGGGCCACTTCGCTCAGAACCGTGGTGTCCGCCGCAGCGTCGTCGCCGGTGAGGGAGATATATTCCACCAGCAGGGCTTCCAGGGGCGTGTTGCCCGTGCGTTCGCCGAAGCCGAACAGGGTGCCGTTGACCGCGCCGCAGCCGTACAACCAAGCCGTGACGCCGTTGACCAGCACCTTGTGGAAGTCGTTGTGGCCGTGCCATTCCAGATGCTCGCTGGGGACGTCGGAATAGTGCTGCAAGCCGTAGATAATGCCCGCCACGCTTCGCGGCAGCGCCGCCTCGGTGAAGGGGACGCCGTAGCCCATGGTATCGCAGGCGCGAATCTTCACCGGCACCCCCGCTTCCCGGCTCAGCCGCTGCAATTCGTTGACGAAGGGCACCACGAAGCCGTAGAAGTCCGCCCGGGTGATGTCCTCCAGATGGCAGCGGGGAATGACTCCGGCATTGAAGGCTTCCTTCACCGTGGCAAGGTAATAGTCCATGGCCTGTTTTCTCGTCATCTTCATTTTCTTGAAGATGTGGTAGTCCGAGCAGGAGACCAGAATGCCGGTTTCCTTAATGCCAAGGTCATGCACCAGCTGGAAGTCTTCCTTTGTCGCCCGAATCCAGCTGGTGATCTCCGGGAATTTGAGGTCCAGCGCCATGCACTTTTCGATGGCCTCCCGGTCTTTTTTGCTGTAGATGAAAAATTCCGTCTGGCGGATGATGCCGTAGGGGCCGCCCAGCTTGCTCAGCAGCTTGTAGATGTTTACGATCTGGTCAACGGAATACGGCTCCACGGACTGCTGACCATCCCGCAGGGAGGTGTCCGTGATCCAGATCTCCTCAGGCATGGACATGGGCACCCGGCGGTGGTTGAACGCCACCTTGGGAATGGTGCCGTAGGAATACACATCCCGCTGCAAATTCGGTTCCGCCACATCCTGAAGGGAGTATTTGTAGGATTTCTGCTCCAACAGGTTGGTCTTACTGGAAATCTCTAGCATAGAGGAAGCCCCTTTCCGCTGTTTGTTTTAATGTATACAATTATACAACTGTACATTTATCTGTCAATGCACAAATACAGCAAAAAAGCGGTCTGCCGCAGCAGACCGTTTGGTAATCTTTTTTCTTAGCCAAGCATCACGTCCAGAAGCATCATCACAGCAAAGCCCAGAATGATGCCCATGGTGGCGCAGTAGGGCTGCTCTTTCTGATTCTGCTGACACTCCGGTATCAGCTCATGTACCGCAACCAGAATCATCGCCCCGGCGGCAAAGGCAAGGGCATAAGGCAGGATCGCTTCCACCGTCACCACCAGCAGCGCGCCGATCACCCCGGAAACCGGCTCCACCAGACCGGAAGCCTGCCCCAGCAGGAAGCTTCTGCGCCGGGAGTAGCCCTCCCGCCGCAGCGGCACGGACACCGCCGCCCCCTCCGGGAAATTCTGCAAGCCGATGCCCACGGCAATGGACACCGCCCCCATCAGCCCATCCGGGCTTGCGCCGGTCCCCAGCGCCCCGAAGGCCACGCCCACGGCAAGCCCCTCGGGGATATTGTGCAGGGTGATGGAAAGCACCAGCATGATAATGCGGTTCATGCGTTCTTCGGGCATTCCCATGCCCGCTCTTTTTCTGGCAAAGCAGACGGCCTTATCCGACCCCCACAGGAACAGCGCCCCCAGCAGGAACCCGGATACCGCCACAAGCCAGGCAGGGGTATTTCCCGCGGCTTCCGCCCGCTGGATGGCGGGCTGTAACAGCGACCAGAAGCTGGCCGCGATCATCACGCCGGCAGAAAAGCCCAACATAAGATTCAGCGCTCTGGCACTGGGGGATTTGAAAAAGACCACCGTGGCAGCGCCAAGTGCCGTCACAAACCAGGTCCCCAGTGTCGCCATCAGCGCCAACCAGACATAATGTTCCACATCGCACCTCCCGTAACCATTATAGTATCCGGGGGGCGATTCGGTGCGTGCGTTTGTCGAAAAAAACGTTTACACTACTTTTCCAGCCTGGAAATCAGCGCCGTGCCGTTTTCCCGCAGCCATTTCCGCCGGATTTCATAATCCGGTGAGACATGCTCGACCTCTGCCCAGAAGCGGGCGGAGTGGTTCATCTCCTTCCGGTGGCACAGCTCGTGGACGACCACATAGTCCAGCACCTCCGGCGGCGTGAGCATCAGCAGGCAGTTAAAGTTGAGATTTCCCTTACTGCTGCAGCTTCCCCACAGGGTATGCTGGCTGCGGATGGTGATTCTGCCGTAGGTCACGCCCACCAGCGGGGCAAAATAGGCGACCCGTTCCGGTACTGTTTGCCGCGCCTGACTGGCAAGCGCCTGTAGCTGCCCGTCCGAAAAAACAGGAAGCCGCGCCGCGGCGGTCTGCTTTTCCAGATGCTTTTCAATCCAGCCGGATTTGCTTTCCACAAATCGCCGGATATCCCCATTGGACATCCGCCTTGGGCATCGCACCAGCACCTCGCCCCCGGGGATGATCTGCAGGGAAACGGTTCTGCGGCTGCTGCGGATAACGCGGTATGGGATATTGTATTTTTCCACTTTATCGTTCATAATTCCTTCAAATAATCTCATTTTACTCCGTTTCCAGAATTTACAGCTTGAAAATTGATTACAAATCGGTTACAATCCCTTTGTCTTCGCGAGGCAAATACTGAAACAGGAGGTTGGCAAGATGTTCTTTTTTAATTGCAACACCAACAATTCTGATTGCAGCTCCATTTGGCAGCTGCTGAGCCGTCTGTGCGGTTTCGGCTGCTGAGGAAATTTTGTAGCCTTGGGCGATCCCGTGTTCCACGGGGTCGCCTTTATCAAATCCAAAACGCAGTACCGGTGATATTCCGGTACTGCGTTTTCTAGCGTTATACCCCGCCGCGGATCTCCAGCAGCTTGCCCTTGAGGTCGTTCTCCATTTTTGCCATTTCCGCTTCGGCGGCAATGCGCTTCTCCCGGCCTTCGGACTGGATCTTCATTACGTCGTCCAGCGTCTGGATCAGCTCGGCGTTGGTCTTTTTCAGGGTTTCGATGTCCACAATGCCCCGCTCGGCTTCCTTCGCGGTCTCCACGGACGCCATGTGCAGCTTCTCGGCGTTCTGTTTCAGCAGGGCGTTGGTGATGTCGTTGACCTGACGCTGCGCCTGGGCGGCCTCGTTGGAATGGGCAATGCCCAGCGCCAGAACCATCTGATTCTTCCACAGGGGGATGGTGTTCATCAGCGTGGTCTGAATCTTCTCCACCATCACATTGTCGTTGTTCTGGATCATGCGGATCTGGGGCGCGGTCTGGATGGAAATGGTGCGGGTCAGCTCCAGATCATAGATCTTCTTCTCAAACCGATTGCACTTGTCCGCCAGGTCTTTTGCCGCCTGCGCGTCCTCCGCAAGTCCGGTGGCCTGCGCCGTGGCTTCCAGCTCTTTCAGCTTGCCTTCCCGTACCTCCTGGAGCTTCTTCTTGCCCGCCAGAATGTACATGGTCAGCTCCTTGAAGTAGGCAAGGTTCTGCTCGTACATCTTATCCAGCATCGCGGAATCCTTCAGCAGCCGTACCTGATGCTGCTGGAGTGCGTCGCCAATCTTCTCCACATTGACCTCTGCCTTGGCGTAGCGGCTCTTCATGACCTCCAGCTTGTTCGCCTGCTTGCGGAAGAAGCCGAAGAAGCCCTTTTCCTCCTCGGCGTCGAAGCCCTTCAGCTCGCCCACCACGTTGACGATCAGGTCGCCCACCTCGCCCAAATCCTGCGTGCGCACGTTGGCAAGGGCGGCGTCGGAGAAATCGGCCATCTTCTTCTGGGTGCCCGCGCCGTACTGCAAGATCTGGGCGGTGTTCTCCACGTCGATCTTCTGGGCAAAATCATTGACCATCTGCTGCTCCTGGGGCGACAGCACCGGCTCGGCAACCTTGGGCTGCTGTAACTGCGTCTCCTCGGCCACGACCAGCTTGGGCGTATCTTCCAGCTCCGGCTCCAGAGTCAGGCTGGGGATGGGGGCGGATTCGTTCATATCCTTGTATTCAGCGTCCATAATTGATCTCCTCTTCCTAGTTTTTTATAATGTCTGCTGTTTCTTCACTTGGGATAAGCCGTCCTCCGTCAGTCCCTCCTGCGCGAGCAGGGTGTTGAGGACGGAAATGTCGCTGGAAACGTCCATGGCGGAATCCCGGAACAGGTCGTCCAGCAGCTTCTCAAAGGCCAGATTCAGCGTATCCAGCGTGGCCTCAATTTCCTTCTTGGAAGCCTGAATGTTTTCCCCCTGCACGGGCTGGGCGTCCATGTCCGCGTAGGCGTTCAGGAGCTTCACCGTCATGGGCAGGTAGTAGTCCATCAGCTTCTTCAGGTCGGGGACCACCTCCGGATGCGCCTCCGCCCGCTCAAAGATACGGCGGACGATCAGCTCCATCCGGGAGATTTTCTCAGAAATTTCCTCCCCGGGAATGGCGTCGTTGCAGGCGCGTATCTGGGCGATGAAGGCGTTGCCCCGATCCAGAACCTCCTGTACCTGTGGGTCATGGGGGCTGGACACCTTCGGGGCGCTGGCGGCGGCTTCCTGCCGCTGACGTTCTTCCAGAGCCAGACGGCTCTGCTCATAATGCCGGTAGGTCTCGTCGCTGGTGATGAGGCAGGTTTCCTCCCTGTCCATATGCCCTTCCAGAAACAGCCCCTTGTTGATCATCTTCTGCAATTCTCTGCGGACGAACTTCACGTTCTTTCCAACGCTCCGCGCCAGCCGCTCCAGCGTGCAATGGGTGCTCTCCCCAAGGGTTCTTTTGTACATCTTGAACCGGCTGACCCATCCCAGCTTGCGGATGCCGCTGACGATCAGCCACGTTCCGGCAACGACGCCGCCAACCGTGATCACGGTAGACGCGATTCCCAGACCAATTCCCATGATCAGCCTGACCAGCAGGGAAATAAGCGATATGAACCCGGTGAGCAGCGCCAGACCGCCGCCTACGATCTTCACCAGTCCTACGGCAGTCTCGCCGCCGGTTCCGGCATAAAGCACGGGAAGGTCTTTCTTTTCCTCCACGACCGCGGCCTCGACCTCCCGGTAAACGGGTCTGGCAGGCGGGGTCGTGGGACGGGCGGCGGCTTCCATCGCCTTGCGGACGGCTTCGCTTCCCATATCTACGGCCTTGCCCACGGCCTGACTGACCGTCTGGTTCAGCTTCTGAAAGTCCCGGGAATTGACGGCTCTGTCCACAATGTCCTGAATGCTTCTTCCAAGATCGTCCCAGTCCTGATTTTTATTTGCCATACGATCCTCTCCAAAAAATATTCTCTATCATTATAGCGTGATTCCGCGAAAAAAACAAGCGATATGAAAAAAATAATCAATCCTTTCCCCGCCGCCGCAAAAATTGGTTTCCTGCTTGACTTTTTGCCCCGCTCCATGTAAAATGGCACCGTTTTGTCGAACTTTTGAGAAAAACGGGGGGACGATGATGGACTGGCGAAGCAGGAGCACCCGGAAGCTGCTGGGCAAGGTCGTAACGGTGCAGGTCGATCGGCCGGTCGGATATCTTCACGGCGATATTCTGTATCCCATCAATTACGGGTTCGTCCCGGGGCTGATGGGCGGCGACGGCGAGGAACAGGACGCGTACATACTGGGCGTGGATACGCCCCTGTCCGACTTTACAGGGCGGGTCATCGCCGTCATCCGGCGGCACAACGACTGCGAGGACAAGCTGGTGGTCGCGCCGGAGGGGCTTTCGTTCCATCAGGGGCAGATCGCCGAGGCCGTCCATTTTCAGGAGCAGTATTTTATCAGCACCATTGATTCCATCTTTCAGAAATCCTGCGGGGTCGTCCCCTTCCGGCGGGCCGGCGTGGAACCGGAATTTCTGCTTCTGTTCCAGCGGGGTTCCGGAACGTGGAGCTTTCCCAAGGGTCACATGGAGGCCGGGGAAACGGAGCAGCAAACCGCCCTCCGGGAGCTTTTCGAGGAAACCGGCTTCCGGACGCGGCTGATTCCCGGCGCCAAAGCCGCTACGGAATACCGCCTCAGCTCCGCCGCCAGAAAGCAGGTCGTTTTCTTCCTGGGCGAGGTTCACGGCGAGCCGAGACTCCAGGCCAAGGAAATCGAATCCTGCCGCTGGGTGAAACCCGGCGAGCTGGGACAGTACCTTCTGCCTCAGGTCGCGGACGCCGCAAAAGCGCTGCTTGCGCGGATATAGAATGCCCTTCAGCCGTTCAGCGGTCAAAAATGACCGTTGAACGGATTTTTCAACATTTTTGGTTTCTTTTATGCTATAGTGTAAGCGCAAGGAGGTGCCCCATGAAATTCAAGCTGGTTATTGACAAAACGCAGGAGGAAACGGTGGTCGCCACCGTCCATGAGCGCAGCCGTCTTACCGACGAAATGGAGCTTCTTGTCCTGCAGCATGACGGCTCTGACCGGATCGCGGCGTACACAGAGGACGGTATGCGGATGCTCCCCTTCTCCGATATCGAGTGCATCACCGTTCTGGACGGGAAGACCTATGCCGTTACACGCAGCGGCGAACGCTGCCGCTTAAAGCTGCGGCTGTACGAGCTGGAAGCCATGCTTCCCGCGTCCTTCATCCGCATCAACAAATCGGCACTTGCCAACGAAGCCCACTTGGAGCGCTTCACCGCTTCCTTCAACGGCGCGGTGGACGCCGTCTTCCGAAGCGGCTACCGGGAATATGTTTCCCGGCGGTGCTTCGCGGAAATCAAAAGGAGGTACGATCACGTATGAAGCAATATTGTCTGACATTTCTGAAACGAGGTCTGCTGGCCGCTTCCGGCGGGCCGCTGATCCTCGCCATGATCTACGGCATTCTGGGCGCCAACGGGCAGGTCACTTCCCTCGCCCCCGGAGAGGTCTGCATGGGGATCGTGACCGTGACGCTGCTGGCCTTCATCGCGGCGGGCATCGGCGTCGTCTATCAGATTGAGCGTCTGCCGCTGCTCTCCGCTACGGCAATTCACGCCGGAGCGCTGTATCTGGATTATCTGCTGATCTATCTGCTGAACAACTGGATCCCCCGGGACTGGGCATTTATCGGCGTCTTTACCCTATGCTTCGCGGTGGGCTACGCCCTGATCTGGGGAATCATTCTGCTTTCCATCCGGCACAGAACCAACCGTATCAACCGCCATCTGCGGGGAGGAAAATCATGAGAAAACCGTTTCTTGACAATCTGCGCTACGGCATCGTGCTGTCCGTCGCAGTGTATCACGTATTTTACCAGTTCAACAGCGTCGGTGTCATCACCAACGTACTTATCCCCGGCATTCCGGCGCTGGACGCGCCGCTGTACGTGCTGTACCCATGGTTCATGGCGGCACTTTTCATGATCTCCGGCATCTGCGCCCGGTACAGTCTGGAAAAGCAGACGGGAAAGCAATACCTGAAAGGCAAAGTCCGCCGCCAACTGATTCCCTCCATCGCCATTATTTTCCTCATCGGGTGGAGCACCGGCTGGGTCACCGACCAGTACGCAAACATTTTTGGCGGCGGTCAGGTTCCGGGGTTTGCCAAATATCTTGTGTGGTGCATGTCCGGCATTGGGGTGCTGTGGTTCCTTCATGAGCTGCTGCTGTGCGAGGTGGTGCTGGTGCTGATTCGGAAGCTGGACAAAAAAGACCGGCTGTGGCAGCTGGGCGGCAAGGCGAATTTCCCCGTCATCTGCCTTCTGGTGCTCGGCATGTGGGGCAGCGCCTATATCCTGAACACTCCTGTGATAGAGGTCTACCGCAACGGTTTCTACCTGTTCTGCTTCCTCGCGGGCTACATTCTGTTCTCCCACGAACAGATCCAGTCCCTGCTCGCCAAATGGGCACCCTGTATGCTTGCCGTGAGCGGCGTGCTGGCCGTCGTCTACACGGTGCATTTCTGGGGACAGAATTACGCGGCTCTCATCAATCTGAAAGCCCCGCTTACCAATCTCTATGCGTGGTTTGCCTGCCTTGGGGTGCTGGGCGCGGGAAAACGGTGGCTGGATAAGGAGACTGCCTTCACCCGCTGCATGGCAAGCCGCAGCTTCGGCATCTACGTCCTGCACAACCCCCTGCTGGTGCTGCTGGCTTGGGCGATGGATAAGCTGCTCCATTTCCCCGTGTGGAGCATGTATCTGCTTCTGCCGGTGCTGCTGGCGCTGCTCCTGCCGCCGTTGATCGCGCTTATCAAGCGCATTCCCGTCCTGCGCACATTGGTGCTGGGCGAAAAATAAAAAATCCGCGCCACGGTTCATGCAAACCGTGGCGCGGCGCTTTTTGGGGTTACTCGATGCAGATGCGGTTGTTCTCGGGCAGCTTCTTCTGTCCGGCCTTCGGCACATCCAGCGTCAGGATACCGTTCTCAAACTTGGCGGACACCTCTTCGGGCTTCACATCGCCCACGTAGAAGCTGCGGCTCATGGAACCGGCGTAACGCTCCCGGCGGATGTAGCGACCCTTCTTGTCCTCCTCATCCTTATCAAGACCCTTTGCGGCCTGAATGGTCAGGTAGCCATTGCTCAGGTCAATGCTGATCTCGTCCTTCTTGAAGCCGGGCAGATCGACCGCCAGCTCATAGCCGTCTTCCTTCTCCCGGATATCGGTCTTCATCAAATTCTTGGCGTGCTTGCCATACAGGGGGCTGCGACCCTCCGAGACGTTCATCATGCCAAAGGGATCGTTAAAGAAATCATCAAACAAATCTTCTCCAAAAATGCTGGGCAACATAAGTCATTCCTCCATTCAAATCTTCTATGTTCCCTGCGGAGGGGCTTTCTTTTTTTCGCCCCTCTTTTTGGTACGCCTACACTATACCACGATTTTTAGCACTGTCAAGGTCTGAGTGCTAAAGTTCATAAAAAGATAAAAATGCGTTCACAGAATATGCGATTTCTCCGGCAGATATCCGGAAACCTCCCCGTAGAACGAGAAAAGCGAAAGGAACCCCCTTTCGCTTTTCCCGCTTTTCTATACCAGCGGCGCAAACAGCCGCAGAATGCACTGCCAAATCCGCAGAATTGCCCCGCTTCCGGTGCTGTATCGCTGAGTGACCTCGCTGCATTGGGAGAACAACACGTCAAAATCCCGCGCCATGTCGCCAATCGCGTCACAGCCGTAGAGCAGAACGTCGTTCTCGAAATGGTGATACAGGCTTCGGTAGTCAAAGTTCGAGCTGCCTATGGAGGCGATCTTCCCGTCGCACAGGCACTGCTTTGCATGGCAGAAGCCCGGCGTATACTCGAAAATCCGCACGCCCTGCCGGGCAAGGCCGGAATAATAGGAGCGGGTGATGGCAAATACCACTTTTTTGTCCGGAATTCCCGGCGTAATGATCCGCACGTCCACACCCCGTTTGGCCGCAAGGCGCAGCGCCCGGCTCATTTCGTCGGTGATGATCAGGTACGGTGTAGTGATATACAGCGTCTTTTCCGCCTGAGCGATCAGATTCAGATAGACATTTTCCGCCGTGCGCTCCTCCGACAGCGGGTTATCGTTGAAGGGCTGCACGAACCCCTCCGACGTTACCTTGTGACAGATGTTGAGGTAGCGTGCGAAGTCCTCGTCTTCCTTGGTCGTCACGTTCCACAGCTCAAAAAACGACGCCGTCAGGCTCTGGACCGCCTCGCCCTCCAGCCGAAGGCCGGTGTCCTTCCACACCCCGTAGGGCCGGGCACGGCCAAAGTATTCATCCGAAAGGTTATAGCCGCCGATATAGCCCACCTTGCCGTCGATGACCGTGGTTTTCCGGTGATCCCGGTGGTTCAGAAACAGATTGACCACCGGCACGGCAGGGTTGAACACCCGGCAGCGGATGCCGTCCTCGCTCAGCCCTCTGGCGAAACGCAGATTTACAAAGCCAAGGCTGCCGATGTCGTCGTACATCAGCCGCACCTCGACCCCCTGACGCGCCTTGCGCACCAGAATTTCCCGAATTTCCTGAAAGGCCGAATTGTCCGCCACGATGAAATATTCCATGAAGATGAATTTCTCGGCCTTTTCCAGATCCGCTTTCATGGCTTCCAGGGTCTCGGCTCCGTCGCCAAAATAGCGGACGCTGGTATTTTCGTACACAGGCCAGTTTTCATGGACGGAAAGATAGTGAAACTGGTTGCCGGCGGCGCGATTTTCCGATTCCAGCCGCGCCAGCACCGCCTCGTTCTGGGAAAGGCTGCCCTCTATTTTCTCCCGGAAACGGCGGATACGCTTCCCCGCCCTGCCCGGGTCGCCCAGAATGTCGAACAGCAGAAACAGGCTCAGGCCCATCACCGGAGCCGCCAGAATCAGCATGATCCACGGCATTTTCATGGCAGTAGAAGTGTGTCTGCCGTACAGGCGAAGCACCACCACGATGCTCAACAGGTTGACGCACGCGGATATCCAAGCGGAGTGGGCGTTCAGCTTCACCGCCATGACAATCAGCCATGCGATCTGAATGATAATGGCCAGTCCCACGAACGCGATTCTTGGGATACTGTTGCGTTTGCGTTTGTGCTCTCTGCTCATTCCGCACCTCCTTTTTCCTTCTCTTCGTTCTCCTCGTCCAGTTCCCGCCAGAGCTCGTCCGCCCGCCGTTGGTTCTCCATCGCCACGTCAATGCCCTCGGTGCTGTCCTTGCTGAAAATGATCCGCAGCGTCAGGATGATCAGCCGGATGTCCAGCAGCGGCGAATAGTTTTCAATATACATCATGTCCAGACGCAGCTTGTCATAGGCGCTGGTGTTGTATTTTCCGTAGATCTGGGCATAGCCCGTCAGACCGCCCCGCACCTTCAGACGGTAGCAGAATTCCGGAATTTCCTTGGAAATCTCGTCCGCGAGGCACTTTCTCTCCGGCCGGGGGCCGACGATGCTCATGTCACCTTTCAAAATGTTGATCAGCTGGGGCAGCTCGTCCAGACGGGCGGCACGGATGACCTTGCCCACCTTCGTGATTCTGGGGTCGTCCTCCGAGGCCAGCACTGCGCCGGCGTATTTTTCCGCGTCCACGATCATGCTGCGGAACTTGAGTATCTCAAATTCCCGCCCGCCCCGGGTCATCCGTTTCTGCTTGTAGAACACCGGGCCGCCATCCTCGATTTTAATGGCAGCTGCGATAATGAGCATGACCGGCGCGGCGGGAATCATGGCAATGCCGCAGAGCACCAGATCCATGGCACGCTTGATGATGCGCTGCATGGGGGTCAGGCCGGTGCCCTTCACCATGAGCAGCGGGGTGTCGAACAGCGTATTGTTCTTCGCCCCCCGGAGCATGATGTCCGTGAGTTTGGGGGCGACGTAGGTACGGATGCGGTAGCGGTAGCAATATTTCAGGATATCGTTGCGGATCTGGGCGGGAATGTCCGTGAGGATGACCGCGTCATGCCTGCGGGTCTCCTGGCACACTGCCTCCAACCCCTCGTCAATGCTCATCAGCTTGCTGACATTATATTTATCCCGGCGGGAGTCCATCTTGATCTTCAGCCCGATGCCCCGCTTGTTGCCGTACACCAGCAGCATGTCGTGGGGGGCGTACAGCTTATAATACAGCTCCGTGTACACGTAGATCAGCACCACCGCCACGACGATCTCCGCCAGGAGCAGCAGGAGCATCGGCCCCACGGCGATCATGGTGTTGGCGATCAGGCACAGCTGGAAGTATGTGAGAAAATTTACCACAAACAGGGAGATCACCTGTCCGATAATCAGATCCAGCCGATGGAGCTGCCCGAACAGGGTGCAGTCGGAGTTCAGGAACATGACGTACAGCAGCGCCCCATAGACGCCCATCAGCACATATTTGCCCTTGTATACAAAATGTTCGATTTCGTATCCCTTGCGGAACGCGCCGTAATACAGCAGGGTCATGACCACTACTTCCAGCAGCGTTTCCGCCGCCCGGACAAGTCCCTTGGTGTCCTCATACGCGCTGCGGCTCAGCTTTCTCATTGATAATACACGTCCTCTATGCAAAATATGACACAATTCCCGGAAAATATACTTTTTGTTATCATACCACACCCATCAAAAGAAAGCAACCCCGGAAACGAAACCGGTCGTTTCCGGGAACCCCGCCTCAAATAATGAAATTTTCTCTTTACAAATCCAATATTTTCTGATACAATCATTCCTGTTCTGTGGCCCGGTGGTGCAGTCGGTTAGCACGCCAGCCTGTCACGCTGGAGGTCGACGGTTCGAGTCCGTTCCGGGTCGCCAAATAAAAAGCATCTATGGTGCAGTTGAGCAGAGAATTCTGCTCAATATGCCTCTGTAGCTCAGTAGGTAGAGCAGAGGACTGAAAATCCTCGTGTCGTTGGTTCGATTCCGACCGGAGGCACCAGCGGCATTGACCGCTATGCGGATTTAGCTCATTTGGTAGAGCGCGACCTTGCCAAGGTCGAGGTGGCGGGTTCGAGCCCCGTAATCCGCTCCATGTCGGACACGAAAAGCCTTCGTGTCCGATTTTTCTCTGGCGCCATAGCCAAGCGGTAAGGCAGAGGTCTGCAAAACCTTCATTCCCCAGTTCGATTCTGGGTGGCGCCTCCAAGTGAATAAACCCTCAAATGTGAACCACCGAGTTTCATTTGAGGGTTTATTTTTGCTTATTCCACAAGTGTTTTCGGCATGTTCAAAACGGGACTCGCCGTACGAAAAACGCCAAATTCGTTTCAAAAGTCCGATTTTCCACATTTGTGAACCGGTGTAGTTCCAAATGCAAAACAATCAAGTCAGGGTGTGCTGTGCAAAGTATTCCGCTTCTACCCATTCGGGTGTTTTATAGCGCAAATATGTATGAGGCCGTTTGGTATTATATCGTTCGATATAGTCGGAAACGGACTTTTTCATTTCTGCCTCTGAATGATATTCCCGGCGATATAGCTCCTCTTCCTTCAACGTTTTGAAAAATGCTTCGCAAACCGAATTGTCATAAGGATTGCCGGCGCTTGAATAGGAATGTGTAATGTTCATAAGACGCAATGTGTGGTTGTAATCCTTTGATGTATAATTGACACCTCTGTCAGTGTGAAGAATCAGCGGTTCTGTTGGTTGTCTTGTCTCAAATGCCTTCTTTAATTGTCCGATTGACCAGCTGAACGGTGGTTTTCATGGAAATGTGAAAGGCGATTACTTTTCGTGAAAAGAGATCAAGGACAATGCAAATAAAGTATTTGTACTTTCTGTATTTGATCTCTGTCACATCACTTACCCATACTTCGTTGGGCTTTGAAACCGAAAATTGCTGACAAAGCAGATTTTCCATCCGTTTTTGATTTTGGAGGTACAGCTTTTTTGCTCCTGCCCTTACACTGAACAAACCATGGCTGTGCATGATCTTCGCCACTGTATTCGGTGATACGGAGAATCCTTTTTTACGCAGAATTTCTGTTATCTTTCGTGCACCATACGATTGTTTTGATTCATTGAATATCTCTTCTATTATCGGCATTAATGTTTTGCACTTGATTTCAAATTGGGTTTCTTTGCTTTCAATCGCACGGTAATATGTCGCTTTGGGAACTCCCAGTGTCAAGCACAATAAATTCAGGGAATACTCACCGTTCAGATTCTGTATTGCCGCCACTTTTTCTGCAACCGGGCTGCCTGTTCCCAGCCCGGTCTTTTGATAAATTTCAAGCATTTTGCGCTGCCTCTCAAATTCAGAGATTGTTTTTCTGTCAAGGTTTTTGGCTGTGCCGTGCTCGTCGGTTCTCCTTTGCCGTTGCAACCAGCGATATAGGGTTGTTTTTGAAATAGAATAGCAATGCAGAAGCTCTTGAACCGACTTTCCGTTTTGATAATCCTTACAGCAGGCAGATATTTGTTTTTCATCGTGCCATTTGCTCATTTTTTTACTCCTCCTAAATGAATACCCTTATTATATCATACAATATCGGACAATTCTTTACAATACGTGTTTGCTCATGTATAATATAGTTAGATGTATTGATGAGGTGCAAAAATGAACGATATTGAAGACCGTTATTATTCCATGCCGGAAATTATGAAGTATTTGGGTATCAGCCGCGACACGGCACTTCGATGGATCGCAACCAAACAAATGCCCGCCCATAAAATCGGGAAGAACTGGAAGTTCAAGCTTTCCGAAATTGATGAGTGGGTGAACAGCGGGATGACAGAGGAGTAATTTGCAAATGAAAATGAGATTATTTACTACGATTTTTTGATATTTGCTTCAAGGAAATTGTATAGAAAAGGATGGCATTATGGCGAATTCAACTGAACGAATAGGTGTGTATCATTGCGGAGAAATTGCCGAAAGCAATAATTGGATGTTTCGGGAGCAGCCAATAAATGATATCGGCATTGATGCCCATATGGAGTTTGTTGATCCTTCCGGTAAACTAAAGCAATTGCTCGCATTACAAATCAAAACCGGTGAGAGTTGGTTTAGAGAGCAGAATGACGGATGTGTAATCTTTCGGGGCATAAATGAGAGGCAATACCTGTATTGGACTACAAATTCTTTGCCCTGCATTGTGGTTTTATATAATCCTAAAAGCAATGTCTGTATTTGGCAAAAGTTGACGACTGAAACCATTGAAAAAACAAAGGGAGAAACAGGAAAAGGGTTTTATGTTAGGGTTCCATTAACTCAAGTTTTCTTGAATGATTTGTCAAACGAGCAACTTCTTTCTTATACAAATCTGCCTGAGCATGTTGTCAATTATAATTTTCTGCTGTCTCAAAAGGAATTTATGCAAATCATTCAAGATGGTGGAGAAGTAAAACTGCATTCAAGCGAGTGGGTAAACAAGAGCAGTGGCAAAGGTGAAACAGAATTAATTGTGGATGACGGCAAAAGCATCAAAAAATATTCATATCCGTATTGGTTTCCTTATACACCGTACACTGAAGTTTTTCCTCGTCTTTTTCCTTGGGCAAATTTTTCGGTCGACGAAGAATTTTATGAAGAGTCCGACGAGGCAATTTGGAGAGAACTTCACTGTTATTATGATAAAGAGGATGACGAATGGCTGGTTGTAGGGGATTCTTTTGAAGACTTTCGCGAGAAATTAGATCCTATGCGTAGCATTGATCATTACGGAGAAGTTGCTGAATATATGTTAGTCCTTAGTTTAAATGATTTGGGAAAATCGTTTTTAAAAGTTAATGAATTTGTAACAAAAAATCAAGCGTATGCGGAAACAAGACCGGAAGGAGAATGAAATTTTGGAGGCAAATGTGAAGAAAATCAAACTCAATGAGAATTTCGGAAAGATTACTTCAAACGATGAATACGAACTCGATCCGACAGAAAAGTATGAGATTGATCTTGAAGAAGAATTAGATTATCAATCGGCGATTTTTAGTTCATTTCAAATCATGGATGCTCCTCCTGCACTGAAGAATTATCATGCATGGTTATTCGAAAATGGTTTCAACGTGGATTCGCCAAATCCTACAAACGAGTTTGTTGCTTCCTATTATGGCGTAAAGCCACTATGGAAAACAGATTACTCACAAGGGATTGTCGTAAAGAATGAAAATGACAGTGATTATTATATTGTGATGGAATGCAGTAACAAAAATAAAGGATATAAACACACGAAAGTTATACTTACACCAGGCGGGTGCATTTGATATTGCGTCGAGGAGTCAAATGGTGCTATTGCACATTTTGACCTTGCATTAGTAATTGAAAGAAAGAGTGAAAGTGATCATATGATTATATCTGAATTGAAAATTTATAACTTTCGCCAATTCAAATCTGTAAATGGTGTTCCTGGGCTGGAAATTACTTTTCACAAAGGGCTAAACGCACTGATCGGCGAAAATGATTCAGGAAAATCCGCCGTAATTGACGCATTAAAATTAATCCTGTTGACGCAGAGCAATGAGTATATCAGACCGTCAGATGAGGATTTTTATAAGCCTGTTGAGGGAGAAGCGTGCTCAGAGCTTAAGATTGATTGCACGATTGCGGAATTTACGCAGAACGAAGCAAAAAACTTTATCGAATATCTTTCATTTACTAAGACTGGAGATAAGGTTGAATATACGCTTGAGCTTCATTACCGCGCATGGAAAGAAGGGCACAAAATTTATCAGGAATTGCGTGTGGGTGATATAGATGACGGAATTTCGATTGACGGAAAAGCAAGAGAATTTCTGAAAGCTGTTTATTTGAAGCCACTCCGTGATGCCGAACGGGAAATGAGTTCCGGACGTGGTTCCAGAATCTCACAAATACTTCTCAATCACCCCGTTTTCAAAGACAAAAAGGAACACGCAGTTCTCGATATTTTTCAGGATGCGAATAGACGCATTGAGAATTATTTTACAGATGATACAGACGGGAAACACATACTCCAGACAATCCGCAGTAATTTAGAGTCATTTAGTGATAAAGGCCAAGCCAGTAATGCAGAATTGAAAACCTCGGATATTCAGCTTAAAGCTATACTGGAGTCTCTGTCATTGGATGCCCCTGAGATTAACCCCGGACTTGGGGAATTGAACCTGCTATTTATTGCGGCGGAATTGCTACTTCTTAAAGATGATACAAATGGCGGCTTAAAACTGGCTCTAATCGAAGAATTGGAAGCTCATCTGCATCCGCAAGCACAGCTTCGACTAATCAGTTATCTCCAGAACGAGTATAATGAGAATGATGTTCAAATTATCATATCCACACACAGCCCCATTTTAGCATCAAAAATCAACCTCAAAAATTTGATTTTAATGAAAAATGGAACTGGATTTGATTTGGCGGAAGGGATGACAGGTCTACAAAAGGGGGATTACCTCTTCCTCCAGCGTTTTCTCGACTCAACAAAGGCCAATCTGTTTTTTGCCAAGGGTATTATAATGGTCGAGGGTGATGCAGAGAATATTTTAGTACCTATCCTTGCAGACATTCTTGGCTATCCATTGGAGAAATACGGAATATCCATTGTAAATGTTGGAAGTACGGCTTTTCTTCGATACAGCGGAATTATGGTTAGAAAAGACGGCGCCGATATTGGAATACCGGTTTCTGTGATAACTGATTGTGATGTAAGGCCATACGATGTTGATCCTACGACAAAAGAAAAAATATTCAACGAGAAGGAAGCTGAATCTGCACAAGCCAAGAAAGCAAAAGATAGGAAGTATACCAATAGCTCTGTTCGAGGATTTACTTCGCCTCGCTGGACACTTGAGTATTGTATTGCTATGAGTTGCCTTTCGGATGATTTTCACAAGGCGATTCATTACGGAAGGAAAATTCTGAATGCGCAGGAGTATATTTCGCTGACTGATGCCAAGATTGATGAAGCAAATCGCGATGCCGAAGCAGAAGCACAAGAGTGGAGTGGGCTCTCCCATGCTGAAAGAGCATACCACATTTATAATTTAATGCTCAATGATGACGGAAATAGCAGCCTAAAAGCGATTGTTGCTCAATGCTTAGCTTCGATTTTACGTTGGAAAACATCAATAATTCCGGATAGAATAACGCAAGAGAAAATGTTTGACCTCGACTTATATGGCTTCAAAACCGACGAGGGGAAAAAAGCAGTATTGAAATCCACAATTGAGAGCGATCCGTTTTTAAGCTATATTGTGAATGCTATCAAATATGCAGCAGGAGAAATGGTCTAGGTAAGGAGGAATATGATGA
>ENA-ORSB01001757-ORSB01001757.1-human-gut-metagenome-genome-assembly--contig:-NODE-1757-length-18965-cov-2.479112_pt1 | contig 18965 bp, 10 predicted proteins | sample MGYA00242180_ERZ509144 | MGnify/ENA primary metagenome ERZ509144 (study PRJEB26280, sample SAMEA2338661) | human gut metagenome | biome: human gut; feature: human-associated habitat; material: faeces...
TTTTTCATCGAACATGTAAGATACACATCCCTGTGTACCGATGCTTCCATGACCTTTTGTGAATGCATTTCTGACATTTGCAGCAGTACGGTTTTTGTTATCTGTTAAACATTTTACAATGATAGCTGTTCCGCTTGGTCCATATCCTTCATATGTACAGAATTCGTAGTTGACGGAGTTTCCATCACCGGCAGCTTTCTTAATACCACGCTCAATCGTATCGTTTGGCATATTGTTGCTCTTTGCCTTTGCGATCACCTGTGCAAGTTTGAAGTTATTGGATGGATCCGGGCCACCCTCTTTTACTGCAACTGCGATCTCTCTACCGATAATCGTAAAGATTTTACCTTTTGCAGCATCATTTTTTTCTTTCTTATGCTTAATATTGGCAAATTTTGAATGTCCTGACATACCTCTTTTGTCTCCTTTATTTAAAGTATTGCTTTTCTGTAAAAAGGTTTCCCCGAAAAACGGCAGAAGCCCATATAATATAGAATATAGCACGATCTTTCTCATTCGTCAACCGTGAACCGCGCCAAAAATACCCCTTATGTAGGCAGATCCAGGCTGATTTTCAGTGCTTCGTTCACAAGGGCCAGCTGTTCAGGCGTCAGATGACAGATTTTATCTTTCAGCCTTCTCTTATCGATCGTCCGAAGCTGTTCCAGTAAAATAACAGAATCCCGTACAATCCCATAGGCGGACGCTTCGATCTCAATGTGTGTCGGCAGCTTCGCCTTATTCATCCTCGATGTAATCGCCGCACAGATCACCGTCGGACTGTGCCGGTTGCCGATGTCATTCTGAATGATCAGCACCGGACGGACACCGCCCTGCTCACTTCCCACAACGGGCCGCAGGTCGGCATAATATACATCGCCACGCTTGATTACCACTTGTGCTCACTCTCCGATTCTTTCCGTTTTGCTTTCCCATACGATAACGATCCGGCATTTTACGCCTTTTAAAATCGTTTCCATGTATTTAATATTGCCTGTTTTTCCGGAGGTATTCACAAATTTCATCCGGCACTTCAAAAAAGTCCGCCCGGAGTCCTTTTGGGAACCCGTGATTCTGATCTGCTTTGCTCAGATTGACTGCAATCCTCTGATAATCTCGGATGCTGTTACATAGGAAGCACTGCTTTTTTCTTCCGCAGCCTCTCCCGCCTTTCCATGCGCATATGCCGCCAGTGCCGCTGTTTTGGCAAGGCTGATTTTTTTCTCATTTTTTTCACACTGACGTTTTGCTGCAAAGGCGCCTGTGATTCCCGCGAGCACATCGCCGCTTCCCGCCGTCGCAAGCGCACTGCTTCCGCTTGTGTTTATGTAATACTGCTCACGCCCTTCCTCTGCTGTCACGGTTACGGAATCCTTTCGTACACAGCAGGCCTGGTATTTTTCGGCTGCCCTTCCGGCGCTTCCTGCCGGCTCACGCTGGCATTCTGCAATGGTCGTGTGCAGCAGCCGTGCAAGCTCTCCTACATGAGGCGTTAAAATTTTTTCTGCCCGGCAGCCCGAAAGAATCTCTGCATCTTCTGCAATCAGGTTCAGCGCATCTGCATCCAGAATCGTCGTTCCTCTCCAGGTACGTAATAATTTTTCCAATCCCCCGACAGTATCCGGTCCTTGCCCTATAGCAGGTCCGACAGCAATCGCATCGTAATCTCTCAGTTTACAGACGGCAGAAAACCGTTCGGCCGATTCATCCGGATCAGGAATCGCTTCCGGCACAGTCGTCTGTATCACCTCGATTCCTTTACCCGGAATATGACAGTACAACAAACCGATACCCGAGCGTACAGCCGCTTTAGCCCCCAAAACAGCCGCTCCCATCATCCCATAACTGCCGGCGATCAACAGTCCTTTCCCATTAGTACCTTTATGAGCAAAAACCGGCGAAGGAGGTAAAATCGCTTTTACCGTATCTTCTGTCGTATAAAACCAATCGGTCGGTTGCCGAGCGATGATTTCAGGATGTAAGCCGATATCCAACACTTCCCACCGGCCGACATACTTTTCATTCTCCGCCAGCATAAAGGCTAACTTCGGGAACTGAAAAGTAAAGGTATACTCTGCACAAACAATGGTTTCGGGATCGTTCCAGGTATTATCCTCCCCCGCCAACCCGGAAGGAATATCGACAGCCACCACCCGGTTAGCAGAAGCATTCATTTGCTTGATAATCCGGGCTGCCAAACCGGTTACCGGACGATTCAGCCCCGATCCGAAAATAGCATCGATCACGATTTCTCCCTTCTGTAACACCAAATCATCGGCCTGCTTTAATTCTTCCACCTTTCCCCTGGTCAACCAACGCCGATAATTCGCCTCACAATCGGGGCTTCTATCCTGGGTCCCGGCAATCCGGAATACTCTGACCGGCACTCCCCGCCGATTCAATAATCTGGCAATCGCATATCCATCGCCACCATTATTCCCATTCCCGGCAATCACGACCACTCCTGCAACTTCAGTGAAAATTTTCAAAAAACGATCTGTCCAAATCCCGGCAGCCCGTTCCATCAAATCCAAAGAGCTTACCGGCTCATGCTCAATTGTATATTTATCAATCGCAGCCAGCTGAGCCGTTCGAAAAACTTTATTTAACTTTTCCATAACATTAACTCAATCGTTTTAAAGACGAAAAATACGGAAATATTCTTACATTTGCGACCGAAGTGGATTAATATTAACTTAAATACATTATCTATGTTTAAAAATCATCCTAAGGGGTTGCTCACTGCAGCTCTGAGTAATATGGGAGAACGCTTCGGCTACTATATCATGAATGCCGTATTGGTGTTGTTCCTGTGTTCTAAATTTGGTTTAAGCGAAGCCGCCAGTGGTACTATTTACTCATTCTTTTATGCTGGCATATATATTTTAAGTCTTGTCGGAGGGCTGATTGCTGACCGCACTCAAAATTACAAAGGAACTATTAAAACAGGTCTTGTTGTAATGGCCACCGGATACATTATTCTTTCCATTCCAATTCTTGCTACGGCAGCCAACACCACCTGGTTGCTGACCCTTACCTGTTTTGCACTTTTCCTGATTGCATTCGGAAACGGTTTGTTCAAAGGAAATCTGCAGGCAATTGTCGGCCAGATGTATGATAATTTCGAAGCCGAAGCTGCCAAGAAAGGCCCGGAGGCCCTCAAAATCGCAAAAGACAAACGGGACTCCGGATTCCAGATTTTTTATGTATTTATTAATGTGGGTGGATTGATCGCTCCATTCATTGCACCGGTATTACGCCAGTGGTGGTTGGGTGTAAACGGTTTCACTTACAATGCACAACTTCCGGCACTTTGCCATGAATATATCAACAACGCCGCTGCCATGGCTCCCGAAGCATTGGCGAACTTGCAACAATTAATAACTTCAGCCGGAGGTTCCATTGCTGACTTGACCGTTTCTTGCGCTCAATATTTACAGATTTTCAATGAAGGTATCCACTATTCATTCATTGCATCTGTTGCCGCGATGCTGATTTCTCTCATTATTTTCTTCGTCTCTCAAAAAACATTTCCTACTCCTGCAAAGAAAATTGCAGCTCAAAATGTAAGTTACACACCAGAAGAAAAAGCTGCTATGGCGAAAGAAATCAAACAAAGAATGTATGCGCTGTTCGCTGTATTGGGTATCGTTATCTTTTTCTGGTTCTCGTTTCACCAGAATGGTATGTCCTTATCATTCTTTGCCCGTGATTTCGTAGATTCGTCGGCCGTTGCACCAGAAGTATGGCAAGCGATCAATCCGTTCTTCGTAATTGCGCTGACACCTGTCATCATGGCCATTTTCGGAGGATTAGCAAAACGCGGTAAAGAAATTTCAACTCCCCGCAAAATTGCAATCGGTATGTTCATTGCAGGAACGGCATTCTTGTTCCTTGCCGTTTTTTCTCTGATAAAGGGTTATCCCTCCGCAAACGACTTCAAATTATTACCCATTGCAGAACAAATGGCAAACAAAGCTCATTGGTGGGTTTTGATTGCAACCTATTTCTTCCTGACGGTTGCTGAATTGTTTATCTCTCCGCTGGGACTGTCTTTCGTATCGAAAGTAGCACCTAAAAGTATGCTAGGTCTGTGTCAGGGTCTGTGGTTGGCGGCTACGGCTCTTGGTAACCTGTTGCTTTGGATTGGCCCGCTCATGTATAATGCATGGCCGATCTGGCAATGCTGGACAGTATTCTTTATTGTATGTCTCGTGTCCATGGGAGTCATGTTGGGTATGGTTAAATGGCTTGAAAGAGTCACAAAATAATAACAACGCTCTAAAACAACAAAGTCCTCTAAGCATTCATTGCCCCGGGGACTTTTGTTTTTAACCTACTAATTTAATTTATAATATTATGTTTCAAAACCAACCTAAAGGATTGTATGCCCTGGCTCTTGCAAACACAGGAGAACGTTTCGGGTATTACACGATGCTTGCTATCTTTACACTTTTCCTGCAAGCAAAATTTGGCTTCAGTTCAGCAGCTACATCAAACATTTTTGCGGGTTTCTTAGCCTTAGTTTATTTTTTACCCATCTTAGGGGGTATCCTGGCCGATAAATTCGGTTATGGTAAAATGGTAACAGCAGGTATCATCGTCATGTTTGCCGGTTATACCTGTCTTGCTATTCCTACCGGAGGGGATGCTTTTGGAGTTGCCGCTATGTTCGGGGCTCTTTTCCTGATCGCATTAGGTACCGGATTATTCAAAGGTAATCTCCAGGTAATGGTAGGAAACCTTTACGACGATCCTAAATATTCAGACAAACGGGACACAGCATTCAGTTTATTTTATATGGCGATCAATATCGGTGCTCTTTTTGCTCCGACAGCCGCTTCAAAAATCACAGAAAATTTCATGGCGAAAGCAGGCCTTAAATACCAAGGTGATATACCTGCACTTTGCCACGAATATCTGGAAAAAGGCCAGCAAATGGCAGCTAATTCCCTGGACACCCTGACTCATTTCGCACAGTCACAAGCTTCCGCATTCAACGGAGATCTGGCAACATTCGCTCATAAATACATCGATGAATTATCACTTTCTTACCACTATGGTTTCGCAGTGGCTTGTATATCTCTGATTGTATCTATGTTGATCTATCAGGTATTCAAGAGTACCTTCAAACATGCAGATATCAATACCAAACAAGCTGCAGCAAGCGGAAAACAAGAAAATATTGTCGAATTAACTCCGGAACAAACCAAATCCCGCATTACCGCTCTCGTACTGGTATTCGCCGTAGTGATCTTCTTCTGGATGGCTTTCCACCAAAACGGCCTTACCCTTACTTTCTTTGCCCGTGATTATACAGCCAGAACCGCCGATGGCGCTATAGGTATGAGCTTTAATGTTTTCAACCTGGTATTCGTGATTACTTTGATTTATAGTTTGTTCTCTCTGTTCCAGTCCAAAGAAGCTAAATCCAAACTGATATCGGCAGTTGTCGCAGTTATTTCTGTCAGCATATTAGTCTACAAATATCTGTCGTTAGCACCGGGTTCTTTCATTGAAGTTCTTCCTCAGATGTTCCAGCACTTCAATCCGTTCTTCGTTGTTGCTCTGACCCCTGTATCTCTTGCTGTATTCGGAGCTTTGGCCAAGCGAGGCAGCGAACCTTCGGCACCCCGTAAAATCGGTATCGGTATGTTTATCGCAGCTTTAGGATTTACCGTGATGGCTCTGTCTTCTATGGGACTTCCCACTCCCAATCCTGACGGAGCGACTGTTGTAGCTAATGATTTACTCGTATCTCCTTCTGTTTTGATCAATACCTACCTGGTATTAACCTTTGCCGAATTGTTCCTTTCACCTATGGGTATTTCATTCGTATCGAAAGTAGCCCCTCCAAAATACAAAGGTTTGATGATGGGTTTATGGTTCGGAGCAACTGCAGTCGGTAACTATCTGGTTTCTATCATCGGTATGCTTTGGGGTCACATGCCATTATGGGCATTATGGTCTATCCTCATCGTTTTGTGTCTGATCTCTGCATTATTCATCTTTATGATGATGAAACGTTTGGAGAATGCCACGAAATAATAAAATTTCTTTTAGCATTAAAAGAAGTCTAAAAAACAATAATTAAATAACAAAAGCTGCTCTGTTCCGGGCAGCTTTTGTTATGATTATAATTATATTTGCAGGCAAAAGAAAGGTAAATATGTTTAAACAGATCAACCATTCCTTTGCAGCGAAACTCAATATATACCTTATTTCGTCGGCATTTCTATTATGGGGAATCGGTTTTTGCTTATTCTATCACTATTCCTCCAGAGCTATCGAGCACCAAGCTTACCTGAAAATCGACGAATCGGCGGAAAAAATCAATCTTAAAGTGACTCGTTTATTGAGGACGATAGAAAAGATCCCTGAAAATCTCAGCTGGATTATCCCTTCCTATGTTACTCATGCCGATTCGATTTATGCGATTACCCGGCAGGTCGTTTTGAACAATTATGAGATCTTCGGATGTGCTATAGCTTTCGAACCCTATTATTTTCCGGATAAAGGGTATTATTTCGCTCCTTATTCATACATGAGTGGCGATAGTGTCGTCACCACACAAATCGACCCGAAATACGATTACTATCAAAAAAATTGGTACCGGATCTCAAAAGAAAGGAATGTCTCCCGCTGGAGTCGTCCTTACCACGAGCTTTCGTCCAACGATATTCTGACCTCCACCTATTCGGTACCGCTCCGGGACCCCCAAAATAATGTAATCGGTATTTTTTCGGTCGACCTCTCTTTGAATTGGCTGACCGAGCTGATCGACTCGGTCAAACCCTATGAAGACAGTTATAGCATTATAGTCAATCGGGAAGGAAGGTATATACTTCATCCGGGAAACGACTTTTTCACGGATCTGGATAAAGATATCCTTCATGAAGCGGAAATCCTTCAGGACACCAATGCTTCAAAGTTGGCGCATCTCATGATGCAGGGGCAAAAAGGGAAAGGAGTATTTGTCAACAATCATGTAAAATATTACATCTATTTTACTCCCATCCTCGGCACAGAGTGGAATATGGCTACCTTGTTTCCTTATTCTCATATTTTCGACAAATTACACCGATTCACTTGGATCATCATTCTTTCTTCGGTATTATTTCTGGCTCTCCTGGTGATTATCTGTACTACAACCGTTCGTAAAATTACGAGACCTTTAAAAATATTCGCAGCTTCCACGCATTCCATTGCGGAGGGAAATTTCAACATAACTCTACCGGTCATCCACACCCAAGATGAAATGCTGGATCTTTATAATGCTTTCAGTGAAATGCAGGAAAAGCTTTCAAAATATATGAAAAACCTGGAAACGACTATAGCAGCTAAAGAGAAAATAGAAAGTGAACTACGCATAGCACATGATATTCAAATGAGTATGCTTCCCAAAAATTTTCCTCCTTTTCCCGGTCATGAAATAGACCTTTATGCAGTACTCTATCCGGCCCGTCAAGTCGGTGGTGATTTATACGACTTCTTTATCCATGAGAACACCCTCTTTTTTGCTATCGGCGATGTATCGGGAAAAGGGATTCCTGCTTCGCTTCTGATGGCCTCTACCATCAGTCTGCTACGTACGCTTTCCTCAGGCAGCAATTCTCCGTCACAGATTGCTTATTCGTTAAATAATAGTATTGCTGAAAGGAATGAAGCCGATATGTTTGTGACCTTCTTCATCGGAATGCTGGATCTCCGAACCGGAGTAATGAAATATTGCAATGCAGGTCACACTCCTCCAGTACTGACAAGTCCGGATCGGACAGTAGCTTTCTTTGAAATGCAATCCGATCTTCCTTTAGGTATCCTAAAAAATCATGATTATCAGGAGTACACCTACCGATTCGTGAGCGGCTCGGGTATATTACTATATACCGACGGCGTTACGGATGCAGAAAATGAAAAGAACGAATTTTATACCCGGGAACGTCTTTTGGAGATAGTGACTCAAAATCAGGAACTACACCCCCGCGAATTTATCCGTTCGATAATCAATGATATTCAGTCACATATCAAATCACACGAACTATCCGACGATCTCAGTATGCTCACAAAAAATCATAAAATATACCGGTTTTTCTTTGTGATATTTAAATAAAGTATTACTTTTGTGCCGTCATAAAAAACAACACTGTCCAATGGTGTAATGGCAGCACAACAGATTCTGGTCCTGTTTGTCCAAGTTCGAATCTTGGTTGGACAACTTTGAAAACCTGACGTAAAGTCAGGTTTTATTTTTATTCGTCTCCCGATTATTTCAATATTCGGGTATCAATCCGAAATACTTATCGGTCAAGTATTCTCTAATAATTCAAAAGATAAATTTTCCGCTATTTGTGATCTTTATTCGAAGAAGTATAAAAAAGAAAAGAACAAAAGGAAGATTACTGTTCGACAATCATGTTGTTGTGTATGTACAAATAAGGGATGTATGAGTGTATGAATTATCTCCTATTGCGACGCTCCTTGCGGATTCTAAAGGAAAGATATCAAACCAGTAATCTTACCCTCTGTTCTCCCTTTCCGATGTTACAAATATAAGAGATCAGTCCCATTTCTAACTTATATAAAAAATATTATCTTTTACACATTCAATTTCAACGCAGATTTTTTTTCAGAATAAAGGTTTGTCTCACTTCAGAAGGAGTCATTCCGAACCAAATTTTACAAAACTTATTCAAATGTACGGATGAGGCAAAGTTAAGTTCGTCAGCCAATTCCTTTAGGTTTACCTCACTGGTCATCAGGCGGTGTTTAATATATTCGGCTTTCTGTCGCTGCATCCACTGATAAACCGTCTCGCCGAAAACATCTTTAAATTTCTTTTGAAACACTCCCTGGCTATATCCACATAGTTCTGCAAATTCACCGGCACTCTTTACATGTAGATAATAGTCGACGACCAGTTTTTTGAACTCCATATTTTTCCCCAATAGAGGATAAAAAAGCATAGCCAATTCATCCGAAGTATAGTAAGCATGCAAAATAATAAACAATTCCTGAATTTTTCTTGAAGCCAAATCAGCCATAGGAACCTGATTTTGTTCATAATTCTGCATTAATTGCAGAAAACGGTCGAGTGATTCACGAATCTCCAATTCCCGGAATTCATATTTTATCAAAGAGAAAAAAGGAGTCAGATTTTGAAAGATATATTTATCACAACTATGATTCAAAGTGCCGAACCCCAAAATAATGAGTTCGACCGTCGATACGGCTTTACATACACATCGGGAAAGGGGAGTCAGCAAGATCATGTTTCCATCGGAAATAAGCCTGGGATACAAATCTCCATAGATCACTTCCATTTCTCCATGAAGAATAAAAACCAGATTATTATTTTTATCTGCCTTATTTCTTTGAAAAACAGTATCTTTTTCAAACTTAAAATAAGAGAATTTATTCTTCAGATCAGATTTAATATAACAAACAGTATCACTTCCCATTTTCAACTTATAGATCAATGTGTTCTCCCGTCATTTTTTGTTCTTCTATAAATTTTGTCGGGGTCATTCCCAACCATTTTTTACAGAATTTTGTAAAGTGAGCCGGTGAAGAAAAACCAAATTCATAAATAATCTCTTTGAGGTTTACCTCCTCCCCACTCAAACGTTCTTTAAGCCGATCGGCCTTTTTGCCCAATATCCATTGGTATATCGGTTCATCGAAGATTTCTTTGAATGCCCGTTTGAAACTACTGACCGAATAACCACAGATCTGAGCCAATTCTGCCACAGACTTCACATGTAAACAATTATCTTCGATCAATTTTTTCAAATCTCCCTCTTTGTGCAAAGAAAGGGTATAAAAAAAATAAGACAATTGTTCTTTAGAGTAACAAGACTTCATCAAAACAAATAGTTCTTCCTGTTTTTCTTCGAACAAATACCTGCAATCCACCCCATCTTCCAGGTACACCGTCAACATTTCCACAAATCCTTTCAGCAGCTGGTTTAAAGGTAAGATTTCCAATAATTCCCCTCTCCCCTCCAAACATCCAAGCTCCGAAACTGTTTTCAAGCAATATTCAGTGGGACGGTCAGAAATAAAGTACAAAAATTCAAGTGGAGTAAAAGCTTTCAATTTACCTTTCAAAGCAGGCAACAAAAACATCTCTCCGGCTTCAACGAATACTACCTCGTCTTCAATAGACACACAAGCTTCACCACTTAATAAAAATATCCAGCAAATGCCCGAAGTTTTCCATTTTTCCCATACAAAACCTTTCTCAAATTTCACCTGTTCAAAAAAGACCAACTCACTCCGTTCATAATTATTACAGGTTGCCTCTTTATTACAACAGTAAACACGATCGTTACTCATAATTTAACTATATACATGAATACTAAGAGCTAACAAACATAAAATAAAACTTTCAGTCAAGTTAAATTTAATTATAAGTTACAAACAAGAGGCATGAAACATTCACGTATTCTGTGTTTTACATAACTTCACTCACTCCTTTTCAACAAAGGTAAGATTAAAAAAAACAAATCAAAAGATGTTCTGATTTAATTTCATTCTTTTTCCGGCAAATAAATCTTTCCATGAAAGTGTGCAGAAAAGTCACTGAAACGTGTTCAGACTTATAATTAGTTCTTAAAGTTGCTCCTTCGTCGCTCAAAGTCCATAAAATCGACGGACTTTATAAACCAATTAATTCGGCTTATAAACAACAAAGCATCCGAAGTTTCGAATAAAAAAACATTATTTCTTTTGGAATAAAAATATTAAAGCGTATATTTGCACCGCCAAACCGTAAAAGTGTTGGTTCAGTAGCTCAGCTGGATAGAGCAACGGCCTTCTAAGCCGTAGGTCGTGGGTTCGAATCCCGCCTGAATCACAAAAGCAGCAATTTGAAATTGCTGCTTTTTTCATTTCATTGTTGGCCATTTACCTTCGGCTCAACCGTATCTGACTTTCAAGAGCCTGTCTGATGACCCAAAAGCCAGATAGCCTCCTTTTCCTGTTGCCCTCCCCCAAAATCTCTCATCACCGTAAATATGCGGTGATGAGAGAAAAATAAAACCACACACTGTTTCCCTGTTTCTCAACGGACCTCTTTATAACGCACATCTTTAATTTTAGCGAATCCGGAATACTCCCAGCCCGGTTTCAGGGTCAACTTCATCCCCGATCCGCTCACATCATAGAAACGCAGCATTCCTCCATTATTATCCGTAGCGGCATTTTTGTAAGAACAGACGATCAGTTGATTTTCACGGTCTCGGTATATATTTTTGATTTCATCGTCATATTTCGAACACAAGTCATCGATGCCCCATGGAAAATCATACCGGTTAAATTTCAGACAGGTGATCTCTTCACCCTCTAAAGTAATCACCGGTTCGGAAACCCCTGATCCCACATTGTAAGCATAGACTTTATTTCCATAAGCGTAATAAATCACATAATACTGGGAACTGGCAGCAAAACAAGTGGCATTGGCAAAATTTTCCGCCATAACATCCAAATGGCAGGCCCCTTGTTTAAATTCCCCGCTTCCCAAATTCACCTCATAAATATGCCGCTTGCCATCTTCCTGCATAATGCAATACACCATTCCTTCGGAAAAAGAGGTGTTAAGCATACACACCAAATCCATATTTCCCGTATTGTAACTAAAATTTTTATTCTCCGGATCTTCCAACGGATGCAACACCTGCTTTTTTCCAGCGACATCGCTACCTGTAACACCTTCACCACTCCAGTAAACAAAACGATGATTATCCGTATCAAACAACAAGGCGATACCAAAGTCGGATGACAACGGTCTTTTCAGCGTAGTCCCGACATAAGGCGCCACCTTGTATTCAGGCGTTCCTCCCCGGACGGAAGTATTAATCGGATACTCGAATCCCGTTTCTACTTCCACCGTATTCCAGGCATAGACATTTCCTTCCCGGGATACGCAGATAACAGCATCGTGCTCTGGTTTATAGAGTCCTTTATAAGGCACTGACACAAAATTTACAATATGATCGTCAGTAGCAGCCAGAAACATTGCCGATTTCAATTCGTGATAACTCTCTACATCAAGAAATTCTCCGCCACCTTTAGAATCTGTTGTCTCCAGCCAGTAAGCCGCATCTTCGGACATTGCAATAATCCGGTTACCGGTAGCACTTCCAGTGGCATAGAATCCTATATTCGCAGCGTGGTACTGTTCCGGTACTCCATCCTTTCGCCGGATTACATCATAAGCCGGAACAATCCGGTCCACAGAAATCTGCGCCAGCATATCTAAACGCACCCGTTCTTCCGATCCTTCATCGCAAAGCAACATCCATCCCTCCGAGGTAATGGTCGTTGCATTGACATAAAACAATTTCAGGGTCTTTACTTCCGTCCGTTTATCGGTTACCGAGAACAAAAATGCATGCCTGCCGGACTCCAATGCAGCTAACATATGAAGGTCTTTCGTATTGGCAACTTCTTCCCATTCACCTTCCGAATTTTTCCTTTGGTAAGCAAATTCGAAGTTCGTATTCCGCTCATCAATAATTCCTTCCAAATTGGAAGTAACCACCGGTTTTAAATCGATATATTCCGCATTGGCCAATACCGACAGCATTGATGAAATGCTATCTATCGTAATGACCGCTTTATCTTCATACGTATAATTTCCTTTGTCTTCCGCACAGGCTATTGCCAACAGGCAAAACCACAACATGTTCAGACGCGAAATTTTTAATATATTCATTTTTTCTATATTTTAAGGTTTTAACACGACATTCGAGTAATCCACACGATAAGCATCCGGCAATTGCATATAAGAGCCGTCTTCATCGTATACCGGATCGCCTTCATCTGCTCTCCGTTGCAATTCCGACTGCAATTCCCGGGCGTAAAAAGGCATCCGTCCTTTGCTGACTTTGCCAGTGGCCCAAGTCCAATCCGTTGTCGTAAAGCCAAAGAAGCCATTGATATAGGCATATCGGACCGGATTCCACTTTCCGAAATACTGATCGGCAGCAACATCCCCCCACCGACTCGGCTGCGTATAAATTTCACTGATCAGAAATGTATAGCGGGTTCCGTCTATCGTATCTGCCGTTGTATTACTCCACACATTGCTGGATTTATAAGCATTGAGTACCTCAAAATATTGATTGGCCTCTAATTTCAAGACCAATGTATCCACCTGTTTTTTGATGGAAGCATTCCGCATGAAACGGACTCCAACAGTTCCCTCGTTGCTTCCGGCCTTGATTTTCAGCGTATCGAAATCCATCATATATCCTCCATCGGGATTCGTTACAGCATCATAAGAAGTCATCGTCGTTTGCTCTTCGTCGACAACGACTTTCAGGGCCCGGTCGTAATCTTTTACCTCGCCCAGCAACTTCACTTTGGCATTGAATACTACTGAGGTATAAGCTGCCGCATAATCGACAAACGAAAAATTAGTCCTCGTGGTATATCCTTCGGCGCCGTTACTTCCTGAAAAATTCTGTACCTGAAAATATACCATACTGTCACCACGGTTGTACAAACCGACGTTTTCTTTTTGGCAGGCGATACTTATTCCTGCCATGGCGGCAACCCATATCCATTTGTTTATTCTATTCATATGTCTGTATTTAACGGTTATCCAATTCACTTTTCGGCAACGGAAGTACAAAGCGTTCTTCCTTTTCTTCATCAGTTGCTTTATCTTTATAATCGTATGTCGGAGGTATTCCAAACATTGGTATGCCGGGATTAGTCATCACCTTTACTTCTTTTCGTCCGTTGTAATCATTATCGAATCCCATATTCCGACGCTTGAAATAGAAGAACTTCTGACCTTCTCCGACAAATTCACGGATATACTCCAAGGTCAGCCAATCCTGTAAAAAGCTCTCTCCGTTTCCTGTTCCCCAGTTATTGGTACCCCGGTCAACGAACATCCGGTTCAAATAGGTCCATGCAGTCGGCAGATCGTACACCTCGGAACCGGTCGTACCGAGACATTCCGCTGCAATATAATACGCTTCGCTAAGCTTGATCAGCGAACAAAAGGTTCCGTAAAATTTCTGAGCCTGCAATAACTGGTTTTCATCTTTATTATTGGTCACCTCATCCCGTTTTTGATCCGCAATTTCTTTGAATTTTACCATTTGGTAGCTCGCATTTCCTTCCAAAGTGGTTCCGCTGGCCCATTGCGACTGGAAACGCCAGTCTCCGACCCAATATCCCCCGTATTTGTAAAACAAAATACCATCTACATATCCGGTACGGGGTATCAGCAAAGCTTTTCCGGTATTACCTCCTCCAAAAGAATAGTCATAAATCAATCCTCTGTTTTTATTGTAATACCCGAATAAACACTCGGTCGAAAACATCCGGTCGGGGTCGGAACTGTTCCCTAACAACTTACCCGATTCAACCACCGGGAAGAACTCCCTGACCTGGGGATCGTCGGTCAGCTTGCGGGCTTCGGTCAAGGCATTGCCGTAATCTCCCCCCCACAGATAAGCCCGGGCCGTCAACAAGACCGTCGCATAGTAATTCAGACGCAATTGCCGGTAGCGCATGGAGTTATCCTGACTCACCTCATCGTATTCTGCACGGGGTCCCTCGGTAAGTACCGGATCGGAGGCCAGCAGTAAAGCTTCGGCTTCTGTAAGATCGCGGATAATATAGTCCTTCAGTACCGTACCGGCCGGCATAATGGACAGGATTTGCGGATCGGTGCTTTCATTGTAAGGGATACCGCGTCCATCCGGATTTTTCGCCATAATCGGCCCGAACAAACGCAACATATCCAAATGCAGCATTGCACGGACAGCCAGCATCTCGCCCTTGAGCATTTTATATTCCCGCTCCGGTAATACCTTGTCCTTTACAGCATCATCCTCGATGTTCTTCAATACCACATTGGTATTCATAATCGTCGAATAGGCTTCGTTCCATATACTGCTCAGTACGCCTGTAACCGACTCGTTCGAATAATCCCACTCGGTCAGAGCCCGCAAGTATTTATAATAATCGCTTTCATCCGACTGCTCCACAGCGTAATATTGCCCCAGAATATCGATCATGTCATAACTCAGATATTTCCCGTAAAGCGAGTTCCCGGACATTCGGTTGTAAACCCCGTTAACAGCAGCATAAAATCCATCTTTGGAAGAAAATTGCTGTTCCTCACTCTGTTTATCACTCGGTTTATAATCCAGCCAGTCGGTGCAGCTGTACCATAAAATACAGCTTAACAGAAGCGGAAAAACGATTCTATATTTTTTCATGATATCGGATTTATAAAGTTAATGAAATGGCGAAAGACACACTGCGTGCGAAAGGATAGGAAGTACCCCGTTCCATCTTGATGGTCGACAGGCGGAATATATCGTTCATATAGGCATTCAAACGTAACGAGCCAAGCCCCCATTTATGAACCAACTCAGGAGAAAATTCATATCCTATCCTCAAAGCCTCCAGACTCAATGAATTGTCTTTCTGTACAAAACGGGAAGACATCGGAGTGGATGTCGAATTGGCGATATTCTTGAACTGAGCCTTATCGCCCGGCTTTTGCCAACGGTCATAAAGAGCACGCTTATCCTGATTATATATCAGCGAATTCGTACTGATGTTCTCTACTTTATTAAATAAAACGGAATTAAACGAATGACCGCCCACCCGATAGCGGAAATCCAGGTTACAGGAAAAACCTTTCCAGGAAAAATTGGTACCCAGTACCCCTTCCACCTTCGGACGACTGTTGGCCACCACCACTTCATCGTCATATGAAAAATCATAAGTCAATTCCCCGTTTTTCTTAATAAACAGTTCCCGTCCGGTGGAGGGATCGATTCCTGCCGAACGTACAGCCCAGATATCATCGGGGTCTGCGCCGTCATAGTACCGTTTTGTCGACCTGTTATCACCTTCACGTTCCTGCGAATTATACATTTCCAGACGATTGCCGATGCCGGACAGCTCATTGGAACCATGCCGCAGATTACCCCGAACCGACCACCAGATCCGCTCGCTCATCCGGCGAATAATGTAATACGTAGCCGATGCCGTAAAACCTTTGGAGGTTTGTTTGCCGAAATTTTTATAAGTCATATTGTCGGTCGCTCCCGAAGAAGGCGGCATAGAGATAGCGATCAGCAAAGGATCGGTTGTCTTATAATAATAGTCTCCGGTCAGGGTCAGACGGTTATTCAGAATCGTAATATCGAACCCGATATTTTTATCGAGGGTTGTCTGCCATTCCAGATCAGGATTTCCCAGCTGAGCCAGCGAAGTGGTCATTCCGAAATAATTAAAGGAATTGAAATTATAACGGAACGTCGTAATGGTTGCCGAAGAAGAAAAATTCTGATTCCCCGGATTACCGATGGAAGCTCTCAGCTTCAACATGGAAATTCCGTCAAAATGGTCGGCAATAAATTTTTCATGGTGCAAATTCCATCCCAGACCGACAGCCCACGTACCGATATAATGCTTATTAGTCCCGAATACCGACGAACCGTTGACACGATAACTGAAATCGAGCAAATAACGGTTATCATAAGCATAATTTCCAATCACATACCCGCTCACCGAACGTGTCGTACTTTCGTTATAAGCCGGGGAACCTCCGTCCGGATAACTGTTGGCAAAAGAAGGAAGTGTGAAATCTCCTACCGGAAAACCGATAGCCGAATATCCTTGCGATTTCGCCTCTAAAGCAGAAAGGTACCCCCCCAATACGATATTGAATTGGTGTACTTCTTTCAATACTTTGGCATAAGTAAGCGTAAATTCTCCTTCATACTTATTGCTCTGTGTTTCCGTATTGCCATACGAACCGCGTTCTGAGAAATCCGTTTCGGCAAAACGGGTATCCAGAGGAGAATAAAAAGCTTCCGCCTGAGTACTCTGGTGTGTAAAACCGAACCGAGCCCGTAATTTCAAGGTCGGGACAGGAGTATATTCTACAATAAACTTATCCGACCACGACAAATTGTTTCCCTTGTTATAACTGTTCTGCTTAGCATTGTAAAGCGGATTGGCAGCTTTAATATAATCCGTATATTCCAGCCACCTTTCCACTTCGCCGTTCTCATTGTATTTCGTATAATAAGGATTAGCGTCGGCATATTGGGAAAAAGCGACAATCGGATCCTTGCTGTCCGTATTGTTCATATCAAACTTATTCATAAACTGAAATTTCTTCAGCCGGTAAGTCAGGTCGATATTTCCGCTGATATTATCCCGTTTGGATTCTTTCATTACACCGGTAATCCCGTTATATGCCAGTCCGATGCCGAACATAAATGCACCTTCACCGCCGTCTACATAGAGGGAATGCCGGTGATTCAGGCCAACCCGCAGAGGTTCCGACAGCCAATAAGTATTTACTCCGCGGGCAATATCGGCCAATTTATCATAATAAGACTTTTTCAATTCAACATCTTTCACAACATCATTCGATGCATCATACCTGCCGACCAAATTTTCAAAACGCAATTTTTCACTGGCATCCATCAAATTATAACTGGTCAGATCAGCCCATGAAACATTGGCATTTCCGTTGTAAGCCAGATTTAACTTACCCGATTTGGGACGGATGGTTTCCACTACCACCACTCCATTTGAAGCCTTCGAACCGTAAATGGCCGTTGAAGCAGCATCTTTCAAAATAGTAATCGAAGCTACCCGGCTCATATCCAAATTATAAATAGCTTCCAGCGAAGACTCGAAACCATCCAGAATAAACAAGGGCTGATTCGGGTCCTCGCTCAATTCATCCCGGGTACTGATCAGACTTGATTTTCCCCGGATTTCAATATCCGGTAATTTATTCGGGTCGGAACCGAACTCATTATTCTCAAGTACATTAAATGAAGGATCCAGTGTTTTTAAACTGGCAATAACGTTTTGGGTACCCACCGATCTCAGCTGTTCCCCGTCGAAAGTGGCAGAAGCTCCGGTAAAACTGTCTTTTTTACGGTTAAAAATACCGGTAACGACCACTTCATCTATTTCTTTTGCATCTTCCTGCATCACCACTTTTAAAGGTTTGTCATCTTTCAGCACAATTTCCTGTGTTTTCATTCCGATAAATGAAAATACCAGCACCACATCTTTCTTTTGCGGCAAAGCGATCTTAAAAATCCCTTCGGTATCTGTTACTGTTCCCAGGGAGGTACCCTTGATTAAAATAGTTACTCCGGGAAGCGGACTACCCGAACGGTCAGTCACTTTACCTGTCACTTCCGATGTTTTACTCTGAGGCAAAGCAGCATTCACCTTCCCTTTACGCAACACGACCGTATTATGGGTAACCTCATAAGTGATACCGGTATTTTTCAACACCTCACTCAGAATTTCGTCCAAAGTTTTATTCTCTGCCACGACATCGATTCCGGTTACCTGTTCGATATCCTTAACACTATAGAAAAAAACCATTTCGCTTTTCTTTTCAAGTGCCCATAAAATAGTTTTCAGGGAGGCATCATGCATCTTGAAATTCATTCTTTCATTTTGTGCAGTGACACGGGCCGACACCTGAAACACTGTACACAACAAAAAGCACACACCTAATTTCATTGTCATCAGAATTTTTCTTCTCCACACCAACCAAGGGTGGATTGTTTGCATTTTGTTCATCGTTTGTTTGGTTTAAAAATTATTGTTTTGCACTAAATATAATTGTTTTACCTCTTGTATTTACATTTATTTTATGAGTCGAGCGAATGACATCCAATATCGGTTCGATAGAAGCACTACGATTCAATTTACCCGCAAATTCAACTTCTTTGATCCAATCCGCCTGATAACAAACCTCGAAATCATACCATCTTTCTAAAACAGTCATGATCTCTGTCAGACGTTGTCCACGAAACACAAACTGTCCGTTTTTCCACGCAATATAAAGATCGAGCTCTACTGTTTTCACGTCCAGTTTTCCTTTTTCGATATCCCACTCAGCCTGTTGTTCAGGCTTCAACGTATTCCGGACAGACTTATCCATC
>ENA-ORSB01001772-ORSB01001772.1-human-gut-metagenome-genome-assembly--contig:-NODE-1772-length-18869-cov-3.754066_pt1 | contig 18869 bp, 19 predicted proteins | sample MGYA00242180_ERZ509144 | MGnify/ENA primary metagenome ERZ509144 (study PRJEB26280, sample SAMEA2338661) | human gut metagenome | biome: human gut; feature: human-associated habitat; material: faeces...
CATCGATGGTGACGTGGATCCCATCCTTGCTCAGCAGATACCCGTCGGGCGCTGCCAGCTCGCAGATCGTGTACTTGCCAACCGCAGCACCCACGAAATGCACCAAGCCCTCCGCATCCGAAACAGCGGTCATGACCAGCTCATCCTTCTCATCGAACAAACCGAACTGCGCGCCAGCCAGGGCGACACTGTTCTGATCAACCTTCTGAACCAGCAGCTCTGTCGGGCAGTTGGTCAGCGTGGCGATGGGCGCGTCTGGGTTTTTGAAGGTGCCGTCTACCGTGATCGGGGTCTTCGTATGGTCCTTCACATAACCGGGCAGCTGTTTGATCTCCTCGCTGGTGTAGGAGCCGTAGGGAATCCGTTCAAAGGTCGCCAGACCTTCACTGTCCGTAACAGCGGTCGAATGGAGCGTGCCGTCCTCGCGGAAAAGCCCGTATTCAACCCCTTCCAGCGGCCTGTGCTGCGGATCGACCTTTCGGATGGAAAAGCGGGAAAATTCATCCGCAATGGTGGTCTGCCCGACCCCCTCGCCCTGTTCATTGATGGTGAAGGTCATTTCGGTATCATCCAGCGCATAGCCCTCCGGGGCCAGCACCTCCCGGTAAGTGTAGGTGCCGGGGACTGCGGGGAGTGCGGGCAGATAACCGTCCTCACCGGTATAGTCGCGGCAAATGATTTCACCCTCGCTGTTTCTGACCTCAATCAATGCGCCGGACAGGGTTGCATCCCCGGTTTTGTCGGTCTTTGCAATCCGCACATCCGCATGAACAATCTCATTGTGGATGGGCAACCCCACCTGAAAAACAACATCGTGCTGCTCGTCAGCGAACTCGTCCGTGATGGTGACGCGGTAGCGGGCATCGCTGAGCACCCAGCCCTCCGGAGCAGCCAGCTCCTGCACATCGTATTCCCCGTGGGGATAATCGCCGGAAAAGGTCAGAACGCCATCCGTGTCGGTGATGCCGGTTTCGATCAGCGTATCGGCAGGCAGCGTGCCGCCAGCATACTCGATGGGATCGCTGCTATACAGGCCGAAAACAAAGCCCTCGCCGGGCACGTTCATCAGTCTGGAATGAACCATGCCATCTTCATCATGCTGCGTGGTCACGATTTCTTTCTCCTTCGTCAAGGTGATTCGTGCAGCCATGAACTCATTGACAGCAGAAAGGCGGGCTTTCACCACCGGTGTGGTGTGGTCTGATGCTGTCAGCGCAATCTCATGGCGCGTTTCATCCAGCACATACCCGGCAGGGGCGGACACCTCGGTCACGATATATCGCCCAAGGGGCAGCGGCTCTGTGACAACGCTGCCATCCGCCGTTGTGGTCATCGTCGCTACCAGCTCGCCCTCCCGGAACCAGACCGTCTGATCCTTGCCCACGATGTCCTCGGCAGCGCGTACCTCATACACCGCGCCGGGAAGCCAGTCCTCCTGATACAGCGGCGTGTGTACCGTATAGCCCAGCGTATCCCGGTTCTCGCTGAAGCCCTTCAGCACAAAGCCCCACTTGTCGATCTCAATCGTGCCCTTGATGAGCGTGTTGGATACCGCGATCTCCTGCACAATCATTGTCTCGTCTTCCGCAAACGCTATGATGGGGATTGCGAGGATAAGAAGCAGAAGCACCAGCAAGGGAAAGCTGCGTATTCGTCTCATCTTCATCTGATTACCTCTTTTCTGAATTAGATTAGATAGGTAAGGAAAAGGCAGCGGTTTGACCCGCTGCCTTCTGCGGTTTATTCCTCGAAAGATACCGGCTGCGGTTCGGGCTCCTCAGGAATCCGAACCGTGGTGGAATACCCGTCGTCCAGATAATCATCCGGCACAACAAATCCTCTTTTGCCAAGAAAATCCTCATCAATTTTCCGCCATACTCCCATGGAGTCTAAAAGAGTGCCATCTAAATCAAAGATGGCACCCATTCTATTGTCAATCATATATTTTCCTTTACATTCTGTCTGGTGCAGAGAAACCTAATACATCGATACAAACCTCTAATGTCCGCCTGGTCAGTGTTAATAAACGAACATAGGAAGCCTGCACTGCCTCGTCTTCTTCTGCCATAATCTTTGTCTCATGATAAAAATGATTCAATGCATTTGCCAGGTCATAGATATAAGAACATACCTTATGTGGTGCTGTCTCTTCGTAGGCATTTTCCATCATGGCATTGAAACGGGTCAGCTCTAACATCAATGCCTTCTCGCTTTCGGAATGTGCCGGAAGAATTGCTGCTGTTCCTGCTTCTTTTCCTGCTTCTTTATATTTGTTCAGAATGGATTTGATCCGGACAATCGTATAAAGAATATATGGACCTGTATTTCCTTCAAATGAAGTAAAACGGTCGATATCAAAAATATAATCCTTGGAAGCCTGATTTGACAGATCGCCGTATTTTAATGCTGCAAGGCCAATCACCTTGGCAGTCTCTTTCGCTTCTTCCTCGCTGATGGTGCGGTTTTCCATGATTCTTGCATAAACAGCGTCATTGATCTCTGCCACCAGATTTTCCAGACGCATCACACCGCCCTCTCTGGTCTTAAATGGCTTGCCATCCTTACCGTTCATTGTACCAAAGCCAATATGAACCAGTTTCGTCTCCGGTTTTACCAGCTTCGTCTTACGTGCACAGCGGAACACCTGCTCAAAATACAGCTCCTGACGCTTATCTGTCAGATAGATCAGCTCGTCAGGGTGGTTCTGCTCCATACGCATCATGATTGTTGCAAGATCTGTAGTATTGTACAGGGATGCACCGTCAGATTTTAAGATCATGCACGGCGGTACTTCCTTGGTATCTGTATCTTCTTTTACGTCTACTACAAGAGCGCCATCGCTGACATAGGCATAGCCCTCTTTCTTCATGTAATCTACCATGCCCGGAATCAGGTCATGTACTGTAGACTCGCCATTCCACAGATCGAATTCTACATTTAACTTCTCATAATTTCTCTTTAAATCTGTTACAGATACGTTGATGATATGATTCCACAGTGCGCGGTATCCTCTTACGCCACTCTGTAATTTATAAGTACATGCCATGGAATCTTCCTTATACTGAGGATCTTCCTTGGAACGCTTGCTGGCAAATGGATAGATTTCTTCCAGCTCTGCGATGGTAAATGGAGGCTCTGTTGGATATTCTCCTGTGTAACTCTCGTCGAAATACACCAGATCAGGCTTACGGATATGAAGCTCGTTCATGATCAGTCCCATTGGCTGTCCCCAGTCACCCAGGTGAATATCACCTGTGATATGATGTCCCATATATCTGACAATACGCTTGATACTCTCGCCGATAACACCTGAACGAAGATGGCCTACATGGAGTGGCTTCGCCACATTCGGTCCGCCATAATCAATGACCATCTCCAGCGGAGTCTGTGCCTCTTCCAGACCAAACTTGTCAAAGGTACGCATCTCTTTTACATAATTGCCTACAAACTCTTTGCTCAAAGTAAAATTCAAGAAGCCTGGTGCTGCTGCATCCACTTTCTCAAATACCTGGCTGTCTGCCAGCTTCGCTGCCACATCATTTGCAATCATGATAGGAGCTTTCTTATATTTCTTGGCACCTGCCATGGCGCCATTGCACTGATATTCACATAAATCAGGTCTGTTAGAGACAGATACTTTACCCAGTTCTTTCTCATAGCCTGCTGCTTCAAAAGCCTGCATTACTTCTTCAGAAATTAAATCCAGAATCTTTTTCATTTCTTATCTTTATCCTTTCTTCCACTTACGAACACCATTCAAAATCATGTATAAATATACTTTCTATTGTATACTATTTATAGAATACTTTTTATTGAACAGTTACCTTTTCTTATCATATATGCTTTTGAATCAGTGTGCAATAGATTTTTCAAGTTCTTTCCTTCTTCTGGTTCTCACGTTCTATTTTGGAATAGATGCAGCCACAATAATCCTGTCTGTACAGGTCATATTCTGCTGATAATTCGATGGAACGCTTATATCCATTCTTTTTCTTGAAATCCGATACAAGCCATGGTATATGATATTCACCGGATAATCTTTCTCCGATTTCATTAAGCTTTGCTGCATTTTTAAGTGGACTGATCGTCAATGTAGTCGTAAAATAATCTGCTCCCATATCTGCTGCAAGCTGTGCGGTCTTTCTAAGGCGCAGTTCATAACAGGCAAAGCATCTCTCTCCACCTTCATGGCACTGTTCCAGCCCTTTTGCAATCTGATAAAAGGCTTCTGTCTCATAATCGCCTTCTATCACGTCTATCGGATAGTAAAGATTCTGTGCATTGTATGCTGCAATCAGTCTCTTCTGTTCTGCCACACGTTTGCGGTATTCTTCTTCCATGGAAATATTCGGATTATAATAAAATACTGTGATTTTAAAATACTGTCTGAGATATTCCAGACAATAGCTGCTACAGGGTGCGCAACAACTGTGCAGCAAAAGACTGGGTGTCTCTTTCCCTGCACTGAGCTGCTCGATTATTTTATCCAATTCCTTCTGATAATTACGTACTTGATTCATTCTGTTTATTTCCACGCCTTTCAATACCTGAACATATTCATTCTTCACACGATGTATGGGATACATACAGATGCACAGCCTCCGACAACAGTTCGATATCAATCGGTTTGGTCAGATGCATCGTCATACCGGCAGCCAGGGACTTCTGTACATCCTCTGAGAATGCATTGGCAGTCAGAGCAATAATCGGTATCTTCCCTGCCATGGGATGACTGCTGCCTCGAATTGCCTTCGCTGCCTCATATCCGTTCATGACCGGCATTCGTATATCCATTAGTATCATATCATATTCTCCGGGCTTTGAGTGTTCAAATTTATCAACAGCCTGACATCCATCTGTACAGATATCACAGCCTGCCCCTTCAATCTGCAACAAATCCTCCAATATCTCTGCATTTAACGGGTTATCTTCCGCACATAAAAACCGGATTCCTTCCAGCCGATTATAGTCCGGCTTTGACTTATCCTCTATGAATGCCTTTTGTGGCTTTTTATCCACAATTCTAAAGTCCAGGATTACTTCAAAACAGCTTCCTTCTCCCAGTGTACTTTCTACATCTATGCTGCCGCCCATCATGTCCACGAGATTCTTTACGATCGTCATGCCAAGTCCCGTTCCCTGGACAGAATCCATCTGTGTGTTTTCCTCCCTGCTGAATGACTCATATATCCTGCTCAGATATTCCCGGCTCATTCCAATTCCATTGTCTTTTACACGAAAACACAGCTTGGCATAATTTCTGGAAGTCTGGTCTAATTCAAATACGTCAAGACTGACTCTTCCGCCATCTGATGTATATTTGATTGCATTGGATAAAAGATTGCCAAGAATCTGGATTACCCCGCCTTTGTCTCCGCATAACCACTCATTGCGCAATTCATGCGCTGTGATAGCAAAGGTCAGTCCCTTGGCTTCTGCCTGCGTGCTGAAACCAGCTTCAAGCTGTTTTAATATCTCCTGTATATCAAACTCCGCCATATTCATGACAGCCTTACCGCTCTCTATCTTGCTCATATCCAGTATATTGTTGATAATCTCAAGAAGCTGCTGGCTGGAGGCTTTGATTTTTCTTACATATTCTGCATTTTTATGTGTCTGCTGTGCATCATGTTCCAATAGCTCGGCTAGTCCGATAATCGCATTCATAGGAGTCCGTATATCATGGGATATGTTTGCCAAGAATGCACTTTTGGCATGATTGGCGCTCTCTGCAGTCTTATATGCTGTCTGCGCCGCCAATACAGCATTGGACAGCTCTTTATTATTCTTTCTCTCCGCATCCAGAACCTCTTTATGCTGCAGCCGCACAGTATAGAATATGAAGAATGAACTGATCAGAACCAGAATCCCCATAAATACCAGTACCATCACCACTGTGGAATTCACAAGCCTGACCGTATTGACCGCCACATAGGAGGAAGGCACAAGAAACAGCAATGTCCAGTCTGCATTCTTCATCTGATACAACGCATAATAATATTCTGTTCCCTGCAAAAATGCATTGGAATAAGCAATTCCTGACTTTTCCAGGGTCTGTCTGGTCTCTTCAAAGGAACTTCCATGTACATATTCCATATTTTCAAGCACTGCATAAGTGTTATTGCCTTGCAGTATTTCTCTGGATTGACTGTTAAAAAGCTTCACACCATTCTTATCCGTCACATATACAGTGTTATTGCCATCATACGCAGAACATTCAAAATGTGGGTTGAACATTTCCATATCCTGCACAACGCCATAATAAATCAGTGTAATATTATCTGTGTCACTATTAAATGATATATCATTGTTCAATCTCTGTAAAAACATAATTGCAGTCATATTGCTAGTCATGGTATTGGAAACAAGGCTGATTCTCTGCGGCTCTTCCAGCAGATAATCCATAGCACAAAAAGCCCCTGTCAGTCCATCCTGCGTGTAGCACCTTCCAAGACTGTCTATTGCCAGCAGTCTCATTTTCTTATTCTCCAATTCGGAGAGTCTGGTCTGTCTACGCATAAAACGTATGAGTTGTTCTTCGTCTGTCAATACTACGTCTTTTAGATGGTTTATCTGTTCCTCCACCAGATCCCAGCGGTTCTCTACCACATCTTCCAGACCTGTAAACAGCTGTGTGGTGACTTCTTTCATCTGATTCAGGCGCTCTTCATACAGAACCTCTTCGTTATATCTGCTATACCTGTCCAGAAAAATATCAACCCACAGTGCCATGATCATGACAAAGCACACATATATGACAATAATCTGTAACCGGTGACTCCTTCTATTCTCCATGGGTATTACTCTCCTCCATGGATGTACAGCCAATCACAAAAGCAGCAACATATGTTGCTGCTATTAATCCAGTTATTTTGCTTTTTTCCATACAAATCGCTCCCTCATATATAAGCAAAAGTTTATATCACATGAGCTTATTATATGAAGTCCGCCGATTTTTGTCAATTGTTATGTCAACTTTATTTTAGAGGTAAGTTACTGTTTCTGATAAATCTTTCCTGCTGTTATGGTTTGGAAGCGGTTCTGTTCCCTCTGCTGCGATTCCAAGATCAAGAAGCATTAAAATTTCTTCATTTGAAGAAAATTCCGAGAGTACATATTATTCATCCGTATAAATGACGTATTTTCTATAATTCACGCTCCATGCAAATGAATTCTTTTTCAAAAAGACTGCATCCTCCTACCTGTTGAAAGCCCAGTGCCGTATAGCAGGCGATTGCTCCTGCATGTCCTTTTCTTACCAGGATGTGAACCCCCTTCTTCCCCTGTTCTTTCAGTGCATCAAAAGCATATCGCATCATTTCTTTGGCAATTCCCTGATTCTGCATATCTTCTCTGACGCACAATCTCGCCAACTCTCCTGCCGGCGCAATGTTCTCATCCCATACAGTCAGGCTGTCAACCTCTTCATCTTCATCAATTGATATGGTGGCTATGAGCTCTCCCGCATCATTCTTCATTACAAACAGGGCATCCCTAGACAGGTCGAACTCTATGGTTTCTTCATTTGGATAATATTCATTCCAGTCTGCCGGTCCATACAACCTCGTCCTGTATAATTTCAATATAGCATTTCTATCCTCTTCTGCCGCTTTCTTAATTGTATTCATTCTCATTAACCATTCCTTTATTCTACTTTAATACAGACAAATATTCTTATCTGTAAGTTTATCTCCTTCATACTGCAGCTTTATGGAGAAAAATCTTTCCTCTTCTGCAAGCAGCAATTCAAGAAATACCCTGTCCCCCTCCCATGTGGGGAGTTGTAATACCTGATCCTTAGCAACCCAGCACAAATCTCCTTCATTACATTCAGTCAGCTCACCTGTATATCCATCCGCAGTAAACACGCACATAAGCTCCGGCTCACATTCATTACTTATAAAAGTGACCAATCCGCGAAATTTATATGACGTCAGAGTAAGCCCTGTCTCTTCCTTCACTTCACGCACAAGACATTCTTCTGGAGATTCCTGGCTCTCTACATGACCACCAACTCCAATCCATTTACCCTCGTTCATGTCATTGTGCTTCTTCACTCTGTGCAGCATCAGATATTTACTATCATTTTCTATGTAGCATAAAGTTGTTGTTGTCATTTTGCTCTCAATTCCATCCTTTCCAGACATCCGGCTGATAACCAAGTGTGGACTGTTTTCCCTCTCTGTTTATTTATCTTTCTGCTATTAATTTAACGGTACTGCGTACAGATATGAAATCTCCCTTTCATCACGCAATTGCAGTAATTTCTCTTTCTGGCAGATCATTGAAAATCCATAAATGCGCAGTCCATCCTTCTTTACACTCTCAATCATTGTATCATACGGAAGTTCCTCATTACCATTTAAAATTTTCACAATCTGCGGATAATCACGCAGATAGCTTAACAGACTGATAAAATGTGTCTGCATTTTTTCTTCATCTTCCGCCATGTCCCACCTGGCAGTATCGCTGTTATCAAGCTGGCATAGATACGGATATGTCTCTCTGTCCCAGTCCAGACAGCTTCCACTTGGATTAATCAACATACCAAGGTGTCCCGAATTGCACATATAGCCTTCTTCATCCGATGTATAAACTGCACACCACAGGTTTGAATCCATTTCTCTGTCCTTTGCCCAATTATAAAAGTCAGCATAACCCGTCAATTCATCCAGTGAACCGTATGCGATATAATATGCCTTGTCATCCAGCTCATCAATAGATGCGTATGCTTCTTTAGCACTTCCTGCCGGTCCCCAGAATTCTTTGGTTTCTTCATCATAAAAACGCGTTCTTGTGTACTTTTCCACTTCCTTGGGCATGACAAATGTATTCCCATAAGGTGTTTTTAACACATCTGTATTATAAAGTGTCAGTTTTCCACGTTTTAACTTTCCATTCACTGTGGTAAATCTCCCATCGTAGGAAAATCCCTGTGGAATGGAGATACTGTAAGCTCCATAGCCTTCCGATACTGCATTTACCGTTCCCCGGTAAATGCCCGGCTGGAACATCTCTGAGTATACTGCTAAATCAAGGCTCATCCGGTCTGTTGTGATGGTTCCTGCTTCCTCATTTCTTCCCATAACCTGATTGGGATTGTAATAGAAGGCTGATATAACCTGTGGCAATACAAAAATCACACAAAGTACAATTGCAAGTACACCCGCTCCGATGACTGCACCCATTTTCAAGAAAGTTCTCCTGATGGTCTTCTGTATCATTTTTACAAAACGCTGTTCTTCTTCCGCTCCTGCATTGTTCTCCTTCGTCATGGCATCTGGCGCCTCTTCCTCATGCAGTGCTTCCAGTCCCGGGATTTCCTCTTTCTCATAGAGGTACTCACTGATGGCTTCCTGCTTCTCAACCGACTGCTCCACCTCTTGTTTCTGTTCCTCGTCTAATTTTCCTTCCTGATATAACTTTAACAATTCACGATAGGTCATAGTTGTTTTCCTCCATGTAAACCCGAAGTTCACGCTTTGCCCGATACGATAATACCCTCACATTTTCCGGTGTCATTTTCAAAATCGCCGCAATCTCTTTCTGTGATAGTTCTCCAAAATACTGCATGAGCAGAATCTCTCTCTTGCGTTGTTCCAACCTGTTCATTGCAAGATAAAGGATTTTGTTCCTCTCGCCTTTTAAAATCTCTTCCAGAACCTCCTGCGTCCCTGTATCCTGCATTTGCTGCGCTTCCTCAAGTGGCACTTTCTCTTTCTCCCTGTGATAATAGTTGAAGAGGAGATTGCGTGCTACCAGGTAGAGCCATGCCCGCATGTTCGTATGGTCATCTGGCAGTGAAAGCAGCGCTTTCAAGAAAGTTTCCTGCAAAAGATCTTCTGCAAGACTTTCCTTTTTACACAAAGAGTAGAGGTAAAGATATATTTCCTTGCGGTATTTCTGATAGAGCTGTTTTAATATATCTTTTTCCATAAGTCCTCCCCCTTCCTCACCTATATAACAGTTCAGTCCAGAAAATGTTACACAGAATTTCTTCTATTATATAAAAATATATAAAAAAATGGAGACAATTGTCCCCATTTTTACAGAAAGGAAATTAAAATTTCACTACTTCCGGTTCATGTGTAAATGATGAAAATGTAGCTGTAGCATTCTTAAAATAGAATACCTCTGTGTTGCCATCATCTGCTGAATACATCTTCTGCAATGATGGGTAAGCATCAAGCATGGACTGTCTTGCTTCTCTACGCTCATCTTCTACAAGCTCTCCTGCTACACGAAGCCATTCCCCATTCTTAAATGCACATATTTCTACCTTTGGATTTGCATGAATCTGCTTAGACACATCCTTTACCTTACCAGTCTGAATATACAGTCTGCCTTCAAAAATGTGAGCCGTTCCAAAAGGTCTCACTCTTGGCTGATCTCCTTCTACTGTTGCTAAATAATAGGTTTCTGCTTCTTTTAAAAATTTTTCTACTCTTTCCATGTTTTTATCCTTCCTTTATCAATACGTAAGAATTTGTAATGTATCTCTTCCTACTTCACACTGCAAGAACAGCACCTTTACCCCTGCTGCCTTTGCCTCCTCCAGTGCTTCGCCAAACTCCGGCTGCATGCTGATGTAAGGGCGTACTTCACTGACTCCTTCCATCTGAATCACAAAGGCAATGATACATTCATAGCCAAGTGTTCTAGCTTTGGTAAGTTCTTTTAAGTGTTTCACTCCACGCTCAGTCGGTGCATCCGGAAAATATCCGATTCCATCAATCTCCAGAGTACAGCCTTTTACTTCCATGAGATATTCCTGCTGATCTTTCACCATATAAAAGTCGATTCTGGAATCTCCGTATACATACTCCGGCTTCACCAGCGAATAGTCCTGCGTCTCCAGCCACTCCTGCACAACCTTGTTCGGTGCCTGACTGTCTATATTGACCCAGCCAAGCTTCTCCTTGTATACAGCAACCAGATCACATTTTGTCTTACGATTGGGATTATCCGATACCGCCAGCCTGACCTCGGCATTTGGTAACAAAAGCTCTCTGCACCGCCCGGTATTCTTCACATGTACCGTTTCCTCTACGCCATTAATCAACACATGTGCAATGAAACGATTCGGTCTGTCTATAAATCTTCCTTCTATGATTTCTCTATATCTCACGCCTTTTCCCCCTGGAAATATTTGTATACAAAATCAACCAGACAATTACTATCTGGTTGAAATGTATTCGTGAAGCATCTAACTCTATTATTTTTACCATTATCCAAAGCTGGAAATTTAATAAACTTTCAGCTTCTGTTCATTGATTACCTCCTCTATTGACTGAAATGGTACTGAATCAAATAAAGTGTCCAGCTCTCCCTCCACGTCAAGAGCTATTGCAAGTTTTGTCAAAGATTGAAGGGAAATTTCACCACTTTGTTCAAATCTTTTGATTGACCCCAGACTTACCCCTGATTTTGCAGACAAAGCTTTTTGTGTAATCTTTCTTCTCTTTCGTAACTTTACCATTCTATTGGCAATGTCATTATCAATTTCATTCCATGTTTTTTGATATAAGTTAATCATGCTAATATTTTAGCACTTTTCCCGGATTTTATCAAGAAAGGCTAAAATATTAGTTCTCCTGATTTTTCCAATAATCCGGTGTGACGTCGCGCCCCATATCTTTGAGAAGCTGTCTGTCACTTCTGATTGTGGCACAAGCTACAGTTGTGAGCATATTGCCGGTAATTGTTGCGGATACACCTGACTTGAATGCAAGCTCTCCATCGTTGGTAAGCAATGCACGTCCTGCCCCCAGCCGTATGTCTGCCTGGGGATTAATATATCTGAAAAAGGCAACTGTACGCAGTATCTCCGGCTCAGTCAGTCTCTCCAGCCCTTCTAATGGTGTACCAGAAATCGGCATCAGGGCATTGATAGGAATAGAATCCACACCGACTTCCGCCAGGCTGACTGCCATATCCAGTCTGTCCTCCCAGGTCTCGCCCATTCCTATAATTCCTCCTGAACAGGCGTACATGCCTTCTGCTTTGACTTTTTTCAGAGTCTCTATCTTCATATCATAGGTATGTGTCGTGCATATATTAGGGAAATTACGTCTGGAAGTCTCTATATTATGATGATAGCTTGTTACACCTGCCCCATGCAGTCTGTGAAGCTGCTCAGCGCTTAAAAAGCCCATAGATGCACACAAATCTATCTTGCATTCCTTTTTCATTGTCTCGTAAGCATGTATTGCCTTGTCAAATTCCTCACCTGTAAGCGCTTTGCCGGCTGTTACGATAGAGAAGCGGTCTACTCCTTCGCTCTCGTTCATTTTACATGCCTCTACAATCTTCTCTTCCGGCAGAAAGTCATAGACTTCACAATCTGTATGATTATATGCTGACTGTGCACAATACTTACAGTCCTCTGGACATCTGCCGCTTCGTCCGTTTATGATGGAGCACAAATCTACCTTGTCTCCGACAAATTTCTCTCTTATCATATCAGCGCCCTTGCAGAGCTCGTCCAGATCACATGTTATAAAAAATGACAGGTCGTCATCCCTTGTGATTCTTCTTCCATCCATAATTTCCTGTGCCAGTGTGATTGCATCCATGTTTGTCTCTCCTGTATATCTGATTTATTTGATTGTCAACTCGTAATCATCCTTACGGTTTACAATGATAAATGAAAAGAGAAGGTTAGTCAATACTTTTTCATGCATCAGGCAAAGCCAGTCATTCTACCAGATCTTCATTACATGCTGCATGATAAGACTTACAACTGTGATTCCACACCAGCAGGATGCCCCTACAATAATAGGCTTACCACCTGTTTTAATGAGCTGTATCACATTGCTGTTTAATCCAATTGCAGCCATTGCCATAATAATCATGAATTTGGACAGTTCCTTAATTGGCTGAAATACTCCCGCATCCACACCCATATGTACACAGACCGTCGTAATAATCGCTGCAATCACGAAATAAAGTATGAACATTGGAAATGCCCGTTTTAAGCTGAACTTTGTAGTCTGTTTTCCTTCTTTTGTACTCTTTTTTGCCTGTATCAGTGATAATCCAAGCGTAATCGGTATAATGGCAAGTGTTCTTGTCAGCTTTACTGTCACCGCTTTATTTAACGTCTCACTTCCAAGATTCCACATGCTGTCCCAGGTTGATGCCGCAGCCGTTACTGATGATGTATCATTGATTGCTGTCCCTGCAAAAATTCCAAAAGACTCTCCGTTCACTGTATCAAATCCTATGGCTTTTCCAAGTATTGGGAAGAAAATAGCTGCAAGCACGTTGAAAAAGAAAATTACTGCTATTGACTGTGCAATCTCATCATCATCAGCACCAATAACAGGTGCAGCTGCCGCAATCGCAGAGCCACCACAGATAGATGATCCAACCCCTACAAGTATAGATGTATTGGCAGGCACTTTAAGAGCTTTTTGTAATATCCATGCAATAATAAGTGACGTTGTGATTGTACAGATAATAATTGGCAGGGACTGCTTCCCTGTCTGAAAAATCACGCCGAGATTCATTCCAAAACCAAGTAAAACAACCGCCGTCTGCAGAATTACCCTCGATGTCCATTTAATTCCCGGTTCTGCCTTGCCTTTATTGTCCCAAAACATTGTAACAATCATTCCTGCTATAATGGCAATCACTGCGCCTCCTATAACAGGAAACATTTTTCCAAGTAACCATGATGGAATGGCTATTGCCAGGCAGACCAGAATACCACTCCCATTTTTCTTTATGAAATCCATTTGTTAATAACCTCGCTTTCCTATTATGTACGAATTGTATCACTAGACAACAATAAGGTAAAATTATATAATTCTATTGAACAATAAATTATTTTTATGATTAAGGTGATTATATGCTTGATTTTAGAACAGAGACATTTCTTACTGTATGTGAGACACTGAATTTTACCGCCGCGGCAAAACAGTTAAATATTACCCAGCCCGCAGTATCCCAGCACATTCATTTCCCAGCTTCTGCGTCTGCTTGATAATGGTCAGATCAGCTTGGCTATTGTAGAGGGAAATTATCCAAAAGAAAATTATTCTCATAAAAAATACAGCACAGAGAACTATATAGCGGTCTGTGCTGCATGTAATGAATTTATCTAAGGGCAAAGTCCTTCATCTATACAAAATAACCCCTATGCAGTAGAAGCTTTTATATTTCCCTTTTTATCTTATTATGATATACACCGTGTATACTGCATAAAGCGCAACCATACAGAATCCTTCGATTTTTCCAATTTTCTTTTTGGTTCCTGCAAATATCCATACAAACACTGTAAAAATCAATAATATTCTCAGTAATTATGCTGATTGGACTGATTGCTGATGCGATACCAAGTACCATAAGGATGTTAAACACATTAGAACCGATTGCGTTACCAAGTGCCATATCGACTTCATTCTTTTTCGCCGCAACTATTGAAGTCACAAGTTCTGGAAGCGATGTTCCTATGGAAACGATTGTAAGTCCGATAAGTGTCTGGCTCATTCCCAGATCACTGGCTATTCTTGATGCAGCATCAACTGTAACATCACCGCCGATTGCAATCGCAGCTGCACCACCAACGATAAACAGAATACTAAGCGGAACTGAAAGCAACTTGATATCTTCATCTGAACCGCCTTCAATCTCAACTTTTCTGCCTTCCTTACTTGCCTTTAATGCAATCTTGACCATATAAAAAATATAACCTGCAAAGGAAACAATTAATATCAAACCATCAAGATGCCCAAGTGTCATACCTGCTTTGTCACCAAGTCCAATAATTCCCAGAAGCATTAAAAGTCCGGCGCATATAAGTGAAAGTGGAATATCCCTCTTTATTGTTTCCTTTGCGACATCTACGGTAGCTAATACTGCGCACACACCAATAACAACCATCAGATTAAATATATTGGAGCCAACCACATTACTTACTGCAAGTTCATTATTACCTGCAATTGAAGCCGATACACTGACAGCTGTTTCCGGAAGTGATGTTCCCATTGCAACAATTGTAAGTCCGATAATGATGGACGGAACATGCAGTCTCTTTGCTACACTGGAACTTCCTTCTACGAAAAAATCTGCTCCTTTAATAAGCAGTACAAAACCTATTACCAGAAACACAAGTACAAGAGCAAATGGGGCGTTGTTAATGAATTTTTCCATGTTTTTCTCCTTTTCTCTCTCCACTACAGTGCCGTCAGCCGAAACACTCGCTATTTATTTATAAGTATATCCAAAGATTAAAAAGACTCATGTATATCAACTTCCCACCGATGCACAATACACAAACTGTTAATTGATATACATGAGTCTCATTATTTAAGATTTGCCAGATTATATCTTGTAATATAATCAGGATGTTGACAAATCACACTTTCGCGCTAACTACTCCCTCATGGAATATTAAGTTACTTGATAAATATTATCAAATGCATGCAAGTGTGTCAATAAAATTTTCATATTTTCTGTCAATTATCTTCTTTCTAAAACTTCCTACGTTTCTTATAACTGCTCTACTCCTGTGATACTATGAAATCAAAAAGAGGATGCACTTCCATCTGATTGACCATTGGCTTTATCCTTGTAAAATTGGAAAACTCTACCATACGGTCTACATAGTGGTTAGATATACCGATTGTGCGAAGCTTACCTGCTTCATACAGTTCTTCCAGTGCTCTCCATGCACCATAAGTATCACCAAACGGCTGGTGCAGAAGCATCAGATCCAGATAATCGGTTCTAAGCTTCTCCATGGATTCCAGTACGGACTTCTTGCATTCTTCATAATCAAAATGCTCAATCCATACCTTAGACGCCAGGAAAATCTCTTTTCTGTCAATTCCTGATTTCTCAATAGCAGAACCAACCTCTTCCTCAGAGAAATATTGTCAAGTGTGTATGTCAGATTTTTATATATTCATCGTCATATATGGTGGAATGCATATAATTCCATCTTTTACAATCAAATTTCTTGGATGAATAATATAACTTTCCCCTATGCGCTCCTTGTATTTTTCTATGAAATTATTTAATGCTTTCCAGACTTTACTTCAATCGGAAACATCTTATATTTTAATCTGCTATTATTTGAAATGATAAAATCTATTTCCATATCATTTCGATGCTTATTTTCATTTTAATATCATGGCTCCTCCAGATTATGCGCATATATATTAGTTCTATATTTTATGATTATACGCAGATTCTATAAAGTCATATGTTCATGCTTTTCCTCATTTCACATCATAAATCTTACCTAATTATATCGGGAAAAGCCGTTTGTATTATATGCTGTGTTATTAATTTTCTGTGATTTGTGACGATATATTATATATAGCATAGTACAGATTCTAAACGGATTTTGAATTTATTTGCAGGGAGGCTTTTATATGTCAATGAATATTAGCGGTTTAGGTAATGCCTATAATAGTATCAATACAAATAGCAAACAGTATAAGGCATTGAAAGAAAAAGGCTGGTTATCTGGAGTAATTGAAAATGAATCCATGATGTCTCCGGAAGAAAAGATGATATATGAAATATTCGGTGGAAGGGATACGATTATTAAAAATCTGATGAAGCAGTTTGATTCGGACGGAGATTTATTGAATGCAAATGGTGTTGCAGGTATGGATGTGACTGGTAAGGGTACATCATGGCAGAAACTTACAAATGTATCCGAAGATCATCGTCAAAAAATGTTTGATAATGTGAAGCGGGAATTTATTCAGGAAAAAGGTCTTTCAAATGGTGACACAACGAAGCGTTCCGATATTTTCAAAAATTATCAGTTGAGTGTCAGCAAAGATAAGCGTTTAAGTGGTACATGGACTTTAGAACAATATGAAGGACAGTACAGAGCTGCTATGTACGCAGCCGTAAAATCAGTCAATCCAAATTTGAAGCCCGGACAAGCATTTGATACAGGCATTCTTGATAATGTCACAAGAGAATCCATAGAAGCTACACTTGTCCAAAATGGTAACAGACTCGTTCGTAATTCTATTGATGTATCGGTATAAAAGGGAGAAACGTATAGACTTCAAAAAGGCGGCAAATCATCTCAACATATTGTTGATGATTTGCCACCTCGACTTTTAACACTGATACCGTATCCACACCGCATCACTGTCAAATTTTTTAGAAAGATAGGAAAGTTCATCCGTTGCAGTTTTTCGGGTTATCCCTGTCTTTACATCTTCTGTTTGCTCCACAACCTGCTTTTCTGTGGTTTCCTTAGCATTATTTTTCCGTATATTACCGGTATAAGCATTTGTGTAAATATTAGAGTAATTGTTTACACCTGTAACTGCCATACTAACATCTCCTTTCGTATTACAAAGCTTTCATTACCTTTTATTAGCATAATAATCCCAAATACCATTAAGCATTTTCCGATTACCATCTGATACATTCAGATTTAGCCTTAAATCTTTCCAATCACCCAAATACTGCTGCGATAATTTCTGGTTATCCGACTGGATGGCGGATAAAAATGCCTGATATGCCTAATTTTGGATAACCCCATTTTCTTTAGATCTTGCAGTATTCTCCTGGTTCTCACCTATGTTCTGTTCATTTGCTGTCTGTTCACTTCCTTTATGGTAAACTACCGATGGTGTAAAATCCTGTAATTCTGACCAGATTTCTGTGGAAGTTGCCATAAAATTACTGTGGTTTTCATATGCCTGATTCAGCATATCCAGTTCTTTTTCTTTGGTCAATTCCTCAATTTTGCCCGATTCTGTCACATAATACTCCAGCTCATAATCTTGTTCCGCATATTTTTCTTCAATGCTGTTTTTCATTTTGTTATATGCTGTCGCCATTCTGTTTACATGATGTTCAAAGGAATCGGACTTTACACTCTCTGTATCTTCTTTGACAAATATATCCGTCACTTCCCTCTCAAAACGGTTCTGATAATCCATAGAGCTGACAGAAGATAAATACCTAAATCTCTCCTGCCCCGTTTTAGAAATAGATACTGTATCTGTATACTGTGTCATTTTCTTTTCTAAATCTGCTGGAAAATTTTGCTTCGTATTTTTCCTGCTGTTATGTTCGATTGCAGAATATGTAATATTTGTATTATTGTAAATCTTCATAGCTGTTTCCTTCCCAGATAAATACCATTAGACTCTAATATCAATCGGCACATACCTTTTAATTGTCTCTGTTTGTACCATTTCTGCTGCCTCTAAACTATCTGTAACAAGCTGCTCCTGCAAAACCTCGTCTGGAAGTTCTTCCATATTCTCCATAGTTTTTTCCGTCATCTGCTCTGTCATTTCTTCGGTTGTCTCCGAAAGTTCGTCCATGATTTCAGACATCATGCCCTTGTTTTCCTCTGTTCCAAGAGCTTCATCCACCATTTCTTCCTTTCGTTCTTCTTCTGTTTTAGGCTTATTCCTCTCAGCAGCTTCCGCAATCTTTTCGCCATGTTCTTCTGCCTCGTCCATGACATGAAACATCTGCGAATTATTATACTCCTGATTTGCTGCCGCAATTTCATTCTCATAATTATGAAACATTTCCAGCTTTTCAGAGATTTCTTCCAAAGTGTCAGCCTTTCGGTTTTTCAGATTTTCTTTTTGTGCTTCAAAAAAAGCCACCTTATTATCCCGTTCCTGCTGTCGCTGCAATTTTTCCTGTGTACTTTTCAACATATTAGAACTATTAAATCTATTTATCAATAAACCTCCACCGGATAAATTGACTGTAAAACTCATCTGGTTCCTCCTTCCCGACAAATTAATACAAAAGATTTTTCTTCTTGTCATTTAGGCTTAACATACTATACTTCCTTATCTATCTTACTTGACGTTAGAGAGGAATCTTTTTTCGAATATGTACCATTGTTTGTATAAGTCGCA
>ENA-ORSB01001774-ORSB01001774.1-human-gut-metagenome-genome-assembly--contig:-NODE-1774-length-18864-cov-50.853155_pt1 | contig 18864 bp, 10 predicted proteins | sample MGYA00242180_ERZ509144 | MGnify/ENA primary metagenome ERZ509144 (study PRJEB26280, sample SAMEA2338661) | human gut metagenome | biome: human gut; feature: human-associated habitat; material: faeces...
ATTATTTCTGTGAGCTTCAGGATGCGGCCCATGGCTTGATAAAGCTTGTAGATATCGCTCCGGAGGAGCCGGGCGCGATTGATTTTATAGACAGGGTAAGAGGAAGTGTTGTGGTTTCAATAGCACACACAGCGGCGGATTATGACACCGCAGTAGAGGCTATTGAGCATGGTGCAAGCCATGCTACACATTTGTATAATGCGATGCCACCGCTTCATCACAGAAATCCGGGAGTTATCGGGGCTGTGAGAGATTCAAAAAAATGTCATGCAGAGCTCATTTGTGACGGAGTGCATATTCATCCGTCGGTTATCAGGGCGACATTTGCCATGTTTGGGGCTGAGCGCATGATTTTAATAAGTGACAGCATGAGAGCCACAGGGCTTGAGGATGGTGAGTATACACTCGGTGGACAGGCAGTGACGGTCAGAGGTTCGCTTGCCACACTCCATGATGGGACAATTGCCGGTTCGGCAACCAATCTGATGGATTGTATGCGTTTCACAGTAAGGCAGGCAGGTATTCCGCTTGAGGAGGCAATTATGTGTGCTACAGCCAATCCTGCTAAGGAGATTGGCATCTATGATGAAGCAGGCAGCATTTCTGCAGGAAAGAGAGCAGATTTTGTGCTTCTCAATGATGATTTGGATATTGTGAGTGTGTATATCGACGGAAAGGAGATATCATGTTAGGTTTTTTTAAGAATAAATCAAAGGGAAAGGTGATCTGTTCTCCGTGCAACGGTAGAGTGGTTCCTATTACAGAGGTTCCGGATCCTACATTTTCTGAGAAGATATTGGGAGACGGCGTGGCCGTGATTCCTTCTGAGGGCAGGTTTTACGCTCCGGCGGATGGTGAGGTGACAGCTGTATTTGATACGTTGCATGCTTTTACCATGACGACCACTCAGGGAGTCGAGCTGCTTTTGCACATTGGTCTGGATACAGTGGTACTAAAGGGGGCTCCTTTTACATCACATATTTCCGTTGGTGATCAGGTGAAGAAGGGCGACCTTTTGATGGAGGCTGACCTGGAGCAGATTAAGGCAGCAGATCTTAATGTCATTACTCCGGTTTTAATTGGCAATACTGCTGATTATAGTGAGATAAAGATGCTCAAAGAGGGTGATGTATCCGCCGGTGATGAGATTTTAAGTCTCGCGTAGATTTGAATATAATTATATAATAATAACGAACTTTATTGGAGTATCTCCAGTTTAGTATACATAATGTAAAGGAGGGGAAATTTATGAAATTTCTTCAAAAACTGGGTAAAGCTTTAATGCTTCCCGTAGCAGTACTTCCTATCTGTGGTATCCTCATGGGTATTGGATATTTTTTATGTCCTGCAACCATGCAGGGTGGTGACATCGAGGGAGTGCGTAATTTAATAGGTCTGTTTTTAGTTAAAGCAGGGGGCGCTTTGATTGACAACATGGCCATCCTTTTTGTAATCGGCGTTGGTGTCGGTATGTCGGAAAAGAACGACGGTACCGGCGGTATTGCAGCTTTAGCTTCATGGCTGATGATGACAACACTCCTGTCTACAGGCTTTGTTACAACAATCATGCCATCTATCGCTGACAGCGCTACAAAGACACTTGCATTCGACAAGATTGCAAACCCATTTATCGGTATCTTAGCCGGTGTTATTGGTTCTTTGTGTTACAACAGATTTAAGGATACAAAGCTTCCTGACTGGCTGTCATTCTTCAGTGGCAAGCGTTGCGTAGCAATTATTGCAGGTGTTGTTTCAATCCTTGTATCTGTAGTATTACTGTTCGTATGGCCATTACTTTTCGGTGCTCTTGTAGCTATCGGTAAAGCAATCGTTGGTCTTGACGTAGTCGGCGCAGGTATCTATGCATTCCTGAACCGTCTGTTAATCCCTACAGGATTACACCACGCATTAAACAACGTATTCTGGTTCGATACTATCGGACTTGGAGACCTCTCTCATTTCTGGAATGGCGAGACATCAAAGGATGTTTCATGGAGCCTCGGAATGTACATGTCAGGTTTCTTCCCATGTATGATGTTTGGTATTCCTGGTGCAGCACTTGCCATGGTTAAGTGTGCAAAGCCTGCTAAGAAAAAGGCTGCTATCGGTATCCTTGCTTCTGCAGCTATCTGTGCATTCATCTGTGGTGTTACAGAGCCTTTCGAGTTTGCATTTATGTTCCTTGCTCCTGTTCTCTATGTGATTTATGCTTTACTTTATGGTATTTTCACAATGATTACAGTAGCTCTTGGATTTAGAGCAGGCTTCTCATTCTCAGCCGGCGCGATGGATTTATTATTCTCATCTTCACTTCCGGCTGCAGCAAAGACATGGCTCATCATTCCTCTTGGAATCGCAGCTTTTATCGTATTCTACATTGTATTCTATTTCGCTATCAAGAAATGGGATCTTAAGACCCCTGGTAGAGAGGACGATGATGTCGAGGCAGAGAAGAAGGCAGTGCTTTCTAACAATGACTACACAGCAGTAGCAAAGACTATTCTTGAGGGCTGCGGTGGCAAAGACAATATTGCAAGCATTGACAACTGCATCACAAGACTCAGACTTGAGGTTAAGGATATCACTCAGGTTGATGATAAGAAGATTAAATCTGCAGGTGTTGCAGGCGTTATGAAGCCTGGTAAGAATTCTGTTCAGGTTATTATCGGAACCAAGGTTCAGTTTGTTGCGGATGAGTTTTCTAAGCTTTGCGAGTAGATTTGTTCTGCAATATAGCAGTGCTGATTCACATTAGGTGATTCAAATAATTTCATAATACATGATTAAAAGCCACACCGGGTGTTATGCCTGGGGTGGCTTTTTTAGTTGGTTCGGGCCGTAAGCCTCGCCCGGCGGGGTGAACACGGACTCTCGTTTTCGCTACGCTGCGCTGTTAAGATACTGTACGGATTATGCTTTTGGGTTTTCAATGCTCGACGAAACCGGCTTTTATGCGCCGTCCGTGGCGCATAACGCCTTCCCCAGCCGTCCATGGCTGCGGATTTCTGTGCTTCATGGGCATAATCCTACAGTATCTAAACAGCTTCGCTATGCGCTCTCACGAGAGTCCGTGTTCACCACGCCGGGCGGGGCTTACGGCCCTTACGCTGTGGTGGTAATCCACCTAGGAGAGCGTCGCTGGTCATACTGTTAGGTGTGAACAGTAACTGTCCAAATAGTGGGGAATGTATAGCTTTACAGCAAGGGTTGAAAAACAAACAAATGTTTGCTATAATAAACGAAGAGAGGAAATAAAAGTATATTAGGTTTAGTAATTTAAGTATTCATTTAATTTATTGTAATTAGGGAAAATCCAATATCAATCGATTGATAGAAAGTGTGATTTTATATGAACATATGGCTAAAGTTAAGGAAAACAGCTGCAATTGCACTATGTGAGTTACTTGCAATTGCTACAATTTTTACAGGCTGTGCCTCCGCTGATTTGTCCGGCACTGAAGGTGCCGGGCATGCCGCAGGAGCTGTAGTGGCAGGTGAGGATTCTTCCGGTGCTTTAGGCAGCAAGTATAATGCGGATGGTGCACAGAGTGGAAGTGACCCGGCGGAAGCTGATTCAGGTGCTAACGGTACAGGACAGGCGGATGCAGGGAAGCCACAGGAGGATCTGGTAAATAACAATTCATACGTTTCCCTCGATGCGATTCCTGCATATGATGGCAAGGCATACGTGGCTGTCAACAATAATGAGCCTTTTTTTACGGACAGCGATATGACTACCACTGCTTTTGAAAATTACAGTGATTTGGATTCACTTGGCAGATGCGGTGTGGCTTATGCCAATATCTGCAAGGATATCATGCCGACTGAGGAGCGTGGCAAGATAGGCATGATAAAGCCATCAGGCTGGCATACGGTGAAGTATGATGTGATAAAGGATAGATATTTATATAATCGCTGTCATCTTATTGGCTATCAGCTTGCCGGCGAAAATGCCAATCCGAAGAATCTTATTACCGGTACGAGATACCTGAATGTGGAGGGCATGCTTCCGTTTGAGAATCTGGTAGCGGATTATGTAAACAATACAGGAAATCATGTGCTTTACAGAGTGACTCCGATGTTCTCGGGTAGCAATCTAGTTGCAAACGGCGTTCTCATAGAGGCAAAGTCGGTTGAGGATAACGGTGGCGGCATATTTTTTAATGTCTATTGCTATAATGTGCAGCCCGGAGTCGGAATAAACTATGAGAATGGTGACAGCTGGCTGGATGGCACCACTCCGCAGCAGAGCGCTCAGACGGATACACCGAAGAATGAAGGCTCGCAGAGCAGCGCTGGAAGCGGGGCAGGAGAATCCGGCTCTTCAGGCAGTACAACAGGAAGTGCATCATCAGGCTCAGACAGCTCAGCAGCAGAAAATAGCGCTGCAGATTCCTCAAACAGCGAGACTATGGTTCATATCACAGCAACCAGCAAGAAATATCACCGTGCGGGCTGTCGCACCTTGAAAAAGAGTGACACAGAGGTAACGCTTGATGAAGCAAAATCCATGGGCTTGTCTCCGTGCGGAATTTGCAATCCACCACAGTAGATGTGCATTAGCATTTGCAAGCCACGACACCGCCAGGGCATACGCATATGTTTTGATTGAGCGAATAGCGAAGCCGCTTAGATACTGTAGGATTATGCACATGAAGCACAGAAATGACTTGCCATGGAGGGCAAGTCAAGGAGAACCGCGCCACGGAAGGCGCGTTTCGACGGTTTCGTCAAGCATAGAAGCGCAAAAAGCATAATCCGTACAGTATCTTAGCGGCAAAGCGTAGCGAAAGCAAAGCATATGCGTGTGCCCTAACGGTGCCGTGGCTTGCAGCCCGTATAATTGCCATAAACCCTTGACGATTGCAAAACCGAAAAGTATAATAGAATAGCTAATGAATTCAATATTTTAATATAGATGGAGGAAACCAAATGGCACTGAGCAAAAAGCCGGTCAACGGCATGAAGGATATATTACCTGCAGAGATGGAAATCCGTGATTATGTGACAAGTGTGATCAAGGATACATATAGAAGCTTTGGATTTACACCGATAGAGACACCATGCATGGAGAATATAGCAAATCTCACAAGCAAGCAGGGCGGAGAAAATGAGAAGCTGATCTTCAAGGTAATGAAGAGAGGCGAGAAGCTGAATCTGGAGACAGCAAAGGAAGAGTCGGATGTAGTAGACTTTGGAATGCGCTATGACCTTACAGTGCCACTTTCAAGATATTATTCAAACAATGCCAACAACCTGCCATCGCCGTTTAAGGCACTTCAGATGGGCAGTGTGTGGAGAGCAGACAGACCTCAGAGAGGCCGCTACAGACAGTTTACACAGTGTGATATAGATATACTCGGAGAGCCAAGCAATCTGGCAGAGATAGAGCTGATTACAGCAACCACTACCACAATCGGCAGACTCGGCTTCGAGAACTTTGAGATAAGAATCAACGAGAGAAGAATCCTAAAGGCAATGGCTGCTTACAGTGGTTTTGCTGAGGAGGACTACGACAGCGTATTTATCACACTCGATAAGATGGACAAGATAGGAGTGGAAGGCGTTGCAAGTGAGCTTGCACAGGATGGCTACCCACAGGAAAATATTGACAAATATCTTGATTTGTTCAAGCTTTTGGAGCAGACAAGGGATGTCACTGAGGGTGTAAATATACTTTCAGAAAAGCTTGGTGAATATTTAGACGAAGAAGTGGTTACAAATATGACAGAGATAGCTACGGCTGTCAATGCCACAAAGGGAGCAAAGTTTGAGCTCGTATTTGACCCTACACTTGTTCGTGGAATGAGCTACTACACAGGAACTATTTTTGAGATATCAATGCCTGAGCTTGGCGCAGCCTGTGGCGGTGGCGGACGATATGACAAGATGATTGGAAAGTTCACCGGAAATGATGTACCGGCCTGTGGTTTTTCAATCGGTTTTGAGAGAATTATCCTGCTTCTCATGGAGAGCGGCTTCAAGATTCCTGAGAGTCCAAAGAAGGTGGCTTATCTGGTTGAGAAGAAATATCCGGCAGACAAGCTTGTTGATGTCATGAACCAGGCAAAAGACGCAAGAGCAAACGGACAGCAGGTGCTTGTTGTGCGCATGAACAAGAACAAGAAATTCCAGAAGGAGCAGCTTATGAAAGAGGGCTACGAGGAGTTTGTTGAGTTCTTTAACAGATAGGAATCTGATAAGCAGCAGATTAGTTGTGTAGCAGCGGTATCAAACAGTTATTAGAATAAATATATAGTAGAAATATAAGGAGTATAAAATGGCAGAATCAATGCAGGGCTTACATAGAAGCCATAGATGTACAGAGGTATCAAATGCCAATATCGGTGAGAAGGTTACCGTCATGGGCTGGGTACAGAAGAGAAGAAATTTAGGAAGTCTCATTTTCGTAGATTTAAGAGACAGAAGCGGAATACTTCAGATAGTATTCGGTGAGGAAAATGTAGGTGCAGAGGGCTTTGAAAAGGCAGGCACCTTAAGAAGTGAGTTCGTCATCGCAGTTGAGGGAACTGTCCAGAAGAGAACAGCTGCTGTCAATGAGAACTTAAAGACAGGTGATATCGAGGTTATCGCTACATCAATCAGAGTGCTTTCAGAGGCACAGACACCTCCATTCCAGATTGAGGAGAATTCAAAGACCAGCGAGGACATCAGACTTAAATACCGTTATCTGGATCTTCGTCGTCCTGATATCCAGAGAAATCTCATGCTCAGAAGCAATGTGCTTCGCGTGATGCGTGACTTTATGGCAAACGAGGGCTTTTTGGAGATAGAGACACCAATCCTTTGCAAGTCTACACCGGAGGGCGCCAGAGACTATCTCGTGCCAAGCCGTATACACCACGGACATTTTTATGCGCTTCCACAGTCACCACAGCTCTTTAAGCAGCTTCTGATGGCTTCAGGCTATGACAGATATTTCCAGATTGCACGATGCTTCCGTGACGAGGATCTGCGTGCAGACAGACAGCCTGAGTTTACACAGGCCGATATGGAGCTTTCATTCGTAGATATCGATGATGTAATCGAGGTAAATGAGAGACTGTTAAAGCACCTTTTTAAAGAGGTCATAAATGTGGATGTTGAGATTCCGTTTAAGCGTATGCCTTGGCAGGAGGCTATGGACAGATTTGGTTCTGACAAGCCTGATACACGCTTTGGTATGGAGCTTTGCGATGTTTCGGAAGTGGTAAAGGACTGTGGCTTTGGAGTATTCACAGGAGCTCTTGAAAACGGTGGCTCTGTCCGCGGTATCAATGTAGAGGGACAGGCAAAGATGCCTCGTAAGAAGATTGACAAGCTTGTAGAGCACGCAAAGGGCTGTGGAGCAAAGGGACTTGCTTATCTGTGCATCAATGAGGATGGCACATACAAGTCATCATTTGCCAAGTTTATGACAGAAGCTGAGCTTGATGCACTTGTTGCAAAGATGAACGGAAAGCCGGGAGATTTACTCCTTTTCGCAGCAGACAAGAATAAAATCGTATGGAATGTACTTGGAGCGCTTCGTCTCATGCTCGGAGCTGAGCTTGGCCTGATTGATGAGAACAAGTACAATTTCCTCTGGGTAACAGAGTTCCCACTCCTTGAGTGGTCTGATGAGGAAAACAGATTTATGGCAATGCATCATCCATTCACTATGCCTATGGAGGAGGATTGGGACAAGATAGACTCAGATCCGGGCGCAGTTCGTGCAAAGGCATATGATATCGTACTCAATGGTACAGAGCTCGGTGGAGGTTCAGTGCGTATCCATCAGGATGACATCCAGGAGAAGATGTTTGAGGTGCTTGGTTTCACAAAGGAGCGTGCACATGAGCAGTTTGGATTCCTGCTTGATGCATTCTCATATGGTGTACCGCCACACGCAGGACTTGCCTTCGGTGTTGACCGTATCTGCATGCATATGCTGCATACAGACAATATCAAGGAGGTTATTGCATTCCCTAAGGTAAAGGATGCTTCGGACCTCATGTCAGAGGCACCCGGAACTGTAGATCCAAAGCAGCTTGAGGAGCTTGGAATAGCAGTGGCTGCAGAGGAAGATGAGGAATAACACTATAATATGAATTTGAAAAAAAATATTTTCAATGCGATTACCATAATACTGCTCGCCGCACTTATTGCGGGGGCAGTATTGCTTAATAACAGGATAAAAAAGCTCGAGACACAGATGTCATACACCTCAGACAACACATCGGTGATACTTTCCGATGTGCAGACCATGCAGGATGATATCAAGTCCACCCTTGAGGAGGAGGCCAGCCTCATAACAGACTGGGACATTTCCTTAAAAAGTGCAGACTTTACCGATATGACATACACAGTCTCTGTCTCGGTGGTGCCAAAGGAGTACACAGAGGATACAAAAACCAGTGTATTTTTCGGTACAAACGAGATACCGCTCGAGCTAAACGGCATCAAGTATACGGGTGAGGCCACACTTCCACTGTCTGAGGACTATGCAGGCAATGTGACATTTCTGTTTGTTGACGGAAATAAGAGAAGCACAGAGGTGCTCGATGAGTTTGAAGGTGTGACATCAGTGTTCAAAAATGTAGCATCCGGCATACTTGCCGATAAACCAACCTTTGACAATGGCAGCATAAAGCTTGGCACAGATGTAGATGTAGCGGTCATGGGAAATGATTACTTTGACTTTAACAGTGTGCAGCTCGTAGTTGCAAGCTCAGATACAGAGCTAAAGACATACGATATCCGACAGCTGTTGGCAGAAAACGGCACGGACAGTGCAGACTCTGCAGACACAGATTCCATCACATCCGCCTTAAGCCGGAAGGATGATGCCAAAAAAGATGGCTCAAAGAATGACACGGAAAATGATACCTCTGATGCCTCAAAAGAGGATGACGGTAAGCTCCATAGCCTCGAAGGCACAGTCAAAATCGAAGACTTAATCCCTGTCACAGCCGCAAGCAATATCAAAATATATGTCAAAGCAGTATCGGCACAGGGCTACACCTTCACATATGACCTGTTCGAGGGTACCGTAAATCAGGACATCACAGACTTTGAAACCACAGCCGACATATCCGGCGGCGACTACACAGTAACCGACCTGTCCGGCAGCAAATACGAGCCATAAAAATGTGATATAAAATAAAGCTCATTTCGCATAAGTGAAATGAGCTTTAAATTTAAAAAGTAAAAAGTGCCGGACAAAATTTCACGCCAGTGAAATAAGTCCGGCACTGCTGGAATGCAAGGTAGCAAAGCGCCTCGCTCGTAAACCTGAATTAGCCGGAGAGCATACAGTGTGTTCCGAAGAAAAATGTGAACTGCCGCGGAGTTCCATAAAGTAAAAAAGAAAGAAAATGTAAATAAAACCATAATCTGTCCGGAAAAACAACCGCGGCTGACTTCACATTTTTCTGAGGAATATACTGTGTGCTATGCCGGCAACCTCACAACCTAAAAAGCGAGGCGCCACAAGGCACCTCACCCTTCTTTTTTACTGAGCGGCAGCGTAAATATAAACTCAGTTCCCACACCCTCAGTGCTTATTACATTTATATTCTCACCATGCGCCTGCACGATTTCTTTAACTATAGACAGGCCAAGTCCCGTACCGCGCTTATCCTTTCCGCGGGATAAATCACTCTTGTAGAAGCGTTCCCAGATCTTTGAAAGGCTGTCCTTTGGTATACCGATACCATGATCCTTTACTGATATAAACACCTTTTCATTTCTGATACTCGTCTCAATCTTGATACTCGAATCATTATTTGAAAACTTCACAGCGTTGTCAATCAGGTTGTAAAGAATCTGCTGGATTTTGACCATATCACCGCGCACGAAAAGCTCTTTTCCGGTGAGCAGCAGGTCAAAGCTTAAGCCCTTTTCACTGCATTTACCCTCGAAGGTAAGGATTGTCGTGCGGATCATTGTATTGATGTCAAAATCAGCAATATCCAGATGTATGCCGTGATGACCGAACTGGTTCAGATCGATAAGACTCTTGGTGAGCTTATTAAGCCTCTCGGTCTCAAAAAGTATGATATTTAAATATTTATCCTGCATCTCAACAGGAATGGTTCCGTCCAGCATGGCCTCCACGTAGCCCTTTATCGAGGTAAGAGGGGAGCGAAAGTCGTGTGACACGTTGGAAACAAACTTGCGCTGATCCTCCTCAAGCGTATCAAGCTCAGTTGCCATGTAGTTTAGTGTGTTTGCCAGATAGCCGATTTCGTCATTGGAATGTACATCAATCTGGGCAGTGAAATCGCCCTTTGCATACTTCTTTGCGGTCTTTGTGATTTTGGAGATAGGACGGTAAATGGAGCGGCTCATCGTGACAAGCATAATAAATGCCACTACAAAAATGAGCGCTACAGTGTAAAAGGAGATATTCATAAAACCGTTTACACCTGCCGTGATATGGCTCATTGTCTTGTGAATGACTATGTAGCCGATATTCTGGTACGAGACATTTACCGGGGAAAATACGGACAGCATCCTATGCTTGAAGGAGCCGTAAAAATTTCCAATCATATAGTTGTCGCTGCCAAAATCGGTGACATCAAATCCATTTATCACTACAGGCTTAGAACTGTCATTTTGGATATCAATGCCTATTGACGGATCATCTGAGTCCATGAGCAGCTCACCGTCAGGGCTGACCACCCATACCTTGGCATCCATATAGTCGGCTACGATTTTCATGTGATTCTGGAAATCGCTTAGCGACATGGATGAACCAAAGTATTCACTGGCATAGTCACCTGCTATGATTGATGCCTCCCTGTAGAGATTGGATGCCTCCTGCTTTTCAATATAGTCTGTGGTGAGATGCTGTGTAAAGGTGCATATAATGAAAAAAGCGATGACACCGTAAATCAGGTAGCTGATTAACAGCTTAGAGTAGATGGTGTGCTTCATTATTATTTTACCTCAAACTTGTATCCGATACCCCAGACAGTTGCGATGCGCCAGGTTGGCTTGTCCTTGATTTTCTCGCGGAGACGCTTTACATGCACGTCGACAGTGCGGGTGTCACCGACATATTCATAGCCCCATATGTTGTCCAGAAGCTGCTCCCTTGTAAACACCTGATTTGGAGATGAGGCAAGAAAATATAATAGCTCAAGCTCCTTTGGCGGCATATCAATCTGCTGTCCGTCATAAGTGACAGAGTAGTTCGACAGATTTACAATAAGCCCCGGGTACTCCACACACTTGATATCTACGGAAGCATAGGCTTCCGGCTTTGCAGGCTGGAAGCGTCTGAGCACGGCCTTGACTCTTGCCACAAGCTCCTTTGAGTCAAAGGGCTTGAGTATATAGTCGTCGGCGCCAAGCTCCAGGCCTAAAACCTTGTCAAATACCTCGCCCTTTGCGGAGAGCATGATAATCGGCACATCGGACTTTGCACGTATCTCACGGCATACCTGATAGCCATCTATGCCCGGAAGCATGAGGTCCAAAAGAAGCATGTTTGGCTTGTAGTGCTCGAACGCGATAAGAGCCTGCTCACCGTCATTTACGATTTTGGTGTCATAGCATTCCTTGGTCAGATATAGAGATATAAGCTCTGCTATATTGTTGTCGTCGTCTACTATCAGTATTTTCTGTTTAACAGCCATTTCTAATCTCCTTCTTAAAATTTATTTATATTCCGTAAAAGTACATTGTCGTTATTTAAAGGTTGCGATGGTTACTCCGGCATCGCCCTCACCAAACTCACCGAGATGGTATTCCGCAATAGTTTTTGTCCTCTTAAGGAGTCCATGCACAGCCTTTCGCAGTGCACCGGTGCCTTTTCCGTGGACAATGCGCACTGATGAAAGATGAGCGATATATGCGTCGTCCAAGTATTTATCCAAGAGAGCAAGTGCCTCATCCGTAGTCTTTCCAATCAGGTTGATTTCTGATGAAACTGACATTGATTTGCTCATCTTTATCTTGCTTCCGCTGCCGCCGTACTTCTTGGCAGGAGATACATCGTCGTTTAAGAGCACGAGGTCATTAATATTAACCAGCGAGCGCAGTATACCCATCTGCACATACAAATCGCCCTTGGCATTTGGCAGAGTGTGGACGGTTCCCTTCAGATTGAGGGAGAGCACAAGCACAGAATCACCGATGCGCAGCTTCTTAGGCGCCTTGTGATTTGCCTTGGCAGTGTTTTTCTTGATGTCTGACAGCTTCTTTTCCTTGTCATTCATCTTGTCACGAAGGGCAGAGCGCTCCTTTTCCATCTGGCTCATAGGAGCCTGCCCCTGTCCGTATTTGTTGAAATTGCGGATGGTTTTGTCGGCAAGTTCCTTTGCATCCTGCAGTATCTTGTAGGCTTCCTCATTTGCCTCGCGTAAAATCTTGTCTTTGCTCTTGTCTATGCGCTCGTTTTTCTCTTCGAGCTGTTTCTTGAGCTTTTCAATCTCGGCCTTGTAGCTGTTGATTTCAAGCTGTTCCTTTTCGATGGTTTGTCGCTGTGACTCGAGGCTTGCAATCAGATCCTCAAAATCAAGGTCGTTATCATTAATTCTGCTTTTTGCATCCTCGATGATGTTTTCGTCCAGACCAAGCTTTGATGAGATTGCAAATGCGTTACTCTTTCCAGGAATACCGATTAACAGGCGGTAGGTAGGGCTTAAAGTCTCCACATTGAACTCACAGCAGGCATTTTCCACACCGTCTGTGGAAAGCGCATATACCTTCAGCTCACTGTAGTGTGTGGTGGCCATGGTGATGGCACCATACTGGTGCAGTCTGTTTAAAATTGAGATGGCAAGTGCCGCACCCTCTGTCGGGTCGGTTCCCGAGCAGAGCTCATCGAACAGGCAAAGGCTTCTGTCATCGGCTTTTTCAAGAATTTTTACGATATTGGTCATGTGAGACGAGAAGGTACTGAGACTTTGTTCAATACTCTGCTCATCGCCTATATCCGCAAAGACATCTTCAAAGATGGCGAGCTTTGACCTGTCAGCCGCAGGAATGTGAAGACCTGCCTGACCCATGAGAGTCAAAAGTCCGACAGTCTTTAGTGAAACCGTCTTACCACCGGTATTTGGTCCGGTGATGATGAGCTGCTTATAGTCCTCGCCGAGCCGTACATCTATAGGGACCACCTTTTTAGCATCCAAAAGCGGATGACGGCCCTTTCTGATATTGATATGCCCATCGGTGTTGAAATCCGGTGCCACACCGTTATATGATTTAGCCAGATTTGCCTTTGCAAAAATGAAGTCAAGCTCTGAAAGAATCTCATAGTCCTGCTCCAAAGCAGCCGCATTCATGGCAACCTTGTCGCTGAGCGCTGCAAGGATTTTTTCAATCTCCTCCTGCTCCTTTATGAAAAGCTCCTTGAGCTCATTATTCAAATTGACGACAGCCATCGGCTCGATAAAAAGGGTAGAGCCGGTAGATGACTGGTCGTGCATCATGCCGGGTACATTGCCCTTTGCCTCAGCCTTTACAGGCAGACAATATCTGCCGTCGCGCATGGTCACAACCGTATCCTGCAGATATGTCCTCGTTGTGCTGTTGTTCATGAGCTTGGTGAGTTGCGCATGGATTCTGTCGTTCATGCCGCGTATGCTCTTTCTTATCTTAAAAAGCTCAGGACTCGCATCATCGGCAATCTCTTCCTCAGATAAAATGCACCTCTTAATCTCATCGCAGAGCGCAGAAACCGGTTCAATCCCTGCAAACAGACCGGAGAGTGAATCCTGTTTCTCATTATCCATGGCGCTTCTGCCATAAGCCTTCACGCGCTTTGCAACCTCCAAAAGACTGCAGATGCGAAGAAGCTCGGTCGTATTCAGTGCACCACCGATATCAAGCCTCTTTAGGGAAGCATGTACATTGTGTATGCCAACGAAGGACACTCCGCTGTCCTTATACAGGCGGCTTAGTGCATCGGCAGTGGTGGTCTGCAGATGTCTGATTTCGTATAAATCGGTGATAGGCTCAAGCGAAAGACACCGCTTCTTTGTCTCATCACATGCTGCGTAGCTGCTTAGCATGGTGAGGATTTTGTTATATTCTAATGTTTTGTAAACTTTTTTATTCATTTCTATATCCTTATATTTCGGTAGTTGAATATTAAATTCATATTTACTGTATAGCTTATCATATTATAGCTGAAAATCTTCAAAAAAACCATAATAAATATGTATTAAATGATAATTACAAGATGATAACATAAAGTTTAATACATAACAAACCAGTTTGTTAAACGAGCCAAAAAGTAAGGGCTTGCGACATGTACCCGCCGGACTGCTGCACTGCTCCCACCGGTGCTACGCTGCGTGACTAAGATTCTGTATGGATTATGCATTTACTTTTTCTATACATGACGAAACCGTCGCTACTCGACTTCCATGGCTCGATAGCTCCTTGCCCCGGCATCCATGCCGTGGCATTTCTGTGTTATGGGCATAATCCTACAGTATCTAAGCCACTGCGCTATTCGCACCGTTGGGAGCAGTGCAGCAGTCCGGCGGGTACATGCCGCAAGCCCGTACTCAAAGCCTATACTCAAAGAAAAAATATGGTTGCAACGCAATATAATTCAGAATATAATGTAAGATAGTAACTAAAGACATCTAATCAGGGTGACAATATGGAGCAATTTATCAGAGAAAAGATAAAGGATAAACCGCTGAATAAAAAAAGACTTGCAAAAAAAGCTGGCACAGCAGCACTCTGCGGAGTGGTATTTGCAGTGGCTGCAAGCATTGTTTTTGCTATATTTCTGCCGGTTATCAACAGACAATCAAAAAAAGCTTCAGATGGAAAAAATAATAATGATGTGCAGACAGCCACACAGCAGTCAGGCATAGATGACAGCAGTGATGCATATAGTGAAAATGGTACACAAAGCACAGAGTCCGGCACTTCTTCGGAGCCGTCTTCGCAGACCTATCAGCCTACACTCGCAGATTATCAGGCAGTGCAGAACCAGCTCTACAGAGTGGGCACTTCGGCCACGAGATTTGTAGTAGGAGTCACGGGTGTGACAGATGCCACTGATATTTTCAACAATTCCTATGAGACCGAGGGTCAGGGAGTGGGAGTGATACTGAGGGACAATGGAAAGCAGCTAATCATTCTGACAGAGAAAAATGTAGTGGATAAGGCGGATAAGCTTAGTGTAACCTTTGTAAACGACATGATGGCTGATGCTGCGCTGGTCAAGTATGACAGCAATACGGGTATAGCAATCATTTCCGTGGATAAGTCACTTCTGGACAACGCCACAATAGGGGCTATAGCGGTTGCGGAGCTTGGTAATTCAAATATTGTTTCAAGAGGAGCATCTGTCATTGCACTTGAGGCAAACTATGCCATTCTCACAGGTCTTGTAACGTCAACAACCAACGAGCTGTCGGCGCAGGACAACAATTACTCGGTGCTCACCACAGATATCGCAAGCAACAAGTTGCAGAGCGGTATACTGATTAATACAGATGGTCAGGTCATAGGGCTTTCGCTGCAGGATTTCAATCCGGCGGAGGAAAACAATACGCTCACGGCTGTCAGCATAAGCGACCTGTCACCTGCCATTGAAAAGCTCGAGAGCGGCGCGGATGTGCCGTACATAGGCATCACCTGTACTACAGTTACAGAAAAAATAGCAAACAGATATAACATCCCAAAGGGTGTTTATATAAAGCAGGTTACCATGGATTCACCGGCATTTGTCTCGGGGCTTCAAAGCGGAGATGTGATAGTTGCGGTAAACAATACAGAGGTGTCGAATGTGTCCGCGTACAACACACAGCTTATGAAGCAAAAGCCTGAGGATACCTGCAATCTGAAAGTAAAGAGAAAAGGAAGCAACGGCTACACGGAGATTACCTGTCAGGTGAAAATCGGAGTGATGAATTAGCCGAAATTAGGAGGATATATGAAGTATATTTCAACTCTCCGCGAGGGAGAGAGAATCAATGAGATTTTTTTATGCAAGAGCAAGCAGACAGCCATGACCAAAAGCGGAAAGCCTTATGACAATGTTATCCTGCAGGATAAGACAGGCACGCTGGATGCCAAGATATGGGATGTGGGCTCAGTAGGCATTGAGGAATTTGATGCAATGGATTACATAGCCATAACCGGTGATATCACAAGCTTTCAGGGCAATTTGCAGTGTTCCATAAAGCGTGCGAGAAAGGTAAACGAGGGAGAATATGACCCTGCGGATTATCTGCCGGTCAGCGATAAGGATGTCGAGGTCATGTATAAGGAACTCATGGGCTTTATCGGTTCTGTAAAGAATCAGTACCTGTCACAGCTCTTACATAGCTTTTTTGACAATAAGGAGTTTGAGCGCCGTTTCAAGTTCCATTCAGCCGCAAAGAGCGTGCACCACGGCTTTGTAGGAGGTCTTTTGGAGCATACACTCGGTGTGACGAAGAACTGTGATTATTTTGCAAAAATGTATCCGGTTTTAAACCGTGACCTGCTTCTTACAGCAGCTATTTTCCATGATATCGGAAAATTAAAGGAGCTTTCTACTTTCCCGGAGAATGACTATACAGACGCTGGTCAGCTCCTCGGACATATCATGATTGGTGCAGAGTGGGTAGGCGATGCGATTAAGAGCATCGACGGCTTCCCGGTAGTGCTCGCAAACGAGCTGAAGCACTGTATACTTGCCCACCACGGCGAGCTTGAGTTTGGCTCTCCGAAAAAGCCGGCACTTGTCGAGGCACTGGCACTTAGCTTTGCAGACAACATAGATGCCAAGATGGAGACCTTCAGGGAGCTGCTTGTAAATGTGCCTGAAAACGATACAAAGTGGCAGGGCTACAACAGATTTATGGAGACAAATTTCCGCAGAACAAGTGTGTAAAAAGCGGACAATATTAATCATAAATGAGTGGCAAAATACCTTTTGACCCTCATATCATTATACATAAAATAAAGAAGAGAAAAGCATGAAAAAAAATGACATATTTGAACTTGAAATAACAGATATGGGAACAGATGGCGAGGGTATCGGACATTATGATGGCATGACCTTTTTCGTAAAGGATGCACTGATTGGTGACGTCATAACAGCCCGCGCAACAAAATTAAAGAAAAACTATGGCTACGCAAGAGTGGAAGAGATTAAGACCCCTTCCACTTTTCGCGTTGAGCCGCAATGTGAGCTGCACAAGAGGTGTGGTGGCTGCCAGATACAGGCGCTCTCCTATGAAAAGCAGCTTGAATTTAAAAATAATAAGGTGCGCAACAATCTCATGCGTATAGGTGGATTTTCCGAGGCAAAGCTGGACAGTAAAATGCAGCCGCCTGTTGGCGCAGACAATCCATACCGCTACCGCAACAAGGCACAGTTTCCGGTGGGATATGACAGGGATGGCAATATAGTGACAGGCTTTTATGCATCGCGAAGCCACAATATCATCCCGGTCGAGGACTGCAGGCTTGGGGTGCCGCAAAACAAAGAGATACTGGATATCATAAAGGAATGGATGAATGAGTGTGGCATCACACCGTATGACGAGAACACACACAAAGGGCTCGTGCGCCATGTGCTCATCAGATATGGTTTTACATCAAAGCAGATTATGGTGTGTCTTGTGATAAATGGGGACAGTCTTGAAGCAAAACGCCGAGCAGCGGATACACTGTGCGAAAGACTCTCAAAAATCGATGGAATGACTTCGATTTCCTACAATATCAACAAGGAAAACACAAATGTCATCCTCGGCAAAAAGACAGTCTGCATATGGGGCAGACCATATATTGAGGACACCATCCATCTGCTTTCTTACCCTGATTTCACACCACAGGGGACAGGCATTACATATCAGATTTCGCCACAGTCGTTCTATCAGGTAAACCCGAAGCAGACAGAAAAGCTCTACAGCACGGCACTTGCATTTGCAGGGCTCACAGGAAATGAAAATGTCTGGGATCTCTACTGTGGTATCGGTACCATATCGCTCTTTTTGTCACAGAAGGCAAAGCAGGTGTACGGAGTGGAAATAGTGCCTCAGGCAATCGAGGATGCCAAAAACAATGCGAAGCTCAATGGCATCACAAATGCACAGTTTTTCGTAGGAAAGGCTGAGGAGGTGCTGCCACAGTTTTATGAGAATGCAAAGAAAACTGAGAAAATCACTGATGATACAAAAAACACCGGACGTACAGATATGCTTCGCCCGGATGTGATAGTCGTTGACCCTCCAAGAAAGGGCTGTGATGAGAAGTGCCTGGACACAATGCTTGCTATGTCACCGGAGAGGATTGTATATGTGAGCTGCGATTCGGCAACATTGGCAAGGGATTTGAAGATACTGTGTGAGGAGAAGTATGAACTCATGAAGTGGCAGGCATTTGATCAGTTTTCTCATACGACGCATGTAGAAAGTATTTGCCTCCTCGAGCGGGTGAGCAACTGAACTGGTTTAAAAGAAATAGCCCAATTTCGTTTTTAGGAAATAACACAACATGACATAATCGGATTGACTGAAGAGAAAAACACCTGTTTATGTAAATTTATAGACATTTTCTTATCGTAAAGCTATAATATTAAAATCATATAGAACAGATAGACATTGATTTTAGAAAGTGATACAAATGAAAAAGCTAAAAAAGAGATTCATTATTCCGGCAGTGGTATTTATATTGGGCATGTGTGCGTTAATCGGCGCTATATATGTAGTCGGCAAGAGTCAGGAACAGCAGAACAGGACAAATGCAAAGCTCAATGCGATGACATATACGGAGCGTATATATGGCGAGCTTATGGAGGGAATAGGAGTTACCGATAGCTTAAAGCAGGTTGTCATAAGTGGTGATGGAAATATAAATAGGTTTTATGATATTGCAGCAAATATGATGGACGATTCGATTCAGAGTATACAGATA
>ENA-ORSB01001782-ORSB01001782.1-human-gut-metagenome-genome-assembly--contig:-NODE-1782-length-18823-cov-4.001865_pt1 | contig 18823 bp, 22 predicted proteins | sample MGYA00242180_ERZ509144 | MGnify/ENA primary metagenome ERZ509144 (study PRJEB26280, sample SAMEA2338661) | human gut metagenome | biome: human gut; feature: human-associated habitat; material: faeces...
ACATAGTGGCAATGATACCACAAATTATACTACCAGCATCTATTCATCAGTATATAATCCTAATTATTATCATCTCTATACTAAAGTCTTTAACATGCCTTTTGCTCATAGAAATAAACTAATGACCCTAAATCAAAATGAACTTTTATTTCAAAAATTTATGGGCGTAAAATACATCATTACCAAAAAGGATAACTTCATAGATTATGAAGAAGTAGCCAAAAAGGGTAAGTATAAACTCTTAAAAAATGATGATGTCTTTGCTTTAGGATATGGAAGTAATAATTTAATGAGTTATGAGGAGTTTTCTAAATTAAAATATCCATATAGCACAGAAGCCCTAATGCATTATGTTGTTGTAGACACAAAAATAAAACCCACTACTTTTAAAAGTAATTTAAAAGAGTATCACCCAACTTACTCATATACAACTAAAAAATTAGATATTAAAAGTGGTAAAAACTATATGATAAACTCCAATGATGGAAAGCTAAACATAAAACTAGATAGTCCACTAAAAAATCAATTATTGTTTATAAATTTCAATATGGACTATCAACAAGTTTGTAGTATGACAGAAAAAAATAATGATCAAACAATAACTATAAATGGTATTACCAACAAACTAACATGTAAGGGTTATGAATATGATAATAAAAACTACAACTTTTCCTACGTCATTAGTGAAAAAAACTTAACAGAATTAAAAATAAAGTTTTCTAAAGGAAGATATAAAATATCTAACATCAAAATGTATACTCTAGATAACATCACTTTAAAAGATATAAAACATGATGATTTAGTAATAAACAAAATGGAAAATGATTGTCTTAAAGGACATATTAATATGAGAAATGATGGTTATTTCGTATTATCAATACCGTATGATGAAGGCTTTAATATTACCATGGATGGTAAAAAGGTAGCCTATGAAAAGACAAATGTAGATTTAATAGGATTTAACATGCCTAAAGGTAAACATAAAATAATAGTAAAATATAACTCTCCATTATTACACTTTGGAGAAGTAATTAGCCTTATTTCTTTAATGGTTTTAATCATATTTACTAGACATAAAACTCCTAAAAAGCAAAACAACAGATTGAAAAATACTAAAATTTAAGTTACAATATATAAAGAATAGGAGGATAGGTATGGAAATAGAAACAGTAGTTACTGGTGCTTTAGATGAAAATTGTTATATTTTAAAGAAAAATAATACCTGCCTAGTAATAGATCCAGGAAGTGATTACCCTGAAATTAAAGAAAAAATAGGGGATAATAAAATACTAGGAGTTTTAATAACTCATGCTCATTTTGACCATGTCGGAGCTCTTCGTAATTTTCTAACAAAAAGAAGTATTAAAATATTCAAGAAAAGTAATTGTAATGAAGAAAAATATACTATAGGGGATTTTAGTTTTGAGGTAATATATACTCCAGGTCACGCAAATGATCAAATAGCCTTTTATTTTGCCGAAGATAAGGCTATGTTTTCGGGAGACTTTATCTTTAAAGAAAGTATAGGAAGATGTGATCTACCAGGAGGAAGCGAATCTGATATGGAAAAAAGCCTTGAAAAAATTAAAACATACGCCAAAGATATTGTTATATATCCAGGACATGGTGATAAAACAACTATAGGTTATGAACTAGAAAATAATGAGTTTTTAAGATAAAGAAAAGAGGTATATGATGTATATAGATTTAATTATTTTTATTATTTTAATAGCGGTAGTGTTTATCTTTTTTAGAAAGTTTTCAAGTATAGTCTACGCTATTTTTATCATAGATTTAATCCTTAGAGCGCTTACTTATATAAAATGGAACATTAACTTGTTAGATATAAAAAATGTTATAAATAATTATATTCCAGAAAATGTTCCTGCTATATTTGGAAAGTACTTAACAGGACTTCCTTATACCATAGTTATGTGGATATATATCATTTTCATGTTTATATTCATAGGCTATTTAGTAAGAACATTTATAAAAAAACGTAAATAAAACCAAAAGGCGACAAAAAGTTTAGCCTTTTTTTTATACAATGATTTTGGTGAGATTTGTGAAGATATATTTAGATGTCATTCTATTAATAAATTTTTCCTTCGACTTTATTCTCCTATTTTTAGTATCCTACCTCCTAAAAAGAAAGCAAAAGATGTATCGAATATTATTAGGAGCTTTAGTAGGTAGCATGTCAATCTTATTTCTATTCTTACCACTATCTAGTCTAACATTATTTCTTCTAAAACTATTAGTAAGTATATTTATGATATTAGTAACTTTTGGTTATAAGAACATATCATCCTTTAAAAAAAACTTTTTCTATTTTTACATACTAAGTATCATGTTAGGGGGAATAATATACTTTTTAGATATCACGTTTAGTTACAAAAATACGGGTTTAATATTTTTTAATAACGGATTATCAATAAACTTCATTGTTCTTCTTATAATTGGACCAATTATTTTATTTCTCTATATAAAAGAACAAAAAGAATACAAAAAAAATTATACCTTAATACACACGGTAGAAGTAAAAATAAAAAATAAGAAATATACTTATAGGGCCTATTTAGATACCGGTAATAAGTTAGAAGATCCCTATAAAAAAAGAGCCATATTGCTTGTGTATGATAAAAAGTTAGGCTTCAATTATAACGACAGTATATTAGTTCCATATCAAACGATAGACGGTACAGGAGTTTTAAAGTGTCACAAGGTTGACTCTATAAAAATTGATAATATTGAAATAAAAAATAACATATTAATAGGAGAAAGCAAGCAAAAATTTAATATTGAGGGAGTAGATTGTATCTTACCAAATAAAATTAAGGAGGAATTTTTATGATCAGTCTTTTATTTTTAATCGCAGCCTTATTAAATAAAAATGTAATATTCTATGTAGGAAAAGCAGATGTTTTGCCAGAACCACTAAGTCGTGAAAAAGAAGAGGAATACTTGTGTTTAAGTGAACAGGGGGACCAAAAGGCAAAAGATATTTTAATAGAACATAATTTACGTTTAGTAGTTTTTCTTGCTAAAAAATACGAAAACACAGGCGTAGACTTAGAGGATTTAGTAAGCATCGGTACAATAGGACTCATAAAGGGAATTAACACATTTCATAGGGGTAAAAATATTAAATTAGCAACTTATGCCTCAAGATGCATTGATAATGAAATTTTAATGTATTTACGAAAGAACAAAAAAACTAAGACAGAAGTTAGTATTGATGCTTCTCTAAGTTATGATTCAGAAGGAAATGAACTTCATTTAGAAGATGTATTAGGAACAGAAGATGATATAGTAACAAAAAGTATTGAAGATGAAGATGATAAAAAAATTATGATAGAAGAGATAAAAAGGTTAAATAAAAGAGATAGAGATATTCTTATTTTAAGATATGGTCTCTTTGGTGTAGAAGAGAAGACCCAAAAAGAAGTAGCTGACATGTTAGGCATTAGCCAATCATATATTTCACGTATAGAAAAAAAGGTAATAAAAAGATTAAAAAATGTAGTTAACTGCACTTAAAATGTTAGGTATTTCCTAGCATTTTTTATTACCACGATTAAATTCCTTATCAATAAGAGTATAACCATTAATATAAATACTTGTTACATCTAAAATAGTTTTCCTAAAAAATGGTTTGTTTTCTTTCTCCTTAAATAAGTACCTAAAAGAACAAGAAAGTATACCAATTTCTAAATATCAAATAAAAAAATCAACTATAAAAGTTGACCAAACTGCCAAATTTAAGAAAATACTTCTCTTAACTTTTTTTATTTTTTGAGGAGCGCTTCATACTACCAAGAACAGGCAACAAAAAGATAATTAAATAATATATTAAAAGATTTATATTAAACTCATGTTCAAAAATCATATTCAACAAAATAAATGTTATAACAGCAACTCCACCTATTTTTATTCCTTCCAAAAAACTATACTTATTAGAAGTATTACCAAGTCTTATACCATTAAAATATAAAATTAAGACCATAAATAATAATTCCATATATTTATATATTTTATCACTTAAAATATTAAAGTAGGATAAAAGGCTCAAAACAAGAGTAACAACAATCACTTCAATAGTCATTCTGATAAAAGTTTTCAAATACTTTTTCATAATTCACCTCTAATAAACAATATGAAATGTATAAAAAAATATTCATGAGACCTATATATAATTAGGTGATAAAATTATGTTAACAGGAATTGTCTTAATAGTACGTACTATTATTTCATACTTACTAATGCTACTTCTAATATATTTGCAAAAAAAGGATCAAAATAAAAAGTTATTAATCTTAGATAAAGTAATTCTACTTTTAATAATAGTAATTAATAGTAATCTAATACTAAACTATGATATAAATGTCTTAATTTATATTATCCCCATAATTACACTCCTTTTATTAAGAGAAGTAACTAGATTAATATTAATTGATAATAATAAAGTAAAAAATATCTTTGAAAAAGATCCAATTATCCTAGTAAAAAATAGCAAGATATATTTTAAGAATCTTATTGATCATAATTATTCTATAGATACTTTATTAACAGAACTTAGAAAAAATAGATTCTATTCTTTAAAAGATATTAAATATGTCTTTTTAGAGTCAGATAACACTTTATCTATATTCCCATACGATAAAAACAAATTTGAAACTTATCCTATACCAATAATATTAGATGGTACTCTTAATGATTTTTTACTTAAAGAATTGCATCTTACAAAAGAAAAAATAGAAAAAATGTTGATAAGAGATAATCTTTTGATAGAGGATATATATTACGCTATGTATGAAAATAATAAATTATTTATAATTAGAAAAGATGAACTAAAATAGACAAAATAATTATTTACTTTATCATATATTTAAAGTGGTGATTACATGAATCGAAAAGTGTTAATTTTAATAATCATTTCTTTGTTAATAATTTATTTTTTAATACCTCAACCAGAAGAAAAAAAGAAAAGTGTCGTTAAAACAATAAAAGAAAATGAAACAGAAGAAATGAGAGGAATATTTATCTCCTATATTGAACTAAATAATTATATCAAAAATAAAGATGAATTAGAAAGTAAAAAGAATATAGATCAAATGATTAAAAATATTAAGACAAACCACTTTAATACTATTTTCTTACAAGTAAGAAGTCATGCGGACAGTATATATGAATCAAATATATTTCCAACAAGTAAAAGTATCATTCTAAGTGATAACACCCATTATGATGTCTTAAAATACTTTATAGACAAAACAAAGAAAGAAAAAATAAATCTTTATGCTTGGGTTAATCCATATCGAATAGGACCAACAGTTGATAAAAGCAGTAAATATTATCAAATGGTTGGAGAAGAGGCAATTGAGAATATAAACAATACCTATTATTTTAATCCTGCAAATCCTAAGGTAGAAAGTCTTATAGTAAAGGGGATTGAAGAAATAGTTGCTAAATATAAAATAAAGGGCATTATTTTTGATGATTACTTTTATCCTAGTAATGATATTGACCTAGATTATTATAAAAATAGTAAAACAGAAAAAAGTATAACAGAATATAGATTAGATATAGTAACAAGTTTAATAGAAAATGTTAATAAAAGTATCAAAAAAATAAATTCCAAAGTTTTATTTGGGGTATCACCTGAAGGAAATGTTGATAACAATTATAATAAAAACTTTGCTGATGTAAAAAAATGGGGCAGTAACAGTAAATATGTCGATTTTTTAATGCCTCAAGTATATTATGGCTTTAATAATAGTTCAAAGCCATTTGAAAGTGTTATTGCAGAATGGTCCAATATTATCAGTGATCAAAATATTAACTTATATTTTGCTTTACCATTTTATAAAGTAGGAACCATAGATTTATATGCCAAAGATGGTAAAAACGAATGGATAGATAATTGTAATATTATAAGAAGGCAAATAGAATCAACTAGAACACTATCTAATTATGATGGCTTTAGTCTTTTTAGATATGATAATTTATTTAATGAGGAAAAATTTACTAATAATTCTAAAACTGAATTAGAAGAATTGAAGAAGATAATGTAAATAATTGTCAGCTATCTAAAAATATATATTGTTTATCCTGTACTTTAGTTTTATAATTACAATAGGAAGATGGTGGATTAAAATGAAAGCAAAGAATAGTCTAGGATTTACCCTAATAGAGTTAATTGCGACAATTACAATACTAGGTATTATTATGTTAATAGCGGTACCTAATGTTATTAGTGTAGTTACTAAAAATAAAAATCAAACTTATGTAAATGATGCCAGAAAATTTGTTACTTTAGCTAAATACAAATTTGAGTCGGATGCAAATATTATGCGACCAACTAGCACTAATTGTGCCGTGATAATGCTAAGTTCTGTAGATAGAAGTGAATTACAATCAGGACCAGAAGATGGAACATATGGAACAGATTCTAACGCTACAGATCAATCATATGTAGTTATTAAATATGAGAATGGCTCTTATGTATACTATGTTCAGTTGATAGAAACATATTCTAATAAAAATAATACAGCTCAAAAAAAAGGAATTGCTTTGATGAAGTATGATGATCTAGTTCAAATAGATGCCAAAAACAGTGCTATAAAAACATCAGGTTGGATAAATACAAGTTCAATGGGAGCAACAACTGGCTGTACTAATAGTGACATATATGAATAATATGCTTAAGGCATATTTTTTGTATGTAAAAAGAAAAAATGTAAAAAATACTAATAGTGTCAAAAAATGTACATTTAAAAAAAACACTTTCAAAAATATTTACAATTAAAAATTACTATGATAAATTTTATTGTAGGAAAGGTAGGAGAAAAGAATTGAAAAAAATAAATCAAAAAGGTTTTACATTGATTGAGTTGCTAGCTGTAATAGTAATATTAGCCATCTTAATGATAACAGCCATCCCAGCTGTTACAAATTCAATTGCAAAATCAAGAAAAGATACATTTGTAACAAATGCCAAAAATATTATTAATGCAGTTAGAACATCTATGGCAAGTGGCGATGTAGTAACAAGTAAAGGCGGAACAGAAGAGTGTTCATATCCCGCAAACGGAAGAAAGGTAGCTGTTGTACTTACAAAAGAGAATTTACCTAGCTTACTTGAACGTGGTGGAGATAAGAGCTCATTTGGTAGAGCATACTATGCAAATTCACAATCAAGTGAACCAAAAACAGGATACGTAATAATTACAAATACTAATGATAAATTTACATACTCAATTTCACTTATAGACAGTGGTAAAAACGGTATAAAAGGTCCAGTTTTAGAATCAACCTTAAGCAGTAGCGACGTAAAACTAGGAAGCGTTGATGGACTACCTAGTGAATCTTCTTTAGGTATAACAGGTGATTCAAGTGCTACAACTACAAAATGCTATATAAATTAGGAAAGGAATAAATAATATGAAAAAAATAAATGAAAAAGGTTTTACATTAATCGAATTATTAGCCGTTATCGTTATTTTAGCTATCTTAATGATAACAGCTATCCCAGCGGTTACAAATTCAATTGCAAAATCAAGAAAAGATACATTCGCAACTAATGCCAAAAATGTTATCAATGCCGTAAGAACATCAATGGCAAGTGGTGATGTAAAAAATGGATCAGAAGAATGTTCATATCCAGCAGACGGAAGTGCAGTTAAGATAACAATTACAGCAGATGCCCTAAAGGGATTACTTGAACGTGGTGGAGATAAGAGTTCATTTGGTAGAACATATAATGATTCTTACGTTATTATTTATAATAAGGGCGGAGATAAATTTGATTATTACATCGCTATCACAGATAAAGGTGGAAACGGAGTTGCTACATTTACCAAAGAATCTGCTTTAACTGGTTCAAGCATTAAATTAGGAAATGCCGGTAACATTAATGGAACATTTACACCAGATGGATCTGGAACTGCTCTTGCTACTTCTAAAATATCAACTTGTACAGTTAGTTAAACTTAAAGGTATCACTGATACCTTTTTTTCTTGCTAAGAAAAATTAATTATGGTATTTTAATATAGATGGAGATGATAAAATGTTACTTATTGGAAGTCATGTAAATTATAATAGTAAAACTCAATTATTAGGTGCTTTAAGACAGGCTCTTTCGATGAATGAAACTACCTTTATGTTCTATACAGGTGCCCCTCAAAATACTATGCGTTCAAAAGTTGATAGTAAGCTTGTCGAAGAATCTTTAAAAGAGTTGCAAGAAAATAATATTGATATTAATAAAATAATCGTTCATGCCCCATACATCATAAATCTAGCTAATACCGAAAAATATGATTTCGCAGTGAACTTTTTAAAGCAAGAAATCTCAAGATGTGAAAGCCTTCACATAAAATACATGGTCTTGCACCCAGGAAGTCACGTTGGTCTAGGAGTCGACAAGGGAATTGAAAATATTATTTCAGGATTGAATGAAGTATTAGAAAATAGTACTGTAACAATCCTTTTAGAAACTATGGCAGGCAAGGGAACTGAAATAGGTCGCAACTTTGAAGAATTAAAGAAAATAATTGACGGCATAAATCGTAAAGATCTAATTGGCGTTTGCCTTGATACATGTCATTTAAATGATGCCGGTTATGATATTTCAAATTTTGATGAGCTTTTACAAGAATTTGACAAAATAATTGGTATAAATTATATAAAATGTATTCATATTAATGATAGTAAAAATGAAAGATCATCTCACAAAGATCGTCACGAAAACATTGGATTTGGAACAATTGGTTTTGATAAATTAATAAATATTATATATAATGACAAACTAAAAGATATTCCTAAAATACTAGAAACACCATATGTTTTTGATTTACCACCTTACAAAGAAGAAATAGAAATGATTAAAAATAAAAAGTTTGATAATAAATTAAAAGAAAAAATAGCCAGTATCTCATAGATACTGGTTTATCATTTCTAAGTACAAAGCAAGTAATTTTTCATACTTTACTTCTGAAATATTTTCCTTAATAATTTTAAAAACATCATCATATTTTTTATTAAATAATGTTTCCCAATTTTCTTTAGCTAAATTTGTAAGTAAAATAGCCTCATCCATATTAACATTTATTCCTTTATCATTTAAAAAGTTACTAGTGATAGTAGGATTAAGTTTACTAATATTATTTTTTAACAATTTATAATACATAAAGACCTCCTAGAAAAAATATATGAAATAACTTTTAAATTATGTAACACAATATTAATAGAAAGAAGGATTAATATGAAGCGTAAGAAGAAAAGAAGTAAATATAGAGAAAATATAAACAAGAGAATACTAATATATCTAGTGATAGTTACACTTCTTTTTATGGTTATTATTTTAAGACTTTTTCAAGTTATGATAATAGATAATAAAAAATATAAGAATAAATTAGGTGAACTAACTCTTAAAGTAGTAGAGAAGTCTCAGGCCCCAAGAGGAAGAATTTATGATAGAAATTATAATATTATCGTAGACAATAAAGCCGTCAAGGTAATTTACTATCAGAAAGATAAAAGCCGAACTAAAAATGCTGAAATAAAACTTGCTTATCTTCTAAGTCCTCATATTACACTTGATATATCCAAACTAACAAATGACATAAAAAAAGATTTCTTTCTTGCAAAAAACTCAGAAGAGATGAAAAAAAGAATAACACAAGAAGAATATCAATCATTAGAAGAAAGAAAGTTAACTGTAAAAGATATTGAAAATTTAAAGAAGAGTCGTATTACGGATGAAGAACTTAATAGTTTTACTGAACTAGATAATAAAACGGCATATATTTATTATTTGATGAATAAAGGATACACTTATGAAAAGAAAATAATAAAAAATAGTGATGTCAGTGAAGAAGAATATGCTTATATTTTAGAACACGCTAATGAGTTAAAAGGTTTTAACGTTGAGGAAGACTGGGAACGAGTTTATCCATATGGAGATACCTTTAAAAGTATTTTAGGAACAGTTTCGACTTCTACTCAAGGTATACCAAAAGAAATGCGTAAGTACTACCTAAGTAAAGGTTATTCACTAGATGATAGAGTAGGACTAAGTTATCTTGAAAAACAATACGAAGGATATTTAAAAGGAACAAAAGATAAATATCAGGTCCTAAATAGACATAGTTTAAAATTAATTAGTAGTGGTAGAAGAGGAAATGACATCGTTTTAACTATAGATATCAATCTGCAGCAGCAAATAGAAAACATTTTAAGTGAGGAGATAATAAAAGCTAAAAGTGAGCCTAATACTAATTATTATGATCATAGCTTTGTCATGATTCAAGATCCTAATACTGGAGAAGTTTTAGCAATGGCTGGAAAGAAAGTAGAGTGGGAAGATGGTAAGTGGGTAGCTCATGATTATACTCCCGCTATGTTAACATCTCCTATGACTCCAGGTTCTGTTGTAAAAGCGGCCTCTATGTTAGTAGGATATAATAATAATGCTATAAAAATAGGAGAATATATGATGGATGAATGTGTAAAAATTGCCTCAACTCCCAAAAAGTGTTCTTGGCGTAACTTAGGGTATATAAATGATATAGATGCTTTAGCACTATCAAGTAATGTTTATCAATTTAAAACAGCTATGAGAGTCGCTGGAGCAAACTATACATATAACATGCCGTTTAAAATATATAATGATGCTTTTTCAAAATATCGTAATATGTATCATTCCTTTGGCTTAGGTGTAAAAACGGGAATAGATTTACCTTTAGAAAGTACTGGTTATACTAGTAAGGATGAAACACCTGGTCTTTTACTAGACTTTGTTATGGGACAATTTGAAACCTATACACCTGTACAATTATCGCAATATGTCTCAACTATCGCTAATGGTGGAAACAGATTAAAACCCCACTTATTAAAAGAAGTACGCTCATCAAGTACCACTAATGAAATAGGAAAATTACAAAAGACAATTACTCCAGAAAGATTAAATGGTATCGATACCAAAGAAGAATATTTTAATCGAGTAAAAGAAGGACTTCACGCTGTTACTATGTCAAGCTATGGTTTAGGAAAAAATTATATTGACAAAAGTCATGATCCTTCTGGTAAAACAGGTACCTCTCAAAGTTTTTTAGATACTGATAATGATGGTATAATTGATACCGAAACTATTTCTACGGCCTTTATTGGTTATGCTCCAACGACAAATCCTAAAATGTCTATTGTCGTAACTAGTCCAGATTCATCTCACCCTAATAGTCAAACAGACTACAATAGCCTAGTTAACCTACACATAACTAAGAAAATATCAGCCAAATACTTTGAATTATATCCCTAAAAAGCAAAAAAAACTAAAAAAACTTTGCAATATAGATAATACTTTGCTATAATGTATACAGACGTTTCGTGTAAGGAGGTGTTTTTCGTGGCAAAGAAAGTTGGAAATAGACAAAATAAAACACTAAAGTGCAGTGTTTGTGGTGAAGAAAATTATCGTGAAGAAAGAAATGTAAAAAATAGTGATAAACTAGAAATCAGCAAATATTGTTCTAGATGTAGAAAACACACAACACATAAGGAAAAGAAATAAAATAAGATAATATCTTATTTTTTGGTTATGGAGGATAAATATGACTAACTCAAATGATTTTAAAGTAGGAGTAACTATTGAAGTTGATAATGCCATTTATACTATTTTGGAATTTCAACACGTTAAACCTGGTAAAGGAGCAGCAATAGTTAAAACTAAACTAAAAAACCTAAGAACTGGTTCAATTATTGAAAAAACATTTAATGCAGGTGAAAAAGTTGCGTTAGCTAGAATTGAAAAGAAAAATATGCAGTTCTTATATGAAATGAATGGAACTTATTATTTCATGAATATGACTACATATGAACAAATAGAACTAGATAAGTCATTAGTAGAATATGAATCAAAATTCTTAAAAGAAAACTTAGAAGTAATTATGATGTTCTATGGTGATGAAGTTTTAGGTATAACTTTACCTGATAAAGTAGTTATGAAGGTTGTTAGAACTGAAGCAGCAGTTAAAGGAAACACAACAAACAGTGCTATGAAAGACGCTGAAGTTGAAACTGGTTTAGTTGTAAAAGTACCATTATTCATTAATCAAGATGAAGAAATATTAATTTCTACAAAAGATGGTAAATATGTTTCAAGAGCTTAATTGAGCTCTTTTTATTTTGTTTAACTTGAAAAGGAAAAGAACTTATGACATAATACTAGGCAAGAGGTTTTTATGATGCAGTACGGATGGGATAAAAAAGAAATAATTGAAACAAGAAAAATATATTATAATTTAGAAAAACAGCTTTCTAATAACAAAGATCATTTATCAATTAAAAATAGTAGAAATTATAATGAAACTAGAGAATACTATAACTTATTATTTGAGATTTTAACGGCTCCAAATGGCGAAGATATCAAGCAGAGTAATAAGGAACTTCTAAAAATAATTAGAGAAGAATATGCCTACGAAGAGGAAATAAACTACATTGATAAACAGATAATTCTTTCCTTGCAGGACATAATTCAAAAAGAAGAAACTATGTCTGATAAATTAATATTAGGCCAAACAAATTTTACTGATAAAGAAAAAATAGAACTTGTTGGTGATATGATTAAGTCAAAATTAACTAAAGAGCATTACTTATATTTTAAAAATCTATTTATCGATAATAAAAATCATATTTTATTTTCAGATACAATAGATTCCGTATTTTTATATAACTCCTACAATAACGACCGTCACGTAATTATTGAAAAATGCAATAACATTTCAGAAATTTTAGATATAGCTCATGAAGCAGGTCATAATTATCGAAACTGTATTAATCATATTAGAACTCTTAATGACAATGACATAGTAGGTGAAGTTGAATCAATGTGGTATGAAATATTAATGGGTTCTTATCTAATAGAAGAGGGAGTTTATAAAGATGATGCCATAGGTTTAATCACAGATACATTTAGTAGTGTCGAAAAGAAGACTCTTGTCTCTGGTGTATGTTTAAGAAATGATATACAATCAATAAAAAGTATCCAAGAATTTACCAAAATGGCACAGGAATATAACTTATATGAAAAGACAAATAGTAATTCTAATACAGATTTATTATCTTTAATATATAAAGCAAAATGTGAAGCTACCCATATTTATATGTATTCACTTCTCGTGGTATTAGAGCTTTTGGAAATATATAAACAAGATAAAAAAAGAGGAATTCTTTGTTATGAAAACTTTGTAAGTAGATTAGATAATGCTTCAAACTATAGCCTTGTTAAAGAGTTAAACAATGACTACATTACCTTTAACAATCTAAATAATTACAAAAAGTATAGACAAAAATTACTTCGTAAAGTGAGATAATATTTACATGATAAAAAATAAAAATTATAATAAGGATAGGAGGCTAATTATGTGTGAAGGTAATCTAAATTTTCAAATCCTTTTAGATAACAAAGACTTAGTAGCAGAAAAGGTCTTAGAATGTATAGACAAAAACTTTTCCATAGAAGAACAAGAAAAAATATATGTTGCAGAAATTGATACCAAGTATATTGATGGAATAGGTCTATGTAACCACTATAATATACCAAGAAAACAGGGTGCCAACTGTCTTATAGTTGAATGTATAAGAAAAGATATTAAAAAATATGTTGCCTTATTAATACCAGTTGGTTATAAATTTAATATGTCATCAACAGTTCGTAAAAAGACAAATTCTAGGATGGTTTCAGTAGCAAATCTTAACTATGTTTTAGAAAAAACGAAGGTCGAAGAAAATAGTATAAATCCATTATGTATTCCGCCTACTTGGCCCATATATGTTGACCCCAAATTATTAGATGTTCCAAATATAATTTGTGGTAGTGGATTACAAAAATCAAAATTATTAATTCCAAGCAAATATCTATTAAAATTACCTAATGTAGAATTAGTCGCAGATTTAGCAAAAGAAATTAAGGAGGAAAAAAATGAATAAAGTAGCCTTAGTAACGGGAGCCAGTAAAGGACTTGGCAAAGCAATTGTTATAGAGCTTGCTAAAAGACATATTGATGTAGTTATTAATTATTTACATAGTGAAAATGAAGCTAAAAATCTAGCAGAGTTTATTAATAAAAATTATGGTGTATCTTCATTAGTTATAAAAGCAGACGTTGGAAAAGAAGATGAAGTAGAAAATATGTTTCAACAAATAGCTGAAAAATATCAAAAGTTAGACTACCTTATAAATAATGCTGCTATCGCAAACGATAGTGTATTTTTAGACAAAACAAAGGAAGATTTTCTAAATGTTTACAGTACTAATCTTATTGGTCCTTTTCTTTGCAGTAAACATGCCCATAAATTAATGCCTAAAACAGGCTGCATTGTAAACATTTCATCAACCAATGCCATCGATACATTCTATACCTATAGTGCTGACTATGATTGTAGTAAGGCAGCTCTCATTTCTCTTTCCAATAATCTAGCAGTAGAGCTTGCTCCAATAAGAGTAAATACCGTTGCTCCAGGTTGGATTAATACATCGATGAATAAAGATTTAGAAGAAGAATTTAGTCGTGAAGAAAAGAAAAAAATTCTTCTAAATCGTTTTGCTGAACCAAGTGAAATAGCAAAAGTTGTTTCATTTCTTTGTAGTGAGGATGCAAGCTATATTAATAAAAGTGTTATCAGAGTAGATGGAGGATTTTATGAATAAAGAAAAATTAGTTTTAGAATGTGAGAATGATCTTTCACAAGAATTTAAAAAGATAAATGAGATAGAGTTTTTTAACAGTAAAAAAGTACTTGATGCCTTTCATAAAGAAAGTGTTGTAGAAAGTGATTTCAATGAAACAACAGGTTATGGCTACAATGACTTCGGAAGAGATAAGATTGAACGCATTTTTGCCCGTATATTCAAAGCCGAAAAAGCTGTTGTTCGTGGTCAATTTATATCAGCAAGCCATGCTTTATGCGTAACCTTTTTTGCTCTTTTAAGACCAAATGATACCCTTCTTTCCATCACTGGTAAACCTTATGACACTCTAGATGAAGTAATAGGATTAAAAGAAAATAGCTCCTCTCTAAAAAGCTTTGGTATCTTCTATGAACAAATAGACCTAGTCGATAATGATTTTGATTATGAACGTATTTCTTCATTTCTAAAAGAAAATAAAGTAAAGGTTATTGAAATACAACGTTCTAAGGGATACTCTACTAGAAAAAGTATTGGCATTGATAAAGTAGAAAAAGTAATCAAACTAATAAAAGAAATAGATGAAAATATCATTGTAATGGTCGATAACTGCTATTGTGAATTTGTATCATATAAAGAACCAATTGAAGTAGGGGCTGACATAGCAGTAGGATCACTCATAAAAAATTTAGGTGGTGGTATTGCTCCTAATGGTGCCTACGTCGTTGGTAGAAGTAATTTAATAGACTTAGTCGGTGAAAGATTAACTCTTCCTGGAGAAGGATTAGAAGTAGGACCATCACTAGGAATGAATAAAAAAATATTACAAGGTTTATATATGGCCCCAAGTGCTGTTGGCAGTGCTCTTAAAACAGCTATTTTAACCAGTAAAGTTATGGAAACACTAGGCTATGAAGTAGAACCACGTTACAATGATGAAAGAGTAGACATCGTTCAAAATATTACTTTTGGCTCTAAAGAAAAAATGGTAAAATTTTGTTCTGGCATTCAAACATCTTCCGCTATCGATTCTAATTCAGTCGTTGAAGGCTGGGATATGCCAGGATATGATGATCCAGTAGTTATGGCATCTGGTTCATTTACTCAAGGTTCATCAATTGAATTAAGTTGTGATGGCCCATTAAGAGAACCATATATTGCTTATATGCAAGGTTCCTTGACATATGATTATGGAAAATTAGGTTTAATAAGTGCTTTAGAATATTTAGATAAATAACTTTCATAAACTCCTCTTACTTAACATAGTATAGGATAGATAGAGGAGGATATACATGAATAAACAAAACTTATGGTTTTTAACTTTATTCAGTTTAATACTAGTATTAGGAATTTATTATGTGACTATGCCAAATGAATTATTATTAGGCAAAAATGAGAGTACTGTAAAAACTACCGCTCAAAAATCTACTAAAAAAACAACCGTCAAAGAAAATTCTACCTTAGAAGCCATGCGAGTCAGTCTAGAAGAAGAACGTAATGAGCAAATGACCGCACTACAAGCCCAATTAACAAGTGACAAAATAACAACAGAAGAAAAAAACAACGCATATGAACAATTAAAATACCTAAATCAATTACAAGGAAAAGAAGAATCTTTAGAAAAAAAGATTAAAGAAAAATACAACTTAAATTGCTTTGTAAAAATAGATAACTCTAACATCACAACCGTTTGTATTTCTTCTAAACACGATAATGCTTTAGCCAATAACATCATGCGTCTTATTCAAGAACAATATGAAAATAAAATGTACATTAGTGTAAAATTTGAAAAGAAGTAACTAAAATATACATTCCTACATATAATATCTTAGTAAAAGTATGAGAGGATGTATTTTTAATGTCTAAAAAGATATTAACAATGAGGGAGAAAGAGATATTTTCTAAGTTGATTGAAAATATGACTACTAAACAAATCGCTCAGGCACTGAATATCAGTGAAAAAACAGTTAGAAATCATATTTCTAATGTTATGCAAAAACTAGGTGTCAAAGGAAGAAGCAGTGCTGTTATTGAACTACTCAAATTAAATGAGATTTCTTTATAAGAAAACTCATTTTTTTTAAAATTAAGCATATAATTTTTTAGGTGATATGAAAATGATAAAAAGATTTTCTATGAAAAAAATAAGTAAATATACGATTCTTTTATTAGTAGTCTTTTTATTTTATTTGTTTCCTACTAAAGAAAAATATGATTTAGATAAAGAGGTTAATAAGGAAGTAAATATTAATTATCATGATATTTATTTAATTGATAAAAATAATTATGTCGCTAAAACTAATATTCAGGTTTCATCTTTAAAAAAAGATTTACTTATAGATGAATTAATAGAGGCAATGAAGATGGATGGAAAATATCAAGATAAAATTCCAAATGGTTTTTGTGCATTACTTCCTAGTGATACAAAACTATTAGGAAAAAAAATAAATAATGATGTAGTAACATTAAATTTTAATTCAAATGTACTTGATGTAAAAAGTGAAAATGAAGAAAAAGTAATAGAATCATTAATATATTCTATTACATCAATAGATGGTATTGATAAAATTATTATTAAGATAGATGGTGAAAACTTAAAAAAACTTCCTAAAACAGGAATAATGTTAGATACTGAACTTACAAGAGATTACGGTATAAATAAAACATATGATATTGATAGCATTAAAGGTATTAATAAAGTAACAATTTATTATACTAATAAAACTAATAATAATGATGTTTATTATGTACCAGTAACAAAGTATGTAAATAATGATGAAGAAAAAATAAAAATAATAATTGATGAACTTGCTAGTAAGTTTTCTTTTGAAAGTAATCTTATGAGTTATTTAAACTATAATACTAAACTTATTGATTATAATTTAACTGAAAATGAGATTGATTTAAATTTTAATGAGTATTTATTTGATAGTAATGAAAATAAAAAAGTATTAGAAGAGGTAATATATAGTATTTCATATTCTGTTATGGATAACTATAATGTAGATAAAGTTAACTTTTTTGTAAATAGTGAGAAAGTGACAAAATAATTAAAGAAAATGGTATTGACAGTGATAAATGAAAGTGTTATAATCTTATTGTCCTTTGATTAAGGATACAAATTTGAGTGCCTCAGTAGCTCAGTTGGATAGAGCAACGCCCTTCTAAGGCGGCGGTCAGGGGTTCGAATCCCTTCTGGGGCACCAGTGACGAATCTGTTCGAACTATTCGAACTTTTAATATAAATATCAACTCAATTTGGGTTGATTTTTTGTTTTATAAAAATATTGAGGGAATACCTGTTGCCTGGGCGGGTGCCAAAAGCAATAATGTGAATTATTCCAATCCATGTTATGTAAGAGTGGTCGTGGGAAGAGATGATATTAAGTCAATAGCTGATAACTATACATATAATATTACAGGTGATGGCAGTACGGAAAATAATCAATTATGTACGCTGGAGAATGCTATTAATGCTTTTAATATAGATAATCAATATTCAGGCAGTATAATGAAAATAAAAATAACTGAAATACGGCAGATGTATTGTTCGTTCGCGAAAGTTATGGATGATTATTACAGAGGAACAGAGGCGGTTACATATCCGGTATGGCAGATTACATATGAAGTCGAAAGTGCTACGGTAAAAGATGGAACGGCTTACAGAGGTGTTACAAAAAGTATATATATAATGAATACAACTTATAATATCAGCAGAAAAATGGATTCTCAAAGTTAAGTGAGTCACATGCGGTTTATGTGTTAAGTATAATTTATGAGGATAATACGTCAAAGTGCAGGAGGGATTTTATGAGGATAAAATTAAGGGGTATGTGCCGCCATGAACTTATGAGAGTTATGTGTTCATGGCGTTTTTATATATCGCTGCTTATATATATAAGTATCGTATTCATAGCAGGGCATATGGATGTTGTAAAAAATTCTGCGGCTGAATCGATGCTTATAGTTGTTACCGGTGTTTCTAATTTTGATGTTGTATTATTGCTGACAGCTTCATTTCCGTTTGCATGCAGCTTTTGCGACGACTGGAATGACAGATATATCAATTCTGTTGTTATAAGAAGTAATGTAATAAGTTATGCTGCCGCAAAGATGGTTGTGTGTGCACTGAC
>ENA-ORSB01001791-ORSB01001791.1-human-gut-metagenome-genome-assembly--contig:-NODE-1791-length-18769-cov-6.053276_pt1 | contig 18769 bp, 17 predicted proteins | sample MGYA00242180_ERZ509144 | MGnify/ENA primary metagenome ERZ509144 (study PRJEB26280, sample SAMEA2338661) | human gut metagenome | biome: human gut; feature: human-associated habitat; material: faeces...
CTGCCAGCCTGCGCAGCAAAGTCGTCTTTCCTACCTGACGCGGCCCAGTAACCAGAAGTACCTTACAACAACCGCTCAGTTTTTCAATTGTCGTCTCCAAATGGCGTTTGATATACATTCTAAAATCTTCCTATCTTTATTTTTACAAAATACTGCTTTTACTTACTGACCGTTGCTCTGTAACTCTATCAATATTCCCAGCGCAAGCCTACAGCTACCAGTTTGCTGCTGTCACTGCGTCCACTGGTATAATCCGCATTTTTGATTTTGGCATATCCAAGTACGCTATCCAGATACAAAGACTTATTCAGCTTTTTCGCATAGGTCAGCTGCACTTCATGTACACGCGGATTACTGGCAGCGGCACGATCCATATCCATACCGGTATATTCCAAACCGATCCTGTCGCCGTTAGCCAGATAGTGGCTGATACCGCCATAATATTTCCTGGTATTTTTACCCATGGCATCACCCAGAATATCGTCTTTATAGGTCCAGCCATTAACTAAAGTCCAGTGTCCATACCACCAATTATTAGTATTGCTCAGCTCCAGACGCAGATCCCAGCTGCCGTCACCGCCAAACAGCTGCGGGAAATATACACCGACACTGCGGGCATGCTCACTGGGGAACCCGCCGGCCTGATCTTCGCCATACAAAGAGCCGTAAAGCTGGACGCCAGGGAAACGGTAACGCAGGTCGATACCGCCAATATCGTTCCACTGGTCGTCACTCTCGGCATTATCACCCAGTATCCAATGTTTATTTAATGATTTGAACATGGATACACGTTCAAGACCTAAAGACAGGTTATCTGTCGGCATTATATCAACTCTTACTCCCAGCAGCCCGGCATGATCCTTTTCACGCTGCCAGTTTGACATACCATTCGCATGTGCTTTTTCCACCCGGTTACCTTCCAAACGGCTGTAAAAAACGTTGACATTAGCTTTGCCCAGAAATTTTAAAAACCCGTTATCAAAGGTGTGCGGTTCCAGCAGATTCAGCTTGAGCATCGTCTGCGGCGTGGCATTGTTACTCATGGCAAAGGGCGCTTTCCCCCACTGTACAGCCTGCTTGCCAAGTTCTATCCCCCAGACGCCCAGATGTGTTTTTACGTAACCTTCTTCAATACTGGCGTCACCATGCTGGTCTTTATCGTAGCTGAACCTTGGCGTCAGGCTCAGAGCCAGATCTTTATTCAAACTGCCGGAGATCTCTGCTGCGCCGATAATATTAATGCCGTCGCCATACCTGTAGCCGTTGTTATTGCGGTTCAGCGGCTGCCAGGAAGCATTGATACCCTTACGGTAGCGATAGGAATCCTGCTGCATATCGCCGTAAGCCAGCCTGGCTTCGACAGCACGCAGCTTGATGTTGCTGCCATAGTCTTTGCTGTCACCCTGTAGATAGCTTATCTCCTCTGCCAGATCGGCGCGCATTTCTTCATAATAAGTTTTCAGATAGCCTGGCATGGGTTTCGTCTGTGCTTTATGCTGTGCTTCCATGATCCATTTTGCCATATCCAGACGGCTGTAAGGTCTGGTGCCTGTCGGCATGTCTTTGATATAGCCCATTCCTTCCAGTTTGTCGATATAGCTGTAATATCTGCTGTCCAGCGGCACATTTGCTGTTACCAGCGGCGACGCTGTTGCCACGCTGGTAGCTGCTGCCATTGCGGCAACTATACCTGCCATTAAAAACTTATTCATCCTCTGTACGCCTCCTGTTTAATACAATCAATACATACTTACTACTTACCACATTTTTTCTTCATGATTTTTTTATATGCTTCTACTTTAATAGTTTTTAAACCAACAAACTCATTATAGAAATACGTAAAAGCACTCATTGGTTCCAAAGTAGTTCTCAATCTTGATAGATGTAGATAGGAAGATGAGTACTAGTACTAGCAAAAGTTGCGACCAATTTACGGCCAATAATTACGGATTTCCTCATGCAGTTAGGACAACATCCTAAAATCATCGTTACCGCCGCTGAAAATTTTCGTCACCTCATGGCACTAACGCCCAAATAGCCTCAGCTTACATGCGTAAAGCATTACGCACCTGCTTCAACAATTGCTCCACGCTTCTAACTCCCTCTCCCCAATCAGATTTAATCGCGAACTATTTTATCAATAACTAAAACTTCTATTAAAGGTTTTCCAATTGATCTAAACAAACCATGTTCGACCCGTTAGCCAATTCTTCTTCCTGCGGATTGTTATGTATCTCAAGAAATTAGAAACTATATTTATTTCCGAAATCTTTCCATGTTCTTTAGAAACTTATAAATAGTATTATTAAATTTCTGCTTCAAAATTCTTTCTAAAATGTCAACAAATTTACTAAAATTCCCCATTAGAGGTTTATCTATAATATATAGTCTTAAAATATCTATTAGACAACAAATTACAAAAACACTCACAACTGAAATAGTAAAATGTATAATTAATTTTGACGTAGAACCATAATAAAAAACTTCATTATTTAACAACTCTAACCACACTATTTTACTTATAATAGGATTGTCGTGGATCAAATATATACCAAACACACTAGACGCAACCATATTTATAATACGTGAATCTGAAATCTTGATATTTTTAAATACTAAAAATAATCCTACAGCCATAAATAGAGCTAATATAGACTGATATCCCGTATAATAAAATATCCCTTTATTAAAATTCATTATATTACCAACGATATCAATAAGTAATATTGAAGCATAAATCATTACTAAACTTATCAACAATATTTTCTTACCCCAACTTTTGACTGTCTTATTGTTAATATTACAATAAAAACGCATGTACCCCCCCATTAGATATAGAACGACAAAAACAAGCAATTCATTAGATTGAAATTGATAATATAATAAACTTGGAAGAATGAACCATAATACAATTCCCGTTAAAATACCTTTTAACAATATAGATTTCTCTAGCTTATCCAATACGAAATTAAGAATTGGAACTAATGCAAATAAAACAATATAAACACTCGCAAACCAGTTAACCGAAGAAAAAGGAAACAATGATAAAAAAATAAATTTATTGGTAACAAGCGAAGAATTCAAACATATGCCTAGCAAAAGGATGCTAATATCATAGAACTTTATTTGTAAAACTATTTTTACAAACTTTTTCAAAGAAAAAGTTTTAGCACTAAGATAATATCCACTAATCAAAACGAAAACATCTACTGCTATTTTCCCTCCAAAGCAAAATGTTTGCAATAGAATGTTATTGGGTGTGATATTAGTATTGGGTTGTACATTTCCATGGACATAATAATGATGTGCAATGATCATTATTATTAATATTATCCTTAATAATTCTATGTTGCTTGTTCTATTACTAAGTTGTTGGTTCACAGTATATCCCCAGTTTTACATACTTTCTTTAAATATTCTCAAAAAAATTTTTATGAATAAGAAGTTCCTGTTCCGTCATATTCCACCACTTCATTTTTCTTAAATAATCTATTTTAGCTTCATCAAACCTGTATTTAATAATTTTAGCAGGTACGCCAGCCACAATGGCCCAATCCGGTACATCTTTAGTAACTACCGCATTTGCTGCTACCACAGCACCATCTCCAACTTTTGTCCCCCCCATAACGACACAAGACGTTCCAAGCCATACATCATTTCCTATTATCGTTATTTTAGGCTTATCATCATAGAAATCTGATTTTAATACATTACGGTATAATTTAGGCGATGTTGATACATTCACCAATGGATGTTGATATGGCCCAATAATAACGTTTCTTGAAATAGAACAATAGCGTCCTATCTTAGTATTATTTATTTCAACACCTTCCTGTAAATACGTATGCTTTCCAATAGATACTCCCCTACCGACTATACAGTTTCTGCCTATTGTAACATTATCCTCAAAATCGCTACCTAGCGAAACTCTTGCCGACTCCACAAAAACTTTTCTATAATAAAGATTCAAAAAAATTATGCGCAAGTAATCTAGGATGAAGTAAGGAACATATTTTTTTATCGTTCGATTAATATACATTTATAAATCCCTTCCTCTCTATCTAAAATTCAGCCAGCTATGAAAAAGTATTATATAAAAAACACTTAATATTCCATAGATAACTCCAGCAACGTACAAATTGAAATTTATAAATAAAATATTAAAACATATAACAAAGCATAATAGTATAATACTCTTCCCCATATCATTTAACTGAAATATAATTTTTTTTATCAAGTATTCAGTTATAAGACTTCTAAAAATAATACTGATTACCATACTATATACAACCATCTCAAATATTGGGTAGATATAAGCACAAACAAAAAATAGTATTATAGAAAACACCAAGGCAATCAAATTTATTTTTAAAAGTGTCTTTTCTTTTCTATACAGCTTCAAAAAGGTAACGCCCAACAATTGCATTTTTGCTTCATACAAGCAAATAGGTAATAGTATAACCAAATAATCGCATACAACTTCATAAGAAGGAAGCCAATATAAAATAAAAACTTTTATTGGTATATAAAACAATAAAATACATGGCCCATAACCATCAATTTTATTTGAAAGAAACATATACGTTTTTCTATTCTCTTCTATACTTAACTTTCTCATATGCGGGAATAATACAAGGGCAATTTGTTTTAAAAAAATTATAGTAAAATTACATAATTGTAAGGAAAAAGATATCAAACCAAACGCAGCAAGCCCCCAAACCGCTTCTATCCCTATTCTGTTGATTCCCAATATTAAAAATGAGCATAAATTGGAAACAGCAAGATACATCCCTATCTTAATATACTGATATCCACTATAAATCTTATCTGTACCAAGGGATATTTTCCCTAATCCAATATCGAATATCCCAAGTCTAAAGGCTTCCCAAATACCTACCAATAATCCCAAAAACCTAGCACCGACATATAAGAATATGACTACTCTATAATCTAAAACAAAGTCTCCAAACCAACTTATAGCTAAAACTGAACATAAAGAAAATAAAAATATAGAATTATAAATTATTATAATTTTTGAATATAATCTAATCTGATTGATTGTTTGAAATATATAACAAAAAAAATCAGACAAATTATTTACAATCACTGCAAAAGCAATATAATAAAAAATTATTTTTTTATCTTGATCTTCAATTAGCAGCGCGTAACACACTATCACTATCGAAAACAAGCATTGTAAATAACAAATATTAGAAAAATGGTGTGATAAATTTAAATTAAAAATTTTGTTTTTATTTATGCCAGCATGTTTTAAATATATTCCTTCACTATACCCTAAATTCAAAAATACAATCAGCATATTGTAAAATACAAATAATTGCCAATAAGAATAATCAACTAAGGATATAAATTTAGGTAAAAAAAATGACATTATACAACTTGTACACAATGTAATCAGTTGTGCAAATAAAGCGTATTTAAAGTTATTTTTTAAGCTACTCATTTTTATTATATGCCGCTTCATTTTTTAAAAAATTATTTAAATAGCAAGGTAATACCATAAATAAATATAAAAACGTTTTCTGTTGACCACTATTAAAAAGGAATAACACTAAAAATGCAGATATTATAACTTTTAACCCGTAAGAAACTTTCATATTGCTTTTATCTAATAAATTACTATTATAGATTATTATCAACAACAACAACATAAAGCAGCTCCCAGCTAATACCCCTCCATAAAATAAAACTTCTAAAAATAATGAATGCACCGATCCAACGCCAAAATGAAAAAGATCATATGCTCTCTCGCTTGATATTATACCTAGACCAGTTAACGGGTTTTCCAAAAACTTTTCAATACCTACATCCCATACTATCGTTCTCCCCGTTAGCGTTAAATCTTTACCAACTAACCCCAATATATTCGTAAAAAACTCCTGAATCCTCAAAACAACTATGCTAACCCAAACCAAGAATACTAGTCCAATAATTCTTAAAAGTGAAACCATATGAAATATTTTATACATACATTTCAGTAATAAAAAACCAACTATCAATAAGACTATCGTTCCACTAACGCTCATCATTACAATACTGGAAATGATAGAAATAACTAAATTTAAATAAAAATAACTACCAATATTTTTTTTAGTTAACAATTCAAACAACAGTGAGAATCCACAAGCAGACAATTGGAAAAATATATGTCCCTTCTGATATCCCAAAAAATAATACGCTGTTGTCATATTGCCAAACGCAGTTATGCCAAATTCTCCTATGCCTCGTGCATCGTACAAACCATTAGGATACACTAAAATAGATAATAAGTTTAAAATATTATATATCGTCAATAGTATTAATGTTGTATAAAGAAATTTAAGCATACTTCTTTGCATACAACTTATTTCTAGAAAGGTTATCGTCGCAATAACTGGCATTGATATTATGAACCACCTACTTAAACTGGTATCGGCATGTATAATAGTAGAATATAAATAACACAAATGCAGTGCAATAATAGATACTAAAACAATAGATATCTTGCCTCTTTTGACAAATATAAACGAAGAGTATAAAAAAGCAATGCCCGCGAAACCAGCAGCTATATACATTGCGCTTTCCATAGCATATAAGTACGAAGGTAGCGTAAAAGAAAATAAAAATATCAATAACAACCAATCAATTTTTTGTGCTTTACTCACCATGTTATTTCTTCCAGCTGCTTTCTTTCAAAAATTTCTAATTTCCCACCACGTGTAACATTATAAATTTTTATCCCCAATTCATCAGCCACAGATTTTGCCTTGTAATAACCTTTTTCCATCATATATATATTGGCAATGACTTCTGCCGGATTATCATCTTTAAAAAAATGACTTTTTACTGTATCCGCTACTCTAACTCCGCCGTTTTCCTCAATAATCCGTGAATAATTATGATCTATACCCAACAAATAGATTTCTTTATATCCCATAAAAACTGCCATCTGAAGCATAGTATATGTAACAGTATATGCATCATAGACGTATTCTTCCGGATCAAAACTAAACTTTATATCTTCATTTTTTGCAGTTCTTTTACTATGAAAACAATATGCATTTTTATTATTAAAATTTCTAGTACGCCAAAAATAACTTCCAACAAATATATATTCTAAATCTGTCTTATCTAAAAACTCACCTATTCTGGCATACCTGTCTTGTATGCAGTAAAATTTGGGCCGCCATTTTGTTTTATCAAAAATTTTAAAAATTAAATTTGCCGCAAAACAATCTTCACCAACGAGCCTATCTAAATCCTGCACAGTTAAACTAGGCCCATTTCCTACAATAAAACATCTCTTGTTTTTAAACTTATTTTTTAAACTTATTTCAGCTATTCCTTTCTTTTTTTTACATATTTTCCTATAAAATTTTAAATTTTTATTTTGAACATATTTTATGCACATATTGTGAATAAAAGAAAATTTATATATAATCTTCCTAATGTTTATATTCATCTTTTCTCATCTCAACACTATCTTTAAATTTTATGTAAGCTTTTTAAATTGTTTACAGTAGGTTAACAAGCCCATCAATATACTTGGAACTTTTTCATAGCACTGCCTATTTTCCATACACGTAAATATCTATATAAAAAAGAAGCAACAAAAATTACAAATGATCTTGGCAAATATAACACAAAAAAATCAACTATCTTCTTTTTACTCTTGCGCTTATCCGACGATAATGGTTCTTTTTCCCATGGAGTCATTTCCTTATATTTTAAATATATCTCTTTAAAAGGATGATTATTATTTTTTATCCAAGCTCTGTTAATTACAAAAAAACATGTCGTTAAATGTACTAAACACGGCTTTTCAACTGCTTCTCGTATAAATTTTTTTGCATAAAACCTTTCCGGTCGACGTAGATACATGTGCTCATCGTAACTCATACATTGCATTAAAGAAAACACATTATAACGTGGGTGCAAAATATATATTTGGGAATCCAGTACGGCATTAAAAACTGTTTGCTCCATAAAAAATACATAACCATTGTGCTCTCGTACATATTCAGCAACTTTATCACCTATTTTTTGTTTACGCCATCTGATTAAATCCATCAAGATAACACCGCTATTACAATAACGTGCGTTTTTAGAAAGCCTAAACATTTCATAGTAACTTTCCCCGATACTGTCTGTAACTGCTGCTGCACACTTTCCCTGTAAGTCAATATTCCACAATTCTTGTAGAGAATCAGTAATTAGTACATCTCCATCTAAGTACAATACTCTTTCAACGGATACAGGTAAAATATCATCTAAAAAAAGTCTGACATATGAATCAAATAACCATTCATCCTTAATCATCTTCAAATTTAAATTCCATTTACTATTGATGTCAGGCATAGGAATAAAATATATTTTACGTTCATATTTATTCGCTATTTTGACAAGGTTATCTTTATTTTCCTGTGTGATATCATGTTCTATCAACCACACATTTATTGTGTCTGCACTCTTATTATTTTCGAATAATGAAGTAATTGAGACTCCTGTAACAGCCGCAAAGGAATCACTGCTATGATATACCACATCCATTTATTTTTTCTCCTCAAACAATTTTAAGGTCTTTTCTATTCCTTCACGCAAGCTTGTTTTAACATTCCAGCCTAAATTTTTGAGTTTTATATTGCTCAACACAATACCTGATCTCCTAATTTTATTCTTACTGCTTTGATTAATTAACTTTATATTAATATTATCTTTTTCATTAACCAGGTCAATAATTATGGACGCTATCTCATCAACAGCAGCAAAATTCCCCATTTCACCATTAGACGAAACATTATATACTTCACAATTAGTACCATTTAACCCCAGAAGCAAAATCCCTGAAACTGCATCGTCTATATAAATATTGTCACGTCTAGCCACCCCAGAATCCCTTAATGTAATATTTTCTCCAGAAAGCGCCCTGTTTATAAATTCAAAAAAAGCCGTTTCCGGTTTAAAAAATGTATTTCCATAAACAGTACTTAATCTGGCAATGACTATATCAAGCCCGTATTGTTTGCTATAAGCTCTGGAAATAACTTCTGACATCCGTTTTGATTGAGAATATATCGCGTTCGAAGCGTCTAATGGTATAGTAACTTGAGTATCCTCTTCTCCTACTACTAAATCATTACCCGTTATATTCCCATAAATCGTTACAGAAGAAAAAATTACCATCCTGCCGCTTACACTTCTTTCTTCTTTTTGCTTTTTTAAAAATTCAAGACAATTAATCGCACCCATAATATTCGGTTTCATTACTTCCAAGGGATATTTATCAATTATTTTATTTTCCATTGGACCGGCTGCATGAAAAATATAATTTACTTCTATATTTTTTAAATCTATTGGATCAGATACATCTTGAACGACATAATAAAAATTTGCATTGTTAATGTAATCTTTAAAAATTTTTTTTATTTTTTCAATATTTCGGCCAAGTGCAATAACCCGCACATTTTTCATACTCATCAGTTCATACACTATATGACTACCAATTAGTCCTGTAGCACCAGTAACCAGAACTGTTTTCCCTGAAAAAGACTTCATAATTTTCTCCTATAAAATCCTTATAATTCATTTAATTTTTTATACATTTCTTTTGGAAGATTCGGTGTGAGTTTCTGACACTCATTGCCTTTAAGCAATATTGGTGAAATTTCTGTTGTTTCATCTACAAAAATCTCCACAATACACGGTTTTACCACCTTACTTATCATTTCATCAAATTTTTCTTTTGTATCTGTATGCGCATAATATTCACAGTTATATGCTTTGGCTATTTCATTAAAACTTACTGCTTTATATCCGCTATCTTCTGTAGTGTGGAGGTACTTTGGATAAGATAACTGTTTTTCTCTGCTGCGTATCATACCAGATGAGTGATTATTTAATATGACAATCATTATTGGCAATTTATGCTGAACCACAAATTGTAGTTCCTGGATATTAAATTGAAACCCTTGGTCACCAGTAAAACAAACTACTGGTTTTCGTGTTCCATAATAAGCACCTATAGCCTTAGGCAAAGAACATCCAAGTGATCCGAATGATTTTGAGTAAAGAACACGATTTTTTCTTTTAGCAAACACACTTGCTCTTGATAACCAAAATTCATTATTTCCAACATCACTTATAATAACTGTATTTTCATTAATATTATCTAATATACGGCCAATCATTTCTGATGGGTAGTCCATATCGTGGCTAAACAAAACTTCTCTTAGTTGACAACAAACTGAAAGCCATTTCTCTTTATATTTATAAGTTAGCTTTGTGTTAATAAGTTGCGGCCAAAGTGTGTTTATATCCACATTAAAATTCTTGCAATTTGGAATTTTTCTCAATAATTCATTATTATCTACATCAACCCTTATTATTTTTTTGTTTTCTACAATCGGTCTAAAACTTTGAGAACTTAAAGGAAATGACATTCTATTTCCAATTGAAATAATAAGATCAGACTTCGCTAAAATAAAATTACTATATCGTGTAGCGTGACTGCCGATATAACCAAAGTACATCAAAGAATTCTGCATTATGTCATGTGAAAAACGACTAGACAATACTGGTATCTCTACCTTCTCAACAAACTGTTTAAGGTTTGATATAGCCTTTAAATTCCTTATTCCGTCTCCAATCAGAAGTATCGGTCTTTCCGAATTTTCTAATGCCATCCTGATGTACTCTGTTATATTTTTTACATTAATTGATTCCACATTGCTTTCATCTATATATTTTTCACTTTTAATTGTTATTTCATTAGATAATATATTATTTGAAATATCTAAAAAAACGGGGCCTTTTCTTCCGCTAATGGCTAAATTATATGCTTTTGTAAGTTCAGTTGGTAGATCATTTCCCTCATCCACACGTTTTGCATATTTAGTAATTTGGGATATCATTGGAACTAAATCTATTTCTTGATCCTGCTCAACTCGCATATTTTTATATTTATTGCAATATGAGTGAGCCGTAATAAACATAACAGGAATAGAATCATAATATGCATCTGCAATAGCTGTTATCATGTTAGTAACTCCAGGTCCCCTAGTAGCATATGCAACACCTAATTTACCCTCAACTTGTGAATATCCACAAGCAGCATACGCAGAACTTTGTTCATGATAATTTAAATGCACAGTAATGTCTTGGTTCCTCTTGTCTAATGCATATAAAAAATCTAATACAACTCCGCCTGGAATACCAAAAACATCAGTAACACCATTATCAATTAAAAAGCTGACAATATAGTCAGATCCTTTTACTAAGCAAGTCGCATGTTCACTCATAACCAGCAATCCTTAAAATTTCTAAAGTGTTTTCAGGTGTATATCTATGTCTTAAATTGTCTGGCATAGACTTTAAAACATAATCAATTTCTTTAAAATCAAGTCCATAAATATCACGCAAAGCAATCGCATATTTGTATGCTGTTTTATGTATTGCTGGCAAAAATCTCGTTACAGAATATCCCCACAAATTGTTAGCAACGTATTTTTCAATAACTTCGCACGCTTCTAAAATTGACGTAAAGTTATATTCATAGCCATAATTTTTAATCATATGTTCTATAATTATTTCTGTCTGTAAGTTTCCTGCACCTTGACCCATTCCTGCAATACAAGCATCAACTATAATCTTTCTATCTGATTCCTGTTTAATAAAAGTAAGAGCATTTGCAAAAGCAAGATTCATATTATTATGTGCATGAAATCCAATTTTTATAGAATCATCCAAGCTTCCATCAAATCTCTTAAAAAATCTAATCACATCATTTTCATGCATATAGCCGTAACTATCAACAAAATATACTGCATAAGCATTCATTGCGTTTGCTGCATCAATTACCATCTGTATTTCTATTTCACTGTAACGCATTGTTAACATGGGTTGAATGAATACTTTATAACCTTTGTTGGCCAAAGCTTTGCAAAAATCTAAAGATTTTTTAAGTTCAGAATAGCGAATAATAACTCTTACTGCTTCACAATATTCTGAACTCCAAACCGGTATATTTTCTATGGGCGTATCTGGCCCTCTATATAAAGCTGCATACATTTGATTTCTTGTATATTTGGGGGGTATTTTTTGAGAAATAGACTCAATATCATTGTAAATTGCATATCCAACTTTATTTTCTTCTGATATTTCAATAGAGCCTAATTCAATTATGTCAACTTTACTTTTCGCTAACTTATCAATTATGTCGTTAACTGAATCTAAATCGAACTGCATCGAAGATATTTTATTTTTTTTACTGTCTTCTAATCCTAATCCACCATCTCTTAAGGTACAATCTAAAATCTGTATTCTATTAGACATTTTATGAGCCCCCAGTCTTTCATAAAACATAATTAAATTTTAACCTAACATAAATAACCTTATTTGCTTTTCCATACAATCAACAATACTGTCATTTTGCTCATAAACCTTAGCCCATTCTACCGTCTTAACCACAGCTTCTGTTATCTGCCATCTTGGTCCCCATCCAAAAGTATTTTTTAACTTTGAGCAATCTAATTTTAAAAACTGTGCTTCATGAGGGCCTTGGTTGCAAACATTCTTCCATGCTTGCCCATTTCCCCATTCTTTACAAAATAAATCTACAAGATCGCCTGTTGTTATACAATCACATTCATCCGGACCAACATTATAATAGCCCGCAAACTCAATATTTTCACATTGGGCTTTAGCTATCATAAGGTAAACATACAATGGCTCCAACACATGCTGATAAGGTCTTATAGAATAGGGGTTACGAACAATTATTTCTTGACTTTTATACGCCGCCCTTATACAATCCGGAATAATTCTATTTTCAGCAAAATCACCACCGCCGATTACATTTCCTGCTCTTGCTGTGGATATTGCAACTTTTTCATCTTTAAAATAACTGTTTTTATAACAGTGCGTTACAAGTTCAGAACAGCTTTTGCTGTTCGAATATGGGTCAAAACCATCTAATGGTTCTGTTTCCCTATATCCCCAAATCCATTCTTTATTTTCATAAACTTTATCTGTTGTCACATTTAAAAAAGATTTCACACAACTGGTATTTCTAACGCATTCAAGAATATTAACTGTCCCCATCACATTAGTAGAGTATGTCCCAACCGGGTCTTTATAGCCTTCCAACACAAGTGGCTGCGCAGCCAAATGCAAAACTATTTCCGGCTGATATTCATCAAAAACGTTTTTTAAATGTTTATAATCTCTAATATCGCCGATAATAGAAGTTATCTTTTCTTCAATTTGAGCCATGCGAAAAAATTCCCATCCTTCTACTGTAGGCGATTCCAACGAATAACCAATAATATCAGCACCAAGCATAGTCAAAATTTTGCAGAGCCAGGTTCCTTTGAATCCAGTATGCCCGGTTACAAGTACTTTTTTCCCTTTATAAAACTCAGAAAATATATTCATTCTCCCCATACCTTCCATGGTGCTTTAACGGTAGACCATAAGCTTTCTAATTCATCTTTTTCACGTTTAGTGTCCATACACTGCCAAAAGCCCTTATGAATATAGCTCATAAGCTCATTGGCTGCAGCTAATTTTTCAAGCGGACCTCTTTCAAAAACAGTCGCGTCATTTTCCAGATAATCAAAAACTTGTGGTTCCAATACCATAAATCCAGCATTAATCGGTGAACTATCCGCAATAGATTTTTCACGAAATGATCTTACTGCATTATCACCGTCAATATTCAAAATACCTTTGGATTGTTCCAACATAACAGCAGTAAGTGTTGCCAATTTCCCATGGGCTTTATGAAAATCCAACAGTTTTTGAATATTGACATCACATACACCATCGCCATAAGTCATCATAAAAGTTTCGTTACCAATATATTTTTGAATCCTTTTTACCCTGCCGCCAGTCATCGTATTTAATCCGGTATCAACAACTGTTACCTTCCAAGGTTCCGTGTGTTGCTTGTGTATCACGATTTCGTTCTTTTTGGTAAAGTCAAACGTAACATCACTGGTATGCAAAAAATAATCGGCAAACCATTCTTTGATCATATGCTGTTTATAACCAGCGCAAATAATAAAATCATTAAAACCATAGAATGAATAGCTTTTCATAATATGCCACAAAATAGGCATCCCACCAATTTCAATCATCGGCTTTGGTTTATATTGACTTTCTTCACTTATACGTGTTCCCAATCCCCCGGCAAGAAGAACTACTTTCATAATAAGAAGCCTCCCTTATTTTAATATGCACCTTTTTTTCTGAACACGACATCAAATGTTTTTATAAGTATCTGGATATCTTTTAGCAAATTCCTATTAACTACATATTCAACATCCAAAGCAACACGTTCTGAATAAGATATGTCGCTACGCCCACTAACCTGCCACAGTCCAGTAATGCCAGGTTTTACTGAATAATATTTTTTTATATGTATCCCGTAGCGTGGCACTTCTTCCTGGACAATAGGACGTGGTCCAACCAAACTCATTTCTCCCTTTAAAACATTAAAAATCTGCGGCAATTCATCTAAACTGGTCCTTCTTAAAAATTCGCCAATTGGTGTCACTCTCGGATCATTTTTTAATTTAAAGTCGCGTTCCCACTCCATTCGCGCTTCAGGATTTTCTCTTAAATATTTTTCCAGCATTTGTTTGGCATCAACACACATACTGCGAAATTTATAACATGGAAAAGACTTTCCATTTTTACCAACACGCATATGTTTAAATATTACAGGTCCCGGATCTTCTTTTTTTATCCTGTACGCTATATAAGCTAAAAGCGGGCTTATACATATCGTTCCTATAAATGTTAATGTAAAATCAAAAATAGTCTTTCCTAATTCACCAGCTTTAATCATTACTGCATATTCCACCCCTATGCAATTATTTTGTGATATCTTTTCAATACCTGCGCAGCTTCCATCTCACTTCCGGTGACGAACGTCCCCCCCGGATGTACTATCGGAACCATAGTAATAGTAGTAACCATAGCCGTGCGTATGGGCCAATTCTACCTTGTTAAGGATAACTCCCAGAATATGCGCTCCTGCCTGCAGCAGCCTCTGTTTAGCTTCTTTCGCTGCTGCTGGCGTAACTTCGCCGGAGCTGACCAACATAACCAGCCCGTCTGCCTTACCAGACAATACTGCCGCATCCGTTACCAGCATGATCGGCGGCGTATCGATAAGGATATAGTCATAATCCGGCTTTAGCTGTTCCAGTAACTGTTCCATCCGTTTGCTTCCCAAAAGCTCGGATGGGTTGGGCGCTACCGGCCCGCTGGCTAAAAGCTCCAGATTCTCTATCCCTGTTTTTTGAATGACTTCCCGCACCTCTTCACTCGCCGAAATGCAGTTGCTCAGACCTTTATTAGTCAGCTTAAAAAGCTTATGCTGTGTCGGGTTGCGCATATCACAGTCCATTAAAAGCACTTTGTGCCCGGCCTGTGCCATTACCACCGCCAGATTGCTGATCGTTGTACTTTTACCTTCGTTTGGCGTAGCGCTGGTAACGATGATCGTTTTCAGCTCCTGACCAACGTTGGAGAACTGGATGTTGGTCCTGATCGTTCTATATGCTTCCGCTACCGGTGATTTGGCATCACGGTCGGCAATCAGTGTTATCGTTTCCATAAGTACCTCCGTAGCCTGGCAGTCAAGCTTTGCTCCTGCTGTTCTTTTTTCATGTTTTTATTCAATGATTCATAATCCGGCACCGAGCCCAGAACAGGCAGGTCCAGATAGTTTGCTACATCGTCCGTTGTCTTTATGGTTCTGTTCATCAGTTCTTTGGCAATAACAAAGCCGCTGCCGCCGAAGATTCCAAAAAAGGCTGCCAAAAGCAGGGTCAAAAGCTTTTTCGGTTTTACCGGGTCTTCCGGCAGTGTGGCCGTATCTACTACCTGTACCTCGGTAGATACCGCTACTTCGGCTACCTTGGCTTCTTCCAGGCGTTTGGCCAACATGATGTAAATTTCATCGGCAACGCTGACGTCACGCATCAGGCTCAGGTATTTCTGTTCTTTCTCGGAAAGCCGTTCTACGTCTTCCTGATTTCTTTTGTCCAGACGCTCCAGCTCGGCAAGGTTGCTTTCGGCTACGCTGATCGCCGCTTCGCTGCCGAATTTACTGGTCAGCAGCTGCTGGTGCACTGGGTTATCCGACGGCGCCTGCAGTGAGGCTACTTTGGCTATTTCCTGCTGCAGCTTGCTTTTTAAATTGGCGATAGCGTCTTCTGTTTCGATGACTTTAGGATGTTTGGCTGTATATTTGTCCAGATAATCTATCCTCTGGGTCTCCAGTTCGGCTAATTTTGCATTATACTGCTTGATAACTGCGTTATCCGCTGTCGCTTTGGCTTCGCCGCCCAGCTGCTGGTCTGTTGCTGACAGCTGTGCCTGCGCTGTGGCAAGCGCCACTTTGTTTTCTGCACGCAGTTTATCGACGATCCCCATTTTATCGGCCGCCAACTTCATTTCGTCCGTCGGTGACAGGATCTTGCTGGCTTTTTTATATTCGGTCAGCGCACTTTCGGCTGCTTCAAGCTCGGCTTTAGAGGCTACGACTCGCTCTTCGATAAAGGCGCGGGTAGTTTTCTGTTCTTCACGTACCAGACTGGTCAACCGCTGCAAAAAGCCGTTAACGATCAGGTCGTTGGCTTTCTGGGCCCCTTCCGGCGTATTAGCGTTGACTGTAACTTTTAAGATCTCGGTATCTTTAAAAGGATTGGTAACTATCCTGTTTTTGATATAATCTTCATAACGCATATATTTGCCGTCACTGTCGGCTTCTTCCGTCTGTTCAATGACCGGGGCGATGACGCTGCGGCTTTTTAAGATTTCCGCATAGGTGCTCATCAGCTGTTTGCTGGCCATGGCATTGCCCATAGGCATGCTTTCTAAAAGCGACGAGCCTATCCCTTTGGGCTGCTTGATGCGCAGCAGCGAATCTGATTCGTAGACCGGTGAAGCTATAAGCAAATACAGCCCGGCGGCGACTATGCATCCGCCCGTGACTTTAGCGATGAACCTTGCGTTTTTCTGCACTATATGCGCCAGCTCGCGCAGGTCGATTGTGATTTCCTCTTCCACTTTATCTCTCCTCAGGTCAGTCGTTATTTTTGATTTCCGATACCATGTATGCGCCGCTGATGAAGGGCATGATGTCACGCCCAATATCTATCTTGCCGTTGCTGGTCAGATACAGGCAGTCGCCTTCGTTTAAAACGTAGTTTTGGCTCTGGTCGGATTTTTTTAGAAAATTATTGATATTGACCAGTACAGGTTCTTCCGCACCTTTTCTGATCAGAAAGATTTTCTTTTTGGCGGCTTTTTCTGTAAAGCCTTCCGCTTTTCCCAGGGCATCTAATACGCGGTGGCTTTTTTCAAGCTCGTACAGTCCCGGTTTTTTTACTTCCCCCAGCACATAGACACGCGTCGTTCCCAGCTTTAAGATATTAACGCTGACCTGCGGCCTGACAAGGTATTCGGCCAGACTCACTTCCAGTTGCCGCGTAAATTCTGTTACTGTTTTTCCTGTCACGTCTATATCGCCGATCAGGGGAAAGGTTACTTTTCCATCAGGGCGTACTGTATAGGGGGTAGTGTTGCTGTTGGGCGGGCTGCTCAGATCTTCATGTCCATAGACTACTACCTGCAGCTGGTCGCCGGGACACATAATATAGTCGTTGTCTGCTGCTGACGCTACTACCAGTCCCTGCAGACTCAGCGCCAGGGTCAACGCCAGAATTGTTTTCTTCATCGGGATTCTCCTTTTTCTCTTTACTTCAATCTTTAATTTATTATTTGCCAAATAGTTTCTGCCAGAAGCTCTTTGGTTTGTCTTCTAAAAATACTTTGGGCTGCTTGAGCTCTATTTCCTGATTTTTTAAGATCGCCTGCGGGTTCGTTTCTGTCATCTGCCGCAGTACTTCTTCTCCGGCCAGCTGCCTGATGACCGCCGCTGCCCGTGACATATCCGTATTGCGTCCTTCGCTGCGGTGCCCGTCCGACCCTAACAGATCGACCAGACCATTTGCCAGCAAGACCTTGGCATTCTCGCAGACGCTGCTACCGAACATGCCGGTAAAGCTGCCGCTGTTGCACTGCATAAGCATGCCACGCCGCCGCCACAGTAGCAGCAGGTCAGGGTTTTCGCGCAGCTGCTGATACCTCTCCGGATGGGCAAGGATCGGCATTATCCCCTTCAGCTCCAGCTCATACCAGAATTCATCGGCATAGGCAGGGATTTCTGCCGCCGGTAGTTCGACCAGCAGATATCTACCGCCGTTTAAACAGTACGCGCCAGTCGCTCCCAGCTCCGGCAAAAGCTCCCAGTTCATCTGCACTTCTGCTCCGGGATAAAGCATAATATCTATCTGTGCTTCTGCACACAACTGCCGCAGCTGCTGTGTTTTTTCCTTTATTTCTTCCCAGGAAGGCTTATTCGCTCTTTCTATGACGTGCGGGGTCGCAAAGATAGCTTTAGTCCCGCTTCTGGCCGCAATCTCCAGCATTTGTAACGACATGCACTGATTCTTAGAACCGTCGTCTATATTCCATAAGATATGTGTATGTGTATCCAGCAAATGATCACCTTTATCTATCTTGAACTTAGTGTTGTTAATTAATTTCGTAATAATTGCAATCTGCATCCTAATACTTTAATAAAACAATTAAGATATTTGTTTTATTAACTTTAGATTATACCACACTTGTACCTCCCCACAAGACATAAGCACGTTTTCTTTTATATTTAAGTATGCTTTTTGCTCGTACTTAT
>ENA-ORSB01001804-ORSB01001804.1-human-gut-metagenome-genome-assembly--contig:-NODE-1804-length-18631-cov-2.388458_pt1 | contig 18631 bp, 20 predicted proteins | sample MGYA00242180_ERZ509144 | MGnify/ENA primary metagenome ERZ509144 (study PRJEB26280, sample SAMEA2338661) | human gut metagenome | biome: human gut; feature: human-associated habitat; material: faeces...
ACTCCCTCTCCATTGCCATGGGCATCCTGGTGACCTTTGGCTCCTACATGAAAAAAGACACCTCGATTGAGGATTCCACACGCAACGTCGAAATCTTTGACACTGCCATTGCGATCATGGCAGGCCTGATGATCATTCCGGCAGTCTTTGCATTTACCGGCGGAGATCCGGATACCCTGCAGGCAGGACCTTCCCTGATGTTTATCACCATCCCGAAGGTATTCGCCAATATGGGCTTTGGCACTGTGATCGGTATTCTGTTTTTCCTTCTGGTGCTGTTTGCCGCACTGACCAGCTCCATCGCACTGACAGAAAGCGCCGTTTCCACCTTTGAGGATGAGCTCGGCTGGGGCCGTAAAAAATCGACCGTTCTGATCGGCGTTATCATGATTGCGCTCGGAACGCTCTCCTGCCTTGGCTACGGACCGCTTTCCTCCGTCACCATTCTTGGCATGCAGTTCCTGGATTTCTTCGACTTCCTGACGAACTCCGTGATGATGCCAATTGCTGCCATTGCCACCTGTCTTCTCGTTTCGAGAGTCATCGGTGTGGCAAAAATCGAGGAAGAAATCATCCACGGTGAGAGCCGCTTCCGCAGAAAGAAAATCTTTCTTGTCATGATCCAGTATCTCTGCCCGGTGTTTGCACTGATCATTCTGTTCAGTTCCGTGGCAAATGCATTCGGCTGGATCACCATGTAATGAATCTGTAAACGATGAAAAAAGATTGTTTTCGAAACACGATCACGATTTCGAAAACAATCTTTTTTTATCCAAATCTGTCACACCAGCATCAGGAATCCGTCAGCAGCAGAATATCTTCCTCCTTCAGATACAGCTCCTTTGGAATCCCCATTTCCGGGCTCCAGTCTGTTTTTGCGATCTTCCACTGCAGCCAGCTGCATTCGGCATTCTTCCGGAACGAAATGTTCCATTCAAACGGATCTTCCCAGATTTCGGATTCGTTGACCGGAAATACATTTTCCTCACCCGGCCTTTCTACTGTGGCCAGAAAATGTGCCCGGATGCCGACTGCGCGGATATCGTCTGCAATTTCCCGCTCCTTTACGTGCAGCGTCACGCCCCAGTCCACGGCCCGCAGCGTGTGCGCATCCACCCGCTCGGCCGCCGAAATGTTCTTGCAGCCCGACAAAATTGCCGCTGTGCGCGTCTTCGGATTCTGGAAAAATTCCTTCAGCGGTTCCATGACTTCCATCTTTCCCCGGTTCATACAGCTGACCGTATCGCAGAGGCGGTACACCTCATCGCGGTTGTGTGATACGAAGATGACCGGTTTTCCGGCCTCCTTCAGATGTTTGTACATCTCCTGCTCCAACTGCCATTTCAGATAGGTATCGAGCGCTGAAAACGGCTCGTCGAGCAGAATCAGCTCCGGCTCTGCTGCGAGCATCCGTGCCATCGCGACGCGCTGTTTCTGTCCGCCGGAAAGCTGTCCCGGGATCTTTTTCTCCAGCCCTTCCAGCTGAAACTGGCGGATCAACGATTCCGTCCGGCTCCGGTCCGGCCGTTTTCCCATGCCTGCCTCAATATTCTGCACAACATTCATATGCGGAAACAGGGCGTAATCCTGGAACATATAACCGACTTTCCGCTTCTGCGGCGGCAGATTGATTTTTTTCTCCGAATCAAACAGCACCTTGCCGTCAAGGACAATCCGCCCTTCATCCGGCTTTTCGATTCCGGCGATACACTTTAAGGTCATGCTTTTTCCACAGCCCGACGCGCCGAGAATCGCAAAAATCTCCTGCTCCGCCCGGAACTGCATATGCATAAAAAAGCCGTCCAGTTTTTTCGTAATATCTACTTCAAGCGCCATTCTTTATCCTCTACCACTGTTTCTGATTTTTCTTTCTCCGGTTACCGAGAAGGTTCATTGCCGTCATCGCAAGGAATCCGACGAGCAGTACGACAACAGACCAAAAACCCGCCGTTTTATAATCCCCGTCCTGAATCACCATTGCGATTTTCTGGGAAACGGTACCCGTCTTTCCCGGAATATTTCCGGCCAGCATCGACGTCGCGCCGTACTCACCGAGCGCCCTTGCAAATGCCAGCACCGTACCGGAGAGCACGCCGGGACCTGCCGATGGGATGACCACTTTCCAGAAAATCTTCCACTCCGACATACCAAGCGTCCGCGCCGCATAGATCAGGTTCGTATCCACCTGCTCAAATGCCGCTCTCGTATTGCGGTACATCAGTGGAAACGCGATAATCGTTGCCGCCAGAATAAAGCCATGTCTGTACTGCCTTGATACTGAAATTCTCATACAGTGCAGCACCAAACGGACGGCGGAGGCTGAAAATCAGAAGCAGGAAAAAGCCTGCAACGGTCGGCGGCAGAATCATCGGAAGTGTCAGAAAGCCGTCAATTACGGCACGCGCGCCGGGACGCAGCTTCATCACCGCACGCGCGGCAAAAATACCAAAGAAAAAGGACAGAATCGTCGCCACAATACCGGTCTTGATCGAAATGACAAGCGGGCTCCAGTCCAGTGACTGTAAAAAATCCAGTATTTCCTGCATAACATTTCCTTTCTATCCACGGCAGCCCTGCATACCTGCATCACGCATCCTGCCCGGATTTTCTCTGATGCAAAACCACCGTCCGTAGAAACGAAATCTTTCTTTTTCGGACGGTGATTTCAAATCCCTGCTGTTTTTTGTGGGATCTTCTTTTTATTCTACCTCTGTATCAAAGTAATAATTCCGGAAGATGGCGGCTGCCTCATCGGAAGTCAGAAACTCTACAAAGTCTTTCGCTGCTGCCTGCTCGGTCTCATCTGCCTCTTTGTTGGCAACCTGTGCTGCCGGGTAGATGACATTTCCGGTCAGATCGTACGGAACGACCTGCAGAACCTTCAGACGGTCCTCCAGACCGTAGGTATCGGAATAATAAACGGTACCAACCTCGTTGGATCCCTCTGCAACTGCGGAAGTAACAGCTCCTACGTTTGCGCATTCATTGATTTCCACGCCGCCGAGCGCTTCGGAAACCTGCTGGGTTGTGATGGCCGATACGTCGTCTGCTTTCTCCAGAATGCCTGCATTGACCAGTGCTTCTCTTGTGTATTTTCCAACCGGAACGGAACCGTCTGCCAGTGCGATGCTGGATGCCTTGTTCAGATCCTCCAAGCCCGTAACTTCTGTATTGCTTCCCTCATAGGTTACAACGCAGACCTGATTGTTTACGATGTTGTGGCGGGTTCCCTCAACCAGGAGATTCTCACCCTCAAGCTGATCCATCTGTTTTGCTGCTGCGGAGAAGAATACGTCGCAGGATGCACCCTCTTCGATTTGTGTCATCAGGGTTCCTGAGCTGTCATAGCTTCCAACCAGTTTGACATTCGGCTGGGTCTTATTGTACTCGCTGATCAGCATCTCCATTACGGAGTTCAGGCTCTTTGCGGCAAATACGGTGACGGTGGTATCGTCAAATACTTCGCCGTCTGCTGTGCTCTTGGCGCTGGATGCGCTCTCTGCTTCCGAAGAAGCGCTGGATGCAGATGTGCTCTCTGCCTTGGAGCTGCTCTTGCTGGAAGAATCTGTGGAATTGGAAGATCCGCATGCGGCAAGAGAAAGTGCCATAGCTGCCATCAGAAGAATGGATACTGTTTTCTTTTTCATGATAATTGACTCCTCATTTTGTATATTTACGTATGAAGCGCCGGATGTGCACCTTTTCGTTTTCCGGTTTTTGCTGACCGGATCTGAATGAGCTGTGCGGCAATGCTGATTGCAATCTCCGCCGGCGTCTCGCTTCCGATCTCGATTCCGATCGGGGCATAGACACTGTCGAGCTGTTCTCCGGTAAAACCCTGCGCTTCCAGTTTTTCGCGCACATACTTTGTCTTTCTGCGGCTTCCCACCACACCGATGTACGATGCGCCGGTGCGAAGCGCAAACGCCTCGGCATCCGCATCGCACCGGTGGCCGCGTGTCACAATCACGAGATAATCATTTTTCCGGATCGAAAGAATCTCGTCCAGTTTCGTAAAATCCACCAGCATGGTCTGCCCGGCGTCCGGGAACAATGCTTTGTCCACATATTCCTCCCGGTCATCGAGTACGATACAGCAGAAATCCAGATGATGCAGCACCGGAACGAGTTCCTGGGCCAGATGGCCGCCGCCGAACAGATAAACCTTTCCGTCGTAGCAGAATTCCTCGGCGTAATACGTTTTCCCGTCCAGTTCCAGAATCCGGCAGTGGCCCGCTTTTTCCTGTGCCGCCGGAAGCATTTCCCACGCTTCTTTTTCCAGCACGCGGATGCCGGTTCCGTCCAGCGCAAAAAAAATCCAGTAACTGCGGTACTGCTCCTGCGCCGCAAGCGCCTGCGCCAGACTTTCTGCTTCGCCGTGCGCTCCATTCATAAAATAGAAGTACACCTTCACTCTGCCGCCGCAGACCATGCCAATCCCCTTCCCCTCTCCGGTTCCGAGATCGTATTCTCTGTATTCACTTTTCTTCTCCTGCACCAGCTCCTGCGCATGCAGAACCGCCTGATATTCCAGGTTTCCGCCGCCGATAGTTCCGAAAATCCGTCCTTCCCGGCCGACCAGCATATAGGCGCCCGTCGTGCGCGGAATGGAGCCGTCCCCTTCGGTGATAAAGGCAAGAACCGTGTCCTGTCCCTCTTCCAGCTGTGCAAGCAGTTTCCGGTAAAGTTCGTCCATGTTTCCTCTCCTTGTGTCTGATCTCTGTTCTACTTTTCCGTCACCAGTTCGATGGTGTCACCCTTTTGAATCGTGCCGCCGCGCAGCACCACCGCGAAAACGCCCTCCCGCGGCATGATGCATTCGCCCATGCGTTTGAAAATCTCGCAGTGGCTGTGGCACTCCTTTCCGATCTGCGTCATCTCAAGCAGCGCATCCCCGCAGGAAAACCGCGTGCCGACCGGCAGATTCCGGAAATCATATCCTTCCACGATCAGGTTTTCCCCGAAGGCGCCGAGCGGAATATCCGCCCCCTTTGCACGGAAGGCTTCTATTTTTTCATACGACAAAAGGCTCACCTGGCGGTGCCAGTGCCCGGCGTGTGCATCGCCCTCGATGCCCCAGTCTTCCACCAGCTTCGCCGTTTCCACCTCGTGCTTTGCCGTTCCCCGTTTTTCACTGATACAGATTCCTATGATTTTTCCCATTTCTTTTGTTTCCTCTTCTTTTCGAACCGCCGTCATTTCATCCGCCGATACCGGACATCAGGTGGTGCTCTGTCATATCCTTCGGCCGCTCAAAGCAGTGTTCCATCGGCTTTTTTAAGATTGCCTGTGCCATCACATCCCGCAGATCCGCCGCCGTTCCGTTCTGCAGAACCTCCCGCAGATCCACGCCGTTCTCATAGCAGAGACAGAGCTTTAAAAAGCCGCGGCTTGTCAGCCGTATGCGGTTGCAGCTTCCGCAGAACTTTCCGTGGATCGCGCTGATAAAGCCGACGGGCATCGACAGCTTTTCGTACCGCACATAAGCCGCAGGACCGTTTCCTTCTTTTTCCTGGTCCGGCGTACATGCCCCATACCATTGTTCCAGCTCTGTTTTCAGCGCCTCATTCGACGGACCCACGTACGATTTTCCGGCGCCCACCGGCATCACCTCGATGAACCGCACCGGGACTTTTTCCTGCTCTGCAAATTCAATCAGTTCCTGCGCATGCAGTTCTTTTCGATGCACCGCATTCAGCTTCACTAAAAGACCCGCCTCTTTGGCCGCGCAGATGCCCTGCTTTACCTGCTCCAGAGCATCGCGTCCGGTAAGCGCCGCAAACTCTGCCGCATCCACGGTATCCAGGCTCACATTCACACTGTCACAGCCGGCCGCCTTCAGATCCCTCGCACACGATGCCAGGCGCACGCCATTCGTCGTGATCCCAACGGATGCGGTGCCCGGCACTGCTTTTATTTTCTGCACCAGCTCCACGCACTCTTTTCTTACCAGCGGTTCCCCTCCGGTAATCCGGTAATGCGTGATGCCAAGCCCAGCCGCGGCGTGCACAATCTTCAGCATCTCTTCGACGGTAAGCGGTGGATTCTGTTCCGCCTGCTCCAGTGCACAGCCCGCCGCACTCTCCGGCATACAGTACCGGCATCTCAAATTGCACGCGTCCGTGATGGAAATCCGCAGGTAATCTATCGTTCTGCCATACTGATCCTTCATCGTTTATCTTCCTTTTCCAAAACCGCAGTTCGGGAAGGTGCAGACCTTGCAGTTCAGGCAGAGACCGCCCTCGCCAAGACCGGCCAGCTCATCCGCTTTCACCTCATCATCTGCAATGAGGCGCGGCAGGACAAGATCGAAAATCGTCCGTTTCGAATACATGACGCATCCCGGCAGGCCGACGATCGGTGTTCCGTTTTCGGCATACGCCAGAAGGAACATGGCTCCCGGCAGCACCGGCGCGCCGTAAGAAACGATGCGTGCTCCGGTATTTTTGATCGCCAGCGGCGTCTTGTCGTCCGGATCCACACTCATTCCTCCGGTGCAGAAGACAAGATCGGCCCCCGCTTCCATCGCGCGTCGGCATCCGTCTGTGATCTTCGATGCATCATCATCGTAAACCTCATGAAAGATCATCTCCGCGCCGAATTCTGCCAGCTTTTCCTGGATAACCGGTGTGAAGGTGTCCTCGATCCGATGGTAATACACTTCATTTCCCGTTGTCAGAACCGCAAATTTTTTCTTGTGGAACGGCTTTAAGGTCAGGATCGGCCCGTCGGAACAGACTGCCTGTGCCGTCTCCATCTTCTCTTTTTTGATGACGAGCGGAATAATTCTCGTCCCCGCCAGTTTGTCGCCTTTTTTCACGTATGTATCACCGTGGCGCGTCGCAATCATCATCTCGCCGAGGCTGTTTACTTTTTTCAGCTTCTCGCGGTCCACTTTCAAAAGACCGTCGCAGTCCGCGATCAGTTCAATTTTTCCTTCTTTGACATCGGACGGATGCATGTGATCGTTTTTACACATATCGTAAAGAATCTGTGCCGCCTCATTTTCATGCAGCATTGTATCGTCCTTTTCCCAGATGTAAATGTTGTCCTTTCCGACACTTAACAGCACCGGGATATCTTCTTCTGTAATGATGTGGCCTTTGCGGAATACCGCATCTTTTGTCACACCTTTGATAATCTGTGTAATATCGTGGCAGAGCACCTGGCCTACCGCGTCTTCTGTTTTCATCAGTTTCATCTGAAACGCCTCACTTTTTCTATTTGAATCTATTCCAGTTCCCCGCAGATCACTTCCAGCACGCTTCCGGCGATGCACCGCGCCTTATCGGAAATCGTGAAGCAGTTCTGCAGTTCTTCTTTCCGCGGATCGATGTCCGCAATCTTAAATCCCTTCGTCACCGGATAGCCGTCGCGGATCAGCCCGCGCAGCAGACCGGAGAGAGATGCTTCCACAGGTACCGTCCCGTTTTCTGTCTCAATCTCTGCAATCACAGCCCTGGCTTCCACAATGTCTCCGATCGAAGCCACATTCCGCAGAATACCTTCCGCCTGTGCATGCATCACACGCTCTTTTCCGCCGATGATGCCCGGAATGCCAGTGTTCGGAACCGCGCTTCCGCTTCGGATCACGCGTCCAAGATTATGACCGCGCTTCGTCTCGATTACAACATCCACATCTTCTCCTGCCGTAAAGCCCGGTCCGAGGGCAATCACAAGCGGCGCCATCTCTTTTGTCGTCCCGAGATTTTTCTTCGCCAGAATCGCATCGACCACGACGGCCGGGCGAAGTGCTGCAATGCTTAGTCCCGCCGGATCCACGAGCACCGGAACACCATCTTTCTTCCAGATCCGTTCCATTTCCTGTTCCAGAAGTTCTTTCCGGTTCTTTTTCTCTGCGAGATCCACGTCCATGCGCACGGCTTCCACGTCCTCTACCCTGGCACTGCCGGCATATACCGCTTCGCTCAAAGCCACCTGCCGCCGGATCGCCGCCGGGTGCTCTGCTTCCAGAACCAGCAGACGAAAGCCCGCTTTTTTCAGACGATGGATCGTACCGGTTGCAAGATCTCCTGCTCCCCGTACCACGATCAGATCTTTCTTTTTCATCTTCGCTGTCTTCCTTCTTTCGTTTCAGCAGCAGCCGTTTTCTTCCGTCTTTCGCGGCCTGCTTCGTTATTCTTGTTCGAGAATAACGCTTTTTCCATTAATAAAAATACAGGAAAGGACCCGTTTTGTCAACGTGTCCCCGTAAAAAATGTTATTTTTCTTCTGTTCCAAACCACTTCTGAAACGACGCATCGGCGCCTGCGCGGACTTCTTGTTCAAACTTCCGGTACCGCTTCAGGAATTCTTTTCCCTCCGGGGTCAGTACCGTCTGGCCGCCGTTGCTGCCGCCCCGGTTGCCCTGTACCAGCGGGATGCCGAGATCCTCCTCGGCGCGCTTTAAGATTTTCCATCCCTTCGAGTACGCCATCTGCATGCATTTGCAGCCCTTCGAAAGGGAGCCGGTTGCTTCCACATGCTCCATCAGCTCCGCCACACCGGGACCGAAGGCATGATCCGTCCGGCTGACGCGCAGCCGCATGTCGTACCGCAGCTTCTGTCGTAATGTTTCTTCTTTTTCTTCCATTTCCACCTCACACCTCTACAACAGCACACGGTACTCCGCCTCATAGGCAAGTCCCGCCGTCTGAAGTGCCGCAAGGATTTCTTTTCCCTCTTCCGGCGCTGCTTTCCAGGAAAGGCCGCAGCCCGCCGTAATTTCCCGCGGAACGGGGATCATCCTTCCCGGCAGGCCGTGCGCTCTCGCATACTGCTCCATCTGCATCGCCTGCGTTGTCCCCGCAAACGTCAGAATCCAGGTTTCTTTTCGCTGTCTCATATCGTTTCTTCCTTTTTCCAGCTTCTTTTGTATCCCGGATGCCGGCTGCCGCCTCTCTCACTGCTGCATTTCTTCTTCGGCAAACTCCCGCAGAGCCTGCGCGGCAATCCGGACTTCTTCTTCCGTCAGTACATGGGAAAAGCTGAACCTCACGGCTCCCTGCTCCCGTGTCCCGAGTGCTTCGTGCATCAGCGGCGCGCAGTGTGCCCCGCTTCGGACTGCAATACCATAGTTCTCATACAGCCAGTCGCTGACATATCCCGAATCACAGGAGCCGATGTTTAATGCCGCCGTTGGTACCCGCTGCTGCAGATCGTCTGTTCCATATAAAGTAAGTCCCGGGATTCCCTGAATTTCCTCCAGAAAGAGGTGCATCAGCTCCCTCTCTCTTTTGTAAATCATTTCAATCCCCGTCTTCTCCAGATATTCCAGCGCTCCCAGAAGTCCCGCAATTCCGTGGACATTTAAAGTTCCAGCTTCCAGGTGCTCCGGCATCGCCGCAGGCTGTTCTTTTTCATAGCTTCGGATTCCGCTTCCGCCCATTTTGAGCGGCCGGATCGAAAGTTCGGGACGGACGTAGATTCCGCCGGTTCCCTGCGGCCCTAATAGTCCCTTGTGGCCGGAAAAGCAGAGCACGTCGATCCCGCTTTTCTGTACATCAATCGGCAGAATCCCCGCTGTCTGCGCCGCATCGACGATCAGAAGCAGGGAATGGTGTTCCGCAATTTCGCACACCCGCGCAAGATCCGTGATATTTCCGGTCAGGTTGGAGGCATGCGTAACGACAAACGCTTTCGTGTTTTTCCGCACTGCCGCTTCCATCTGATCGTAATCGATCCTTCCAGATACATCCGCCGGGATCACGGAAAGCTCCAGTCCCTGTTTTTCCAGTGCATACAGCGGGCGCAGAACGGAATTATGCTCGCAGACTGTCGTGATCACATGATCCCCCGGCCCGAAGAGTCCGAAAATTGCCGTGTTCAGTGCCTCCGTATCGTTGCACGTAAATGCAATCCGCTCCGGACTCTCCGCGTGAAACAACTCTGCCAGCCGCATTCTCGTCTCAAAGACGATGCGGCCCGCATCCAGTGTCGCATCGTGTGCACCGCGGCCTGCATTTCCACAGCCGCGCAGTGCCTGGATCATACGCTCCTCTGCTTCTTTTGGATGCCACAGCGACGTTGCCGCCGAATCGAGGTAAATCATGGCTTAATCACGCGGTCTGCGCTGCTCATGCGCTCCACGATGTCATACATGTTGGTCACACTGCCGATCTGCAGCTTTTCGGTGATGCCGTAGAAGTTCAGGCATGTTCCACAGGTCAGAATTTCAACGCCGCGCGCTGCCAGATCTTTCAGATCCTCCAGGGACTCGGAACCCTCGCAGGTCAACTTTGCACCGCCGTTGTAGCACAGAATCGTATCCGGCAGCTCATCCTGCTGGGTCAGTGCATAAAGGAAGCTCTTCATCAGAATTTTACCCAGCTCCTCGGCTCCTTCGCCCATATGGTCTGCAGAAAGAACGACGAGTTTTGTTTTCTTTGCCGCCGGTACGAGGCATACGGTTTTCTCTTCTGTTTCAGCCGGCTCTGTTTCTGATACGGTGAACTCCACATGATACTCTTTTTCTTTCTTCTCTTTTACCAGAAAGCCATATCCTTTCTGCTGCGCCATTTTTTCCAGGTTCTGCACGGCGATTTCATTATCCACCAGAACCTCCACTTTTCCGCTTCCCGCAAGTTCTGCAATCGCATTTTTTGCCTTTACCAGCGGTACCGGGCACACATCACCCATTGCGTTTACTGTCTTTTTCTCCATCTCTGCCATTTTTCATCCTCCCTGCCTTACCATTTCCTGCTCTGTGTCACATAAATTTCGGTTCCTGCCGGCTCTGTGATTTTTCCAACGATTGCTGCCGGAATCCCCTGCTCCAGCAGTTTTCTCTGCATTTTTTCTGCATCCACGGCATCCACGGCCATCAGAAGCCCTCCCGATGTCTGCGGGTCAAACAGCACCTCCTGCATGCCGAACGGTATATCCTTAAAGGTCACATGCTGCTCCAGATGATTCCGGTTCCGCTGGCCTGCCGCAGTGATCAGAAACTCCTCCGCCGCTTCCACAGCCCCCGGGAACACCGGAATCTGATCCGCCCAGATATGACAGGACACGCCCGACTCCATCATCTCATGCAGATGTCCTAGGAAACTAAAGCCCGTTACATCGGTACAGGCATGAATGTTATACTTCCGTGCCGTCTCCGAGGCGTACTTATTCAGCGTCATCATCGATTCCACTGCCTTTTGAAATCCACCCGGGTTTTCCTCCCCGACGCGGTGCGCCGCACAGAGAATGCCGGTTCCGAGCGGTTTCGTCAGAATGAGCAGATCACCCACGCGGCCCGTATTGTTCTGCCAGATCCGGTCCGGATGCACGGTTCCCGTGACAGAAAGGCCGTATTTTACACTGTCATCCGCAATCGAATGACCGCCGGAGAGCGATCCGCCCGCCTCCTGCACCTTTTCCGCGCCGCCGCGCATGATTTCTCCGAGGACATTCAGATCCATCTGTTCCGGAAAGCAGACGATATTCAGGGCTGTCCGCACCTCTCCGCCCATCGCATAGATGTCGCTTAAGGCATTCGCCGCCGCAATTTTTCCAAACGTGTACGGATCCTCCACCACCGGCGGAAAGAAATCCAGCGTCTGGACCATCGCAAGGTCGTCCGTCAGCCGGTAGACGGATGCATCGTCTTTGCTGTCATAGCCCACCAGCAGATTCGGATCCTTTTCCCCTTTCGGCAGCTTCTCCAGAATATGTTCGAGCACGCCTGCCCCGAGCTTTGCCGTACAGCCGCCGCTCTTACAGAAAATAATTTTTTCTTCTTCCATCGTTACCTGTTCCCTCTTTTTTCAGCTTCTTCCGCACTCTCCGTCCGTTCCGCGCAGAAGTCCCAACGCATGCGGCAGGGTATCAAGTACAAATCCAAGACTCTCTTCCACCGCCTTCGGGCTTCCCGGCAGATTGATAATCAGCGTCCGATGACGGATTGCACTCACTGCCCGGCTCAGCATCGCCCGTTTTGTGATCGCCATGCTGCCCGCGCGGATCGCCTCCGCGATGCCAGGTGCCACACGGCCGGATACCGCCAGAGTTGCCTCCGGTGTCACATCCCGCATGGAAAATCCCGTGCCGCCTGTCGTGAGGACAAGATCGCACTGCTCCAGATCGGCAAGCCGGATCAGTTCCTCCTCGATCATCGCCCGCTCATCCGGCAGAAGACGCATCGAAACGACCTCATACTGCTCTGCCGGAAGCAGCTCTTTGATCTTTGGGCCGCTCTTATCCTCGCGCTCGCCCTGATATCCTTTGTCACTTAACGTTACAATTCCCACCCGGAAAACCGGGAAATCTTTCTTTTCTGTCATGCTTTATTTTTCCTCTTTCTGATAGATATAATGACCGCTCTTTCCGCCGTCCTTTTCCAGAATGTGGATATCACGAATCACCATGCCGCGGTCCATCGCCTTGCACATATCGTAGATCGTGAGCAGCGCTGTGGAAACACCAGTCAGCGCCTCCATCTCCACGCCGGTCTTTCCGACACATGATGTGGTGCACACGGCCGTAATAGAATTTGTATTCTCGTCCGTGGTAAATGTCACTTCGCAGTTCGTCAGCGGCACAATGTGGCACAGCGGAATCAACTCCGCATTCTTCTTCGCCCCCATGATGCCTGCCAGCCGTGCAACGCCGAGCACATCGCCTTTTTTCGCCGTATGGTCCCGCACGGCTGCAAATACCTCCGGGCTTACCTGTATGGTTCCCGTCGCCGATGCTGCCCGGTACGTGTCCGGCTTCTCATGGACATCGACCATGACGGCGCTTCCGTCTTTCTTAAAATGGGTAAATTCCGCCATCTGTCTCCTCCGTTCTATTTCCGTTTTATTCTCCAGGTTCCCACTCTTCTTCCGCTTCACGCACGGGAAGCTCTGCTCTCCCATACCAGGGATTCGTGTTCTCACCGCTTTGTCTTCTGTTTCCTGTCGCGCACGTAACCAGAACATGCTCGATCCCCTGCCTGCGCAGCAGCTCCACAAGTTTCTCTGCGGCCGCCCGGTGTTCTTTTTCCTCATACTGGTGCAGTACCGCATAAAACGTTCTGCCTTTCAAATCCTTCTGCTGTCCCTGTTCCGATGCGATCAGCCGTGCCAGATCTTCTTCCGTGATATGGTGTTCCATCGTACAGTCAAGCAGTTCCGCCGCCCGTTCTGCCCGAAAGCAGCCCTTGCCAAGCGGCTGTCCCAGTGCCGAAAGACCTGTCACACCAATCACAAGATCTGAAGAGGAAAGCAGCGCCGGTTCATGTTCCGCCGGTGCCTTGCACGGCAGGTGCCTTGCGCCGTCCGCCTCGATCAGCGTCAGATCGGCCTTTTTGCGTGCCTCTTCAAATAGTTCCGTTTCCGGCATGGAAAGCTTTTCCGGATCCCGGCAGGCACTCCCGATAATCGCTGCGCGGCCTGTGCGAAATTTTCTTTCGACCGCTTCCAGACTCTGGTCATGCCATTCCTTCGGCGGACGGTAAATGTGCGTCGAAGTTGTCACCAGTACCTTCTGATCGTTTTTTACGCAAAAGCCTGCCATCTCGTACAGCAGCGTCGTTTTTCCGCCGCCGCCGATGATAGAAACTACATGGTTCTTTTCCTTTAAAAAGGGGAACGCCGTTCCCATTCCTACCGGCTCCAGCTTCTGTTTTTCTGTTTTCTGCCAGATTCGAAGCATCTCCTCTGCCCCCTTCTGCCGTCTTTCTTTCTCACTCTACCATACTCATTTTGGGCTGTCAAATTTTACTCGCGCCGTAAAAACTTGAAAAAAGAACTGCCCCGATCGGGCATCCCCATCAGAGCAGTTCTTCTATTCTTACTGAACGTGTACGGTAAGCACCGCTGCATTTGATCTGTTTCCATCGCTGTCCGTCACATGATACGTCAGCGTGTAATCTCCCGGCACTGCAGTATCCACATCGCCGTCGATCTCAATCTGGTTAAAGAGTGACTCCTGGCTGTCTGCATCATCGGTCATCTCTTTGATATAGCTGGTTTTGTCCAGATCGTTTCCGGCTTCCACTGTTACTTCATACGTATTCAGGTACAGTTTTGGGCTTTCCGCCGGCAGTGCTTCGATTTCCATCTGCGCATCTGTCTCATTTTTTGTGCCCTCTGTGTCATTCTGCTGCGGCTCCTCTACTGCCGGTGCAGACTCATCTGCCGCCCCACTGTTATCCGTTTCCTGCGTAGCCTCATTTTCCGCCGGGGTATCTTCCGCTGCAGCTTTATAATTCACGCGGCGTGTTGCTTTTGATACATTATTGTGACTGTCCTTTGCCGCATAGACAACCGATGCACTGGTATGGTCATCGTTCGGGAAAATGTTTTCAATCATCAGCGAATCTGTCACATCTCCGTCTTTCTCATCCGTTGCAGTAACGCCTTCCAGCAAAGACGCTGTATCACTGCCTTCCTCATACGTTACATCCCCATCAGCTGGAAGCTCGATTTCCGGGCCTTTTCGGTCGTCCGTCACTACGACAGCTGCTGTACCGGCTCCTAGCGCCACGCACAGGACAATCAAACCTGCAACAATCCCTTTTTTCATGGCAGTTAATCGTCCTCCTCCTGGCCGTAATCTCCATATTTGTACTGACCGTATTTTCCGTATTTACCATACGCCTGTTTCTGCATATCCACCTTGTTCAGGACAACGCCAAGCAGCGGGCAGTTACTTCTCTCGAGCTGGCTCTTTACTTCCTGTGCAAAACGATAGCTGATCACACCGGACTCAATGACCATGATTGAACCATCACAGATTTCTGCAACGATTGCACTGTCGATAACGCTTCCAAGCGGAGGAGTATCCACAATCACATAATCGTAAACTTTACGAAGTGCATTTAAAAGACTTCGGAAGTTCTTTCCCCCCAGAAGCTCTGCCGGATTCGGCGGAAACGGGCCGGAATAAATCATGTAAAAGTTCTTTACATTGGTAGAACAGATGACATCCTCCAGAGTTGCCTGACCGGACAGGAAGTGTGCCAGTCCGCGAACAGATTTCTGTGTTTTCGTTCTTCCAAGAAGAACCGATTTCCGAAGATCGGCATCGATCAAAATCACTCTTTTTCCGCTCTCTGCAAGAGAAATGCCGAGCTGCATAGAAACACTGCTCTTTCCCTCATTTGGTGTACAGCTTGTAACCGCGATTACTTTCTTATCTTCTCCGCAGAACTGAAGGTTGGTCCGAAGAGATTTGTAGGCTTCCACAATCTGATAGCCTGATTTTTCCTGTTTTACTACTACCTGATTCACGTTCCGTATCCTCCCTTATTTCTTTCTTCCACGGCCGTTTTTGTTTTTCTTCTTGCTCTTTTTCTGTCCTTCTGCAAGAGGAATTATGCCGAGTGTACTGACACCCAGATAACGTTCTACATCTTCGGAGGTCTGGATGGTGTCATTTGTCAGATAAACAATAATGATGATGACAATCGCGATAAATGCACCTGCTATTGCACCGATCAGCCCGTTTTTCTTAATACTTGGGCTTACCGGCTCATCTGGAATATTCGCCTCATCTACCACATTTACAGCTTCTGTGTTCATAACGTTCTGAATATGATCTGATGCTGCTACACGGATTGCATCCGCCATCTGGCTTGCTACATACGGATCTTCGTCTTTTACTGTAATCGAAAGGATACGCGTATCGTTCTGTGTAGTAACAGTAATTTTGTTCAAAAACTCCTCATAGGTAAGATCCAGATTTAACTGTGCAATAACGGTTTCAACAACCTGACGGCTCTGAATCAGCTCCGCATAGTCTTTGGTTAAAAGAGAACTTGCCTGCAGATCTCCACTTGTTACAGTACTGCTGCTGTCCTGTTTTGACAGTACATACATTTTTGTCGTCGATTCATACTGCGGCTTCATAAATACTTTGCTGACCAGTACCATCAGAAGGCCAAGTGCCAATGCAGCTAAAATCACATAGCCAATTTTGCTCCAGAGCACACGAAGCAGTTCCAGTAAATCGATTTCAATTTCATCCTGATTCTGTTGATTCGTTTCCATCTTCTTCTCCTGACTTTTTTTAGATTTCTCCGGCATCCCTTAAGATTTCCATCGGATTATCGTGGAAAATCCTTTCGGCATATGCCTCTCCCATTTTTTTTGAAACATAGGCAGCGCCTGCTCCTATGTTGGGAATACGTGTTTTTGTGTTGTGGGAATCGCTGCCGACAAAACCGAGCAGATCTTCCTTCATCAGTTTTCTGCAGTAGCGTTTTGCCCCCCACGTATACTTTCCAAGTATACTTTCCACATTCACCTGCAGTCTTGCGCCCATATCCACCAGATCGCTGGAAAATCCGACGCTCTTTACCGTTGCCTGATAGCGCTCCACATGCGCGATAATCGGTTCGTAACCGCAGGACAGTACATTGTAGACTCTCTCACGGATATGCTGTGCGGAATCTCCCTCGGAAAATTCCAACAGAACATAGGATGAACCGGCCATGGTCACATATTTCCGTTTTTCCAGGATATCCTGAAGATCCATGTTCGAGTGAAGTTCACACCCGAGATAAAGCGACATATCCGGATATTCCTTTTTTGCCGCTTCCTGCAGTTTCAGAAACTGCTCATGTACCTTTTTTGCCGGTGTTTCAAACATCCGCCGCCGATAATGCGGTGTGATGATAATCTTCCTGACCCCGTCCTCGTGCTGCATTTTCAGCATCGCCAGCGACTCTTCCAGGTCAGCTGCACCGTCGTCTACCCCCGGGACCATATGGCAGTGTACATCAAATAATTCCTTCATACCTTATCCCTCTTTTTGTGTTCTTTCTTCAAGTCACGCATACTTAGACATTCTACTTTAGTATACATCCTTTTGTGATCTCTGGCAATACAAAAAACATACTCTGTATTTATTTTTTAACATTTTTGTCAAACTTGCCTAAAATGAGGGATAAAAAAGAGACCTCCATTTTCATATCGGCCTCTCCCGTTATTTTCTGCAGATGAAAACCCCTGCCTCTTTTGTGATCGCAATTCCGCCGTGTTTCTGAATTTTCTTTTCCAGAAATTCTTTGAATTCCCGCTGTCTCGGATACAGATACTCATTCTGATTTCCATGGCAGGAAAGGATATAGTCCAGAAGCGGCTCCGGCCGGTCGACCCAGAGACTGTCCTCGTAGATTCTTTTCTCTACGCTGCCAAAATAAGGCTTTAACTGCTTTTCTCCGTGATCCAGACCAAAAATAGTATACAGCGCCACCTCCGAAAGATTGATCTGCGGATCAAACTCCTGTACCAGATCGGTAATCTCTTTCATATGGCCTTTTCCATACGTACTGCAGTAGAACACGCCGTCATCTGAAAGCACACGGCTGATTTCCTGCAGACCGCGGGACAGATTCTGGACATAGAACAAAACATGATTTGCAATAATCCGGTCGTATTCCGCATCCGGAAACGGAAGCTTCTGGCAGTCCAGTGTCCGGAAATCAAAACAGAATGCCTTTTCTTCTCCCAGATTTTCCGCCGCATCCCGGATCATGCCGTCCGACAGGTCAGACAGACAGATATACTTTCCTTTCAGCACGGATGGCTCCGCTTTTTTCCAGAGCTGCCCGTTTCCGCAGCCGATCTCCAGAATCCGGCGCGCACCGTCAAAATCCATCTGTTCCAGAAGCCACGGGAACCATCCCTTTTTATTTTGGGAATACTGCTCGTGCAGCGAAATACGGATATTCAGGTTTTCCCCGTTTTTGTACTGCTCCACCAGCATCTTTTCCATATCGGTCAGATGAATCAGGTTCAGAATGCCGGTCCAGTCGATCTGGTTCGTCTCCTCCAGAATCTGTGTCGTATTCTGCAACGCCTTTTCCATCTGCTCCAGATTTTCCATCTTCTTGTGCACAAGTCCGATCTGCATTTTCAATGATTTCAGAATATCCGCACTCGTATCGTGAATCGTCATATTTCCGATCTCATTCAGGGAAAATCCGAGATATTTCAGCGATAAAATTTTCTGCAGCTTCAGAAAATCCTCATCCGAATACATCCGATAACCGGATTCGTTAATAAAGCTCGGCTTCAGCAGCCCTTTTTTGTCGTAATAGCGAATTGTCCGAATGGTCACATGGGCCATCCGGGCAAATTCACCAGTGGTATAATATTGATCCATATCCACCACTCCTTCGCAAAAGCCGCTTTTTTGCGGCCTTTGCATTTCACTTTTCTCTCTTACAGACGGTCTTTGTACATCTCAGCGAAGTAGTTCTGATACTCACCGCTGATGATGTGTTTCCACCAGTCTTCATTGTCCAGATACCACTGGATTGTCTGTGCAATTCCGGTATCGAAATTGTATTTTGGTTTCCATCCAAGCTCAGTCTCGATCTTGGTCGGGTCGATTGCATATCTTCTGTCATGGCCCGGGCGGTCTTTTACGTATTTGATCAGAGATTCCGGTTTGTCCAGAGCTTTCAGGATGGTCTGTACTACCTGAAGGTTTGTTCTCTCGTTGTGTCCGCCAATGTTGTAAACCTCGCCTACTTTACCTTTATGGATAATCAGGTCGATTGCTTCGCAATGGTCGGATACGTGCAGCCAGTCTCTGACATTCTCACCGTTTCCGTATACCGGAAGCTCTTCGTCTGCCAGTGCGCGGCTGATCATAAGCGGAATCAGCTTCTCCGGGAAGTGATAGGGGCCGTAATTGTTGGAACACCGGG
>ENA-ORSB01001807-ORSB01001807.1-human-gut-metagenome-genome-assembly--contig:-NODE-1807-length-18612-cov-8.788543_pt1 | contig 18612 bp, 22 predicted proteins | sample MGYA00242180_ERZ509144 | MGnify/ENA primary metagenome ERZ509144 (study PRJEB26280, sample SAMEA2338661) | human gut metagenome | biome: human gut; feature: human-associated habitat; material: faeces...
AACTTATATAAGTGATATTCTATAAACACGAGTCAACCTAAATCAGGACAATACAACTTGTCCGGAAAACGCCGCTTTTCACGCACGGTGATATTCTTTTATGCCAATACCAGGCGATAGAAGTCGTTGACAAGTCCAGAAATGATGTCATAGCCTACCGTCCGCGCCAAAGTGCCCTCATTCATATAGCAACGCTTGTTGACTTCGATCATCAAGGATTTGTAATCAATCGGTTTCTTGGGAGTTATCGAGTTTGAATATGGATTGTTCAGGCCTACCTTAAATCCGGCGCGATCAAACAGGTGCGTCGCCTTGTCGATCATCTCCTGCTCAGGCTTGCTTGCATCGTCATTATAGCCGATGCAGATGTCGATGTCGGCGAGATCCGAAGGAAACGAGTGGCAGTCTATGATGAGCGAGCCGGGAGCCAACTCAGAGGAAAGGCGCGAGATGAATCCGTGATATTCATTCATCAAGGCGGTCCGCCCGGAAATCAGGCGGCGGCAATCGCCGAACCTTTCGTAGAGGATGCCTTGGCCGGCGGCATTCAATCTTTCCGACAGCTACAACCTTATCGAAGCGACCATGGATGGTAAGGCTCAAGCAGATGAGAATCTTAGAGTTACAGAGAATCGTTATCACGCATCCATGTGTCCTCTCTCGGATTATCTTGATGCGCAGTTCCAGTGGCAGCAGGCCAGGAGTAATCTTATTGAGGCGTTCGCGCAGTCCCGTATCGCCGAGACGGATTACCTGATGGCTACCGGCCACCTGGTGAACGAGACGGTCTTCGCAAAGTAACGGGACGGATCCGATCAGTGAACAGCTTATCGAATATACCCATGCCTTATCAGGTCTTCTCTTGATCTGACGGGGAATGTGTAACCGTCACGGAGCAGGAACAAGTTGTCTGAAACCTGAATGATCGCTTCGTACAAATGGTCAGATACGATGATCCCTTTATTTGCTTTCTCCTCCCGGATCAGCGACTGCATCTTCTCGACATGAATAGGGGCGATGTTGGAGAAAGGTTCGTCCAGGATGCAGAAATCAGAGGGTGACTTGATGATGATGAACATTTCAGCGACACGAACCTCGCCACCGGATAATTCCCGAAACTGTTTCTTCTGAAAGGTATGGAACTTGGGATCAAACGACACCAAGCCGTCATATTCAACATCATACAGTCTGAAGGCTTCGTCCAAGGTCATCCTCGGCGGCATGAAGAGATTCTGCGGAAGGTACTTGACCCTGTCGCCGATATGCCCATAGTCAGTACTTTGCTCATCGTTGAACCTCACGAATATGTTCTGTGGCTTTATGCCTCCCATAATACATTTGAACAGGCACGATTTTCCCGTACCGTTCCTCCCCAGGACACCCGTCACCTTGCCGCGTTCCGATGTGACGAACGCGCTTTGAAGCACCGTTAGTTTTCCGAATTCAAGGTGCACGCTGTCAACAAGCATTCTATTTATCCTATCTGATGACATTGCCAACACATATTGAAAAGGTTAATAGCGCGACGAAGACCACGAAGTCAACAACAAACGGAATAGAATAATATTCAGTTCTGCTGATCCCCAGATTCAGATAGAAATAGATGGTCTGCCCTCTCTGGAAGGACTTGAACAAATACCAGATGACAGGGATAAACAGCAGCTTCAGCAGAACGAATGTGGGAGTCAAGGTAGGATCAAAGACGCACAGTCCGGCAGCGGTGAATGAATATGCCGCTGACACTAGGTACACCGCTTTGGCATACCGGGCCGACAACTTGATTTTCCGGAAGATATTCATAGATCCATCAATAAAGTTACGCATAGGCATCAAAACGACCGTCGTCGTCCGGATAGTCATCTTCATCAGAATCCACATCCTCGTCATCAGCATCAAAGGCAGGAATATGGACTTTCTCCATTTCAGACGCGTATTTTGTGAGACATCCTTCTGTGTAAGCAGCGACGGCATCCGACTGTCCTTGGGCATACGCCTTCTGAAGATACTCAAAAGCGCGGTCTCCCCCATCCTCCTCCGGACGTACCACATACAAATATCGTCCTAAACCATATCGGGCATCCCGGTCTCCCCCATCCTCCATCTGACGGATTCTGTCAATCGTCGGTCCGTCCAACTTTAACAATTTGTAACGAATCTGGAAATCTTCTTTATTCATAGTCAATCGAAAAATACTCTTGGGTTAATCTCGGCCGGCGTTCGCCATTCAGTTCCTCATTCCGCAAGCAAGGTTTTCTTCTTGCTCCACTTAAACGATTACGTTTTCAAATGCCGCCGCCCATTCTATCGGATCCACTTTCAACTACTTTCTGCCATTCATTATCAATCATCTGCAAATTTAAGAGTTTTCGGGGAATAACCTATAATTTGTTTTTGGGGCTCACCTGCAAATATCCTATCTTACCAAAGTCCGTGAACTCCTTGAATCTCATCCTGATGCTGCGACATTCGCCGCACAACTTAAAGCCGCATATCCGACCCTGCCTGGCGCAGAAGGTGTAGATGCTCTTGCACAGGCACTTTGCAAATAGTATTTTGAAATATTATTGTCGGTCGTATCTCTTCAGAAGCGGCCGATTCGTCGTGAATTTATGTTACTTTTGCAGAGGAACACGCATATTATGGATAGATAGACAATTCAGGATGCGACCTTTCCCAAATGTCCCATCCGCAACATACTCACCCGCATCGGCAATAAATGGGCAATGTTAGTTCTATATACTCTTGAACAGCATGGTACATTGCGGTTCAATGACATGTACCGCCGCATCCCTGACATTTCTCAAAAAAAAATGCTGACTGCCATGCTCAAGACGCTCACGGAAGACGGTCTCATTTCCAGAAAGTTATACCCGGCGGTCCCTCCCAAAGTAGAGTATTCATTGACAGACCGCGGGCGCAGCCTCCTTCCCCACCTTGATGTCCTGATTTCGTGGGCAATCGAGAATTTCGATGGCATAATTTCAAATAGGGCCAATTCCAACTAACGCCTTGACGCGTTTCGGTACTTTCTCTTCCAGGAAGGCCGGATATTCTTATGGATAAACACTCTACAGGAATGTTGTAGTATCACTTGAATTCATTTCAAATAAAGCATTAGAACAATGACCTATGAGGAATATTTGGCGGACAATCAGCGCTTGCGGAAACGAATCATAGAATTGGAACAAGAGAATGCTAGACATAAAAGGCTGGATGAGCCATTGCTGTCCGAATCGAAGTCTCCGACGCTTGAAAGTCGTAAGTCATTGACAAAAGAAGAAGAGAAAGAAATTAAACTGCGACGGAGGGTAAATCTTTTTCGGGACTCAAGGCCTAGGTGGAGAAAGGGTACCGCGCGAGAGAAATAGACACGAAAGGCCTGGCTGGTGAAAAGGGACGCAGGTGCAGAAAAAGTTCAAACACTGCGAGAGTTTCCCGAACCCTATCTAAACATTCACACGCACAGGCATCTTCCTGATGGATGGACCCGAGGCGGCATTATCCCCCCAATCGGCAGTTATCACTGATCTCGCGTATCTCGGAAATAGTCGAGGAATACGCTACGTGGACTACGAAGACACTGAAAGCTACCGCATTACGAAGATGTTCATCAATCATAGGGAGATGATGGTTGAGAGTTTGACTGGAGGGATGTAAGTTCCTGATAGGAATAACCACTTAATTTTGGAGATTCGCGCGAAAAATGTTAATTTTGTAAGACTTAGCGGCATCCCTAATTAATTGCATTAAGCGAAATGACGGCACAAAGCGAACAGGCGCTTGAAAACGGGCTGATTTCGACCTTGAAGGACATGAGCTATGAGTATGTCCAGATCAAGGAAGAAACCAATCTCTACAGCAACTTCAAAGCGCAGCTGGAAAAACATAATGCCAAGAAGCTGGCCGAGATAGGCCGGACGGCATTTACCGATAAAGAATTCGAGAAGATCTGCATCTATCTGGAGGGCGGAACCCTCTTTGAGAAGTCCAAGAAACTCCGCGACCTATATCCAATGGAAACCGAGGACGGCCAGCACCGTATCTGGGTGGAATTCCTGAACAAGAACCACTGGTGCCAGAATGAATTCCAGGTATCCAACCAGATTACTATGGAAGGCCGCAAGACTTGCCGCTACGATGTCACCATCCTCATCAACGGCCTTCCGCTCGTACAAATTGAGCTTAAGAAACGCGGCGTAGAGTTGAAGCAGGCCTACAACCAGGTGCAGCGCTACCAGAAAACTTCCTTCCGCGGCCTTTTCGACTACATCCAGCTTTTTGTCATCTCCAACGGTGTCAACACGCGCTATTTCGCCAATAATCCCAACTGTGGCTATAAGTTTACCTTCAACTGGACACTGCCCAACAATGAGCCGGTGAACGACCTTAGCCAATTTGCGGCCCACTTCTTTGACAAATGCACCATGGGCAAGATGATTTCCAAATACATCGTCCTGCACGAGGGAGATAAATGCCTGATGGTCCTCCGCCCGTACCAGTATTACGCTGTGGAGAAAATCCTGGACCGCGTCCAGAACACGAATAAGAACGGCTACATCTGGCACACCACAGGCGCCGGTAAAACGCTGACATCTTTCAAGGCGGCGCAGCTGGTCGCAGAACTGGACGGCATCGACAAGGTGCTCTTCGTGGTGGACCGCCACGACCTGGACACTCAGACCAAGAGCGAATACGAGGCTTTTGAGCCTGGTGCAGTGGACGGCACCGACAATACCTATGAACTGGTCAAACGCCTCAACTCCGACAAGAAAATCATCCTCACAACCATCCAGAAGTTAAATGCCGCCATCAAGAAGGACTTCTACAACAAGCGTATTCAGGACCTTCGGGACAAGAAGTTTGTGATGATATTCGATGAGTGCCACCGCAGCCACTTTGGCGAGTGTCACCGTAACATTGTCAATTTCTTCCGGAACCTCCAGATATTCGGCTTCACCGGCACGCCCATTTTTCCGGAGAATGCCAAGCAGGATATCACCACGTATGAAGTGTTCGGCGAATGCCTCCACAAGTATATGATCAAGGATGCCATTGCGGACGAAAACGTGCTGGGCTTCCTCGTAGAATACTATCAAGGCAAGCTGGACGCCAATGAGCAGAGCGACATCCGGATGAAGACCATTGCTGAATTCATCGTCAACAACTTCCGTAAATCTACCTTCGACGGCGAATTCAACGCCCTCTTTGCCGTGCAGTCCGTCCCGATGCTGCTCAAATACTACAAGATCTTCAAAGACCTGCAGCCGGACATCAAGATTGCCGCCATCTTTACCTATGCGCCTAATACCAGTCAGGATGATGCCAAGACCGGAATGAATCAGGGATTTGAGACGGATTCTGTGCAGGCAGATGAGCTGCAGGCCATCATGGATGACTACAACGCACATTTCGGCACGGCCTTCACTACCGACAATTTCGGCGCCTACTACGACGATATCAACGAGCGTATGAAGAAGCGTAAGGTCGGTATGGAACCCATTGACCTTCTCTTGGTCGTGGGCATGTTCCTGACTGGATTTGACGCGAAGAAACTCAATACCCTCTATGTGGATAAGAACCTGGAGTACCACGGTCTCTTGCAGGCGTTCAGCCGCACCAACCGCATCCTGAACGAGAAGAAACGCTTCGGCAAGATCCTCTGCTTCCGTGACCTCAAGGCCAAGGTGGACGAGTCCCTAAAGCTCTTCTGCGGCGGTGACCCCAATGTGGGTGTCCAGCGCCCGGAGTTCAAGCAGGTCAAACGCGAACTGAATGAGCTCAGCGAGGCATTCCTGCAGAAGTATCCCACCATGGAATCCGTGGATGTCCTCAAGAGCGAATACGACAAAAAGAAGTTCCTCCTGGCCTTCCGCGACATTATCAAGAAACGCGCTGAAATCCAGATATACGAGGACTTTGACGCAGATGACCCCGGCCTTATCCTCTCCGAGCAGGACTACAACGACTACCGTTCCAAGTATCTGGACATGACAGTCGGCTTCATCAAGGAAGATTCTGATGAGCCGCACCTGCTGGAAGAGCCGTCCGCAGAATATGGTGACGGCGGCAAGTTGGAGGACATTGACTTCTGCCTGGAACTGCTGCACAGCGATGTCATTAACGTGGCCTACATCCTTTCCCTCATCAGCGACCTGAATCCTTCTGACGAAGACTATGAGCAGAAGCGCCAGGAGATTCTGGACACCATGATTAAGGATGCTACCATGCGCAAAAAGACACGTCTCATCGATGACTTCATCAAGAGCAACGTGGACTATGATAAGGAAGGCTTCCAGCGAGCCAAAGCAGACGGCACCATGGATCTTGAAACCCGCCTGAAGGACTACATCATCGAGAAGAAAACCGAGGCCGTTGAGGATCTTGCCATGGTTGAAGGCGTGGATGCGGAAGCCCTTGGTAAGTACATGTCCGAATACGACTACCTGGGCCGTGAGAAGCCGGAGATCATTCAGGAAGCCGTCCGCAAAAAGAAGATGGGCCTGCTGGCCCGCAGCGCCACCGTTCGCCGCATCGTTGAGAAGATGCGTGAAATCATTGACCTATTTAGTTGGGAATAAAAGTTTTACACTGATATATGAGCGAAGAATTGCAACAGAGACTTCGTACCCAGCTTTGGGACGTTGCCAATAAACTCCGGGGAAATATGACCGCCGGTGACTTCATGTATTTCACCCTCGGTTTCATTTTCTACAAGTACCTCTCCCAGAAGATTGAGCTGTACATCGATGACCAGCTCAGCGAAGACGGCCTCACCTTCAAACAGGCCTGGACCTCCAACAAAGAGGAACTGAAAGCGGAAATCCAGCGCATCTGCATGGAAGACCTTGGCTATTTCATTGAGCCTGAGTTCCTGTACTCTTCCATCATTGAGAGCATCAGCCACAAAGAGAACATCCTTCCTCAGCTGGAGCGCAGCCTCAAGAAGATTGAAGACAGCACCATCGGCCACGAGAGCGGCGATGACTTCGGCGGCCTGTTCTCTGATATCGACCTGGCTTCCCCGAAGCTCGGCAAGACGGCTGATGACAAAAACAAACTTATCAGTGACGTGTTGGTGGCTCTCAACGGCATTGACTTCGGTCTTGAGGATGCCCAAGACATTGACATCCTGGGTGACGCCTACGAGTATATGATTGGCCAGTTTGCGGCTGGTGCTGGCAAGAAGGCCGGAGAGTTCTACACACCTCAGGAAGTGAGTACCATTCTCTCCGAGATTGTAATCACCGGCAAGACCCGCCTCAAGACGGTTTACGACCCTACTTGCGGTTCCGGCTCTCTGCTGCTCCGCACAGCCCGTGGCGGTAACGCAGACGAAATCTTCGGTCAGGAAAAGAACCCTACAACGTTCAACTTGGCTCGAATGAACATGCTGCTGCACGGCGTCAAATACAAGGACTTCGACATCCAAAATGGAGACACGCTGGAGAAGGATGAATTTGGTGACCGCCAGTTCGACGCTGTGGTCGCAAATCCTCCGTTTTCTGCTGAGTGGTCTGCAGATGCCAAGTTCAATAACGACGACCGTTTCAGTAAGGCCGGTGTCCTGGCCCCGAAGTCCAAGGCAGACTACGCCTTTATCCTCCATATGATTTACCACCTGGGCGACGGTGGAACAATGGCCTGCGTAGCACCTCACGGCGTTCTGTTCCGTGGCGCAGCAGAAGGCAAGATTCGTCAGTTCCTCATCGAGAAGAAGAACTACATCGATGCCATTATCGGTCTCCCGGCCAACATCTTCTACGGCACCAGCATCCCTACCTGTATTCTGGTGATGAAGAAATGCCGCAAAGAGGATGACAACATCCTGTTCATCGATGCCAGCAAGGAGTTCGAGAAGGTCAAGACGCAGAACAAACTCCGCCAGGAGCACATCGACAAGATTGTCAGCACCTACCGTGAGCGTAAGGAGATTGAGAAATACAGCCATTGCGCCACCCTGCAGGAAATCAAGGATAACGACTACAACCTCAACATTCCGCGTTACGTGGACACCTTCGAAGAGGAGGAAGAGATTGACATCAAGGCCGTGATGAGTGAGATCAAGGAGCTGGAGGCCAAACGCGCCGAGCTGGACGCCCAGATTGACGTGTACCTCAAGGAACTCGGCATTATCTAATCCCTAATCAAGAATTTGACTGACAGACAATCGTTATGAGTGATACTCGTAAAACTACAAAACCTAATGTCCCGAATTTGAGATTCCCGGGATTTAGTGGTGAATGGGCGTCTCGAAGGATTGGCGAAGACTGCACCGTTAATATGTGCAAGCGTATTTTCGCCAATCAAACTTCCGAGCAGGGGGATGTGCCATTCTTTAAAATTGGAACTATTGGAGGTACCCCGGATGCCTATATAACAAGAGACCTTTTTGAGGAGTATAAGGCAAAGTATAACTATCCACACGAGGGAGAAGTGATGATTACTTGTGCCGGAACCGTCGGAAAAACCATAGTATTCGATGGAGAGGATGCCTATTTCCAGGATTCCAATATTGTATGGCTGTCAAATCCGAAACAGTTGTACATCAATTCATTCCTCAATTACGTCTTATCAAGGGTGAACTGGAATAAATTGAATTCAACTACTATAACAAGAATTTACAACGACAATCTCCGTGAACTTGTTATCAATTATCCGAGTATCAAAGAGCAGGAAAAGATTGTAGCCTTATTATCCCTTCTTGATCGTCGCATTGCTATCCAAAACAAGGTGATTGAGAAATATGACTCCCTTATTAAGGCACTTGCACACGAGATAATTGGAAAGAACGCCCCAAACACAATGCTGTCTGAATGTGTGTGTTGTACCTCCTCAACACTGAAAGAGAGTGATTTGTCAGATGCCGGAGCGGTCCCAGCATACGGCGCAGCTGGAATCTCCGGGTTCACTGATAATGCTCTTTCTGCAGGAGATTCGCTATTGATTACTAAAGACGGCTCCGGTGTTGGTTCCTTACGCTACGTAAGTGGACCTCATTCGTTTGTAGGAACGATGAATTCAATGACACCCAGAGATGGATTTTATCTTCCATACATCTACTACGCCTTACATAACGTGAGTTTTGAAACTTATCGGACCGGGCAGGCAATCCCGCACATTTATTTCAGGGATTATGGTAAAGAAAGAATATTCTGCCCAGGCTACCCGGATCAGAAGAGGATTGCTATCGGTTTGGAAAGAATTGAGTCTAAAATGCTAATAGAGAGATATTTCAAGGAACATCTGCTATCAGTTAAAGCATATCTCTTGAATGCTCTTTTTATATAAAAAGATTTATTAGAAGATACCTCTTGATAGACTCGTAAGATAATAGTGCTGCTAATTCTGACTCTATCTTAGAAGATAGCGCCGACAGACCGGCCACGATTCTCTTTTGTTCACTCAGAGACGGCAATGGACATTGAATCTTATTCATGTCCTTGAGATAGGCTGTTTTCATTGTCCCTTCCGCTATTATACGCTGTACTTGCTCACTGAAATACCTTGAGCACATTAGATAGTAAAGATACTCAGTGTTTACATCAGCTGCAGGAACAACTCCAAGTATGCCTTGTTTCGTGCTTACAGGATAGGTATTAATTGAGATTGCACCAATTGTTGCGCCATTGGAATAAATCACAGAATTTGATGGGATAAGCCATGCTGAGGATTTACTTAAGCCAAGATCATTGATGAAATCCTTGTTTTTAACCAGATATTTTGATGATAAGTCATCTATCTTTACGAATGGTATAGTCCCATTCAAATAATACTGTCCAACTGATGTTGATGGCGTTCCTCCTTCGCCAGCCTGTATATACATCTGATTAAATGGTACCATGTGCCCTTTCAAGAGATCATCGACAATCTTGTCAGTTAGTGCCTTAATTAGGCCGTTGTTCTCCTTAATTCTCGTAGAATTTTGCGAAAATCTAGGAAAGGTGTATATTTGCCGTTACTAAAAATCGCGGAAAGGTGTATGAAACCACTCCGTAAAACCTTAGGATTCGTGATTATGAAAAGAAAGATTTACGATAAGCTACTTCAGTGGAAGCGAGAGAAAAACGGCGCTACAGCCCTTATGATTGAGGGTGCACGCCGTGTTGGCAAGAGTTACATCGCTCGAGAATTCGCCCGCAATGAATATGACTCATTTATCCTCATCGATTTCAGCAAGGCCCCGCAGCGAGTCAGAGGCTGGTTCGATGAGTATCTGGAAGATATCGATACGCTCCTCCAGAACATCCAGCTTCACTATAAGAAAAAGCTTGCAGCTCGAAAAGCCCTCATTATTTTTGATGAAGTCCAGAAATGCTCTAAAGCCCGCGAGGCCATCAAAGCGCTGGTGGAAGACGGTCGCTTCGACTATCTGGAGACAGGCTCACTCATATCTATCAAGAAAAACGTTGAGAACATTGTCATTCCATCCGAGGAGGACGGTATAGAGATGTACCCCATGGACTTTGAAGAATTCCTTTGGGCTATGGACAACGAAGTCCTGATGCCTTATATTCGGAAGCAGTTTGAGAAATGTAAGCCCATGGGTGACTTCCACAGAGAGGCGCTGCACTATTTTCGCCAATACCTCATTGTTGGTGGAATGCCGCAAGCCGTAGCCGAATACGCTGCCTCTCGGGACTTTACAAAAGTGGATGCCATCAAACGTCAGATTCTACGCCTCTATAAGAACGACATTAAGAAATACGCAGGGGGCTTGACGACCCGCGTCAGCGCCATTTACGATGCCATTCCCGGCCAACTCCAGAAGAAAGAAAAACAATTTACACTCACGGCCCTCAAGGATGAGGCTCGTATGCGTGAGTATGACAGTGCCTTCTTCTGGTTGGATGACGCCAAGTTGGCAAATATCTGCTACAACACCACCGCGCCCAACATCGGGCTCCAGCTTAACGAAGACCGAACCACCCTCAAATGCTATTTCTGCGACACTGGTTTGCTAATATCCCTTGCATTCAGCACCCGTGGTATCGTCACTGATGAAATCTACCAGAAACTCATGTTTGACAAACTGGAAATCGATGAGGGGATGTTAGTGGAAAATATTGTAGCTCAGATGCTTAAGACCGCTGGAAGTAAACTGTTTTTCTATAACAACTACGACAAGGAAGAGGCGGAGAACCGCATGCAAATAGATTTCCTTATCCAAAAGGAGGTCGTCACTTCCAGGCATAACATTTCCCCCATAGAGGTGAAAAGCAGCACAAACTATACGCTTACATCCATCAAAAAATGTATCAAGAAATATGGCCAGTATCTTTCTACGCCCTATGTCTTGCATACCAATGATGTGGAGCAGAAAGATGGGCTCACCTATCTTCCGCTGTACATGACTCCGCTTTTATAAGACCGATATCCGTCAGATAAACAGGCTCTTAAGCATGAATTCTTTTTGTAAAAGAAGAGACCTCAGAAAGGCTTCTTCCATCGTTTGCTTTTGCTGGAATGCTGATAACCTTCTTGCAGTAGCCTGCTGATCTTTCAGATATGGAATCACAAATGAAATTTCCAGAAAGCTCTCATAATTGAGATTCCTCCGAACAATACTGGCACCTTGTTCAGAGACAAGGGAATACGCCCACAACGCTTTTCGTGTCTTTAGCAGGAATGCAATATACCCTTTGTCAAATTTTTCATCTATTGAGAACACCTTATAAGAAGGAGATACAATACCTATTTCGAAACGATCGTTGTAGTTTATATTACCCATCCATAAGTTTTGAGGACTTAGAACCACGTCTCCTCTGTGAATCGCTTTATATCCAGTATTGTCTGCGCTTGCAATCTCTTTATTGAAATACTCTCTTTGGCTATATATGCCGGAAACTGTTGAGCTAAGAACTTCGTATTGGTTATTAATCCTGCTCTTTTCCACCCTCTCTATTAGGATATCCCTTAAGCGAACCTGTTTGCCTTGGCATTGACCTAACATCCTCTCCTCTAACGCAGTCTTTAGTTTCTTCAAATCCTCAATCACCTTGTTTTGGATAGCAATGCGCAGATCAAGAAGTGAAAGCATTTCTGTAATCTTCCTCTGCTCTTTCAGGCCTGGGAAAACGACAAAGCTGTCAAGGACCTCCTCGTTTCCAATCTTCATATCGTGTTTAGCACCAATTCGGACTATGGGTTTAAAATATCTATTCGTCCGTTGAGGATTGGTAAAGTAATACTCAACAAATTGTCCATAAACATTATCCTTGTGATGATAAACTGCATACAGTGTCGAGACTATCCCGTCTTGCCCGTTATTGTACTTGACAATGCCGTATGGATATTCTTTCAATGGAGACTTGGTATAAACTATGTCATCCGTCCTTACGACATGATAATCAGCAACACTCTTGCCAGCAAATGACCGGCCAAGGAGCTCAATCTGATTCACTATCCCACAATCTCCAGAAACAGATAGCACGTCAGATTTGTTAAATTCGCCGTTTCTGTTCCTTTCTTTGTTCTCATATAAGTATGCAGAGAGTTTTTTTAGCTCCCACTCTCCCTCAAACCCTGGGAATCTCAAATTCGGGACATTAGGGAAGTGTCGGACGATAACCGGAACTTTGTGTTTTTAACCCAATTATATTATGGAACAAAACACTACATTCAGCGCAGTCGCCTCGCTTTGGAAGGCGGATAAGAAACAGTATGTCAAGAAATCAACCTATGCGGCTTACTGCCTGCTCATTCAGAGCCATCTGCTGCCGGAACTTGGAGAGAGGGAAGATGTCCAGGAAAAGGACGTTCAGGATCTGGTGAACCGCAAACTGGCCTCAGGCCTCAGTCAGAAGACGGTCCGGGATATTCTGGTGGTGCTCAAGATGATTCTCCGTTATGGGATCAAATACGGCTTGTTGCCCGCTCACCAGATTGATGTCATCTTTCCAACGGAGCGTGAGAAGAATGACATCGAAGTCCTAACGCTGGCCAACCAGCGCCAGCTGATGACCTACGTCAAGGAGCATTTTACCTTCCTCAACCTGGGCATATTCATCTGCCTCAACGCTGGCCTCCGCATCGGCGAGGTCTGCGCCCTGCAGTGGGATGATGTGGATGTCGCATCAGGCGTAATCCGAGTAAACAAGACCATTCAACGCATCTACCTGGTGGACGGGGAAGAGAAGTACACCGAACTCATCGTGGACAAGCCTAAGACCAAGAATTCCATCCGTGAGGTTCCCATGACGCGCGACCTGCTTGCCCTGGTCCGTCCTCTGAAGAAGATAGTTCGTGGTGATTTCTATGTCTTGACCAACGCAGCTACGCCAACGGAGCCACGCACATACCGTTGCTACTTCAACAAACTCCAGGGGCAGCTGGGCCTTCCCAAAATGCGTTTCCACGGCCTCCGGCACAGCTTCGCCACCCGATGCATCGAGAGCAAATGCGACTACAAGACCGTCAGCGTCCTCCTCGGCCACTCCAATATCAGCACCACCCTCAATCTCTATGTACACCCTAATCTAGAGCAAAAACGCAAGTGCATAGACACTATGGGGAAGTTGCTCAAATTCATTTAGTTTGTTGCTCGAATGCAGTTATTTTTGACTCTGCCGAAGTGGATTTTACATGGATGATTAAATTTCGTATCTTACCCAAAAATATTCACGCACTCTGAAACATTAAACAAAATGAGTAAAGCGAAACTCGACCAGGTTTTCAACCTGAACAATAGTGACGAAGTCTTTTCTTTCTTGAAAGACTATGCATATAAGAATCAAGATTTAAGCGAGGCCTTAATCCGGCACTTTCTTCCTGATAGCATTGACCCGGACTCACTTAGGGTTGAGGTCAGGAATATCATCTTTGCCGTTGATGAGAGCGGACACAGATGGGGGCCATCGCTAAACTGGTACCAGATAGCCGAACAATTGGGGCGAATGATGGAAAAGGCCAGGTATTATGATCAGGAAGGAGAATTCGACGCAGCGGCGTCAATAGCGTCCGAGGTAATCCTTTTTGTAGGAAAGCATTACTCAAATGATTGCGTATATGAATGTGAGAGTTACGACGGATATGATTTCGAAACCAGGAACGCAGCAGACATGCTCATATCATTAATCGAATCTAAAGTGCTGGATATTAATACCATCATGAGGATATCCAGTGACATTGACAAGGCATCCGGAACGTCTACTTTCAATGACGGCGGATATTGCATTGCAGATTTGAGTGAGTTGCAGAGCGTTCTTGATGGCGTTTTCGATAGTTTTGACGAACATTTGTCTTCACTTGATGAGCGTATTGACAATGCAGGGCGAGCTGTCTATTATAGAAATCGCTGGTTGTTCAGAAAAGTGGCATACCTGAACTATAAAGAGAAGTATGATGCTGCACAGAAGACAATAGATGATAACTTTTTCGTACCGGAACTATCCAAAATGCGGATAGATTCCCAAATATTCCACGGACAAATTGAAGAGGCTATTGAATCTCTGGACAGAGCAATAGAATGCACGGAAGACTCTTCGTATGTGCACAGCTGTCATGAAAGAAAGATGGAACTGCTTGAAACAACAGGAGATACATCAAGGCTGGCAGAAGAACTTGAGTATCTGATTTTGAACAGCTATTCTTCAGAATATGATTATTATCTTCGGTTAAAACACGTTCTGGAACAGTTACCTGCCAATTCTTCAAACCGGTTACACACCATCATTGAAAAGTTGGTCGATAAGAGCCGTTTTCATAGTCAGAAGGATACCGCCAGAATATGTGCAGAAGAGAACATGATTCCACAGCTGGCCGAGTGCTTGTCTTGGAATAATGACTACAACGATGAATGCTATATGGTTTTGGCTGAATATGGCAAACTGTTGGATTCTTCCACGAGGCGTAAGATCGTTGAAGAGCATATTGACCACATCCGAACGAGAGCCATCCCGACAGATAGCCGTAGATATTGTTATATCGTCAGCAGTATGAAATCCCTTCTGGATTCATGCAGTGAAGGGCAAGCTGCTGTAAATGAACTCATTGAAGAATTCAGGACACAATATAGTCGCAGGCCATCAATGATGAGAGAGCTGAATAAACTTCGTTGAGTGAGTTAAGCTACATTTCCGGCGATTTCTAGCCGGTCTGTTCCGTTACTTACTTTTGAAGAAAGAGATAGTTTCGGCAAAGAGGAGTTCAAGTTTCGCAAGTTATCAAAATTGTTGAATGCCTGCGCAAACTTGAGTTTTACTTTGCATATAATTGTGGTTGTCATTATATTTGTCACAAAGTAAGGATCCCTTACGATAGAAGAAACAGCATTATGGAACACAGTGTTAAGGACAAGATAGAATGGACGGTGATATTTCTTGCCGAATTTGGAAAGCGTCACAGACTGACGCTCAAACAATCATTCAACTACTTGTTGCGATATAAAGGCATAAACTTCGTGGAACAACACTACGATTATCTGCATACACAATCATTCGTGTCTGCAGTGGACGACCTTACACAGTACTGTCACAAATTGGGAGGAGGCATAGCATGAAACTATATCACGGGACCAATATTGTATTCGACAAAATAGACCTACGAAAATCAAAACCGAACAAAGACTTCGGTCAAGGTTTCTACTTATCACCTGACTATAATCAGGCGCTAAATATGGCTAATATAAAGACCGAACAACTGCAGGAAGGAGAACCGACAGTTATGGAATTCGAAGTAGAAGTAAGAGATATCCGGAGTTTGCATACGCTTGTATTTGACGATTACAGCGAGAACTGGGCCGAGTTTATTCTTGCCAATCGGAACAATTCAGCCTGCACTCCAATCCACAACTACGACATCGTGATAGGGCCTATAGCCAACGATCGTGTAGGTGTGCAACTATGGAAATACGAGAACCATCTTATAGACATGCCTACGCTAGTATGCAAGCTGAAATATATGAAAGGAATTACCATACAGTATTTCTTTGGTACAGAAACAGCATTGTCTATACTTAAACGAGTTAAATGATGATGGATGAGAGACAATTGATGAAAGACAGCATGGTGACGAAACTCGCCATACTGCTCATAGACGACGGTAAAGCCTCGTCGATGACTGAAGCGCTGGATATCGTGATAAATTCCGAAACTTACCAGCGTCTCATTGATGACAAAGCTGCACTATATTATCAGAGTCCGCGCTATGTCTATGAGTTTTTAAAAAATGAACTACTCACTGGAAAAGCAGAATAACAAAGACTTTTTTCAATGAATATGGGAAGAATGGCTCGCAATTTGCGGGTCGTTCTTCTCATGAACCTACTGGTATATACCAGGTTAGCATTCTGGCATATACATATTTTAACCACATGATTTATGAAACGTTTATCGATTCTTTCCGCCATCATTCTGGCCGCAGCGGCCTTGATGGCATCATTCCAGAACTGCTATGCCTGCACAGGCATCACCCTCAAAGCCAAGGACGGAAGCACCGTAGTGGCGCGCACGATCGAGTGGGCCGCATCCGACAATGACTGCCGTTGGGTTGTCGTACCTCGCGGCCACAGTTGGAAATCCTTCATCCCCGGAGGCGGGACTGGCAGAAGTTTTACCAATGTATATGGCTACGTGGGCGTCTCGGTGGTCCAGGACGAGCTGATGATGGAGGGCATGAATGAGAAAGGACTCTCCGCCGGCCTCTTCTATTTTCCTGACTACGGAAAGTACGAGGAGTATTCAGAAGCGAACTATGAGACCAACATATCTGATTTCCAGCTGGTCTCCTACATTCTCGGGCGCTGCGCCACCGTCGATGAGGTCAAGGCCGAGATCGCAAGGGTACATATCCATGGATTCGATCCACGTTCCTCGACCGTGCATTGGAGGTTCGCCGAGCCGTCAGGCCGCCAGATTGTGCTGGAGATTATCGACGGGAAGTGCATTTTCTATGAAAACTATCTGGGCGTGCTGACCAACTCTCCATCTTTCGACTGGCAGCTCACCAATCTCAACAACTATGTAAACCTCCTGCCTGGCCGTACCGAGCCACATACGATTGGAAATATGTCCCTGTCATCTTTCGGTGGCGGAAGCGCGATGATTGGTCTGCCGGGGGACTTCACCCCGCCTTCAAGGTTTGTACGCGCGGCTTTCTTCCAGAGCACCGCGCCGCAGAAACCTGACGCAGAGGGCTCCGTGTTCACTGCCTTTCACATTCTCGGCTCAATGGAGATTCCGATCGGGGCGCAGTTCCCGGTTGACGAAACGCCGGCTGACATACCGTCAGCAACCCAATGCACCTGTGTCACCGACATGTCAGGTTTGAAGTTCTATTATCGCTCCATGTATGATGGAGGCATCAGATGCATTGACCTTAAAGAAATTGACTTCAAGAAGATAGGCCTAAAGTCCGAGCCGCTCGTTCCGTCAAAGAAGGAATTCGTCCATCACATCAGATTCTAACGTGGAATAGCACAGGAAGGTGACGCATTGGTTAGGCGACAATACAAGACAACAACGGCAAGACAAAACGCACCCGGAATGGGCTGCGAATTTGCCTTGCCGTTTGTCTTTTCGCCTTACTTCGCGGATACCTACGGAGGAAAAGGATGTCAACTACTAATACATAGTTCGAGATGACATGTGCTAACAATAAATTAGTCAAATTGAAAAAAAACATTGGTAATTCTCACAATTTGACTAATTGTTCTTTGATGGTATGTATTAACTATTCATGACGTATATACTAATCCCAATTGCATTTGGTTACACTAAAACTCAATACAAAGGATATTTTAGATATTCCGCAAATTATTATCTGAAATTGTAAGCAATAGAGATAAAAAGTCCTGTGCTCGTTTGCTTATCTCCGATAATTGCCGGTTCACCATTTTGCCTGCCATCTACCGTCGCATAATTAATGGCATAACGACCAAAGCCAACAGATGCGGAAAATCTCCATACATCCAATCCTACTGAAGGTTTCAGCAGATACCCTGTACCATACGAAGAATAGTTATAGGCCCCGCCTGCAACCACATCTACGAAAGGGCTGACAATTGCATTCTTGAGGAACGAATACTTGATCTCACCAAAGAAAGGAATGATTATCTGATTCCTCACATTGAGTTTGCGTAGAGGGCTATAGACTATGCCGGTACCACCACCGAGATACAATCCGTTTCCAAAGGAATATCCATGTGACGAGGATATTGAACTAAGTCCGCTATTGTTTGCAAACAACACAGATGCCTGAATATTTGCTTTATATCCCCTGTTGTAGAGATAACTTCTATTCACCTGAGTTTGAGCAAGAATATTACATGCAAATATTGCATAGATAAAACAGGACACTAAAAATCGTTTCATAACATCTATCACTTTATTGTTTTCAAAAACTAATCATAATCAAGCATATTTTAGTAATTACCGCAAATATATATTTCGTCATATTATAAGTGTTGGAGAAATGTATGAATAGGAAGATTCGTGTATCAAACAGGAAGATTTGATGACTGAATACATAGTTTATCTGGAATATGACAATATAATTCCGTTTCAGGTTGCATAAAGGCCGTCGCTGAAAAAAACAACAAGCATAATGCATTTGTTGAAAAAAAGAGGCTGACCCAAAAGGGTTGGTCTCTTTTTTATATAGGGTGTCGTAGAGTTG
>ENA-ORSB01001811-ORSB01001811.1-human-gut-metagenome-genome-assembly--contig:-NODE-1811-length-18601-cov-6.880136_pt1 | contig 18601 bp, 15 predicted proteins | sample MGYA00242180_ERZ509144 | MGnify/ENA primary metagenome ERZ509144 (study PRJEB26280, sample SAMEA2338661) | human gut metagenome | biome: human gut; feature: human-associated habitat; material: faeces...
ATCTGGCAGGCCATGAGAACAGCAAAACGACTATGGACATCTATGCGAAAGTCAAGTATAATAAACCAGAAGAATTAAGCAGCGTTGTGAATGCTGCATTCGGGCTGCGTTAAACGGCACCAAAAATTTCGCGATTTCGTGGGTTTACCTATGGGTTTACTGAGAGATGGAAGCCCGAAAACCCGCATGAATACTGGACTTTTTGGATCATGGTCAGGTGAGTACGGCTTGAAGGCTGCCCGCCGCGCTCCCCAGTTCAGCAAGCGCTGATTATCAGTACTACTTGCGAACTTTTCAGAACGCTTCACAACTTTTTTACACGACTGTGTGCGGAAAGTTGGAATCGTCTGAAGCCGTGGAAAGCAGCAAATCGCCTTGGAGCTTGCTGAAAAAGCAGCACACAATAAGCGAATATGCAGCAGACTTCCACAGCGCCATAAGTCTTATCGCAGGAGATGTTTTCCGCAAGGAGAATGTCTCCTGCTTTTTATTTGTAAAAAAGAAAGCCTTACACTGGACAAATCATGTTGATGCCATCAATGAGTGTCTGAATGTCCAAGTGGGTGTACACGCGCTCTGTCAGGCTCATAGCGCCGGAATGACCGGCAATCTTCTTTTGAATGGTAGGAGCAACCCCGACATCGGCCATCATGGAAATGCAGGTATGGCGTGTGTCGTGGGGCGTGTGCTTCATGTCGTATTCTTCCATCAGCGGATCCCAATAGGTGTCGCAGTAGTTGAAGTAGTCAAGGTGCTGCCCCTCGGTAGTGCAGAGCAGATATTCGCAAGGAGAGCGCTCGAACCACGCTTCGTAGAATGGCAGCAGTTTGTCGGCAATCGGCACTTTGCGGACGCCGTTTTCGGTTTTGGCAGCAACTACATCAAAGTACTGTTCTTTCAGGTGGACATTCTCTTTCTTCAAATCGAGAAATTCCGAGATGCGGCAGGCATTGTAATTCAGCATCAAAATGATTTGGCAGTAGGGGTTGGCCTTGTGCGCCCAAAGTGTTGCCAACTCGTTCTTGCTAAATATATTACGGTCACGCTTGTTGGGGTTCTTGTTGCGGTAGCCTGTCAGGTCAACATACTGCGAATAATCTTTGTTGCAGATGTCGTTCTTCATGGCGTATTCGTACACTTGATTGAATAAGCCCTTTAACTTTTTGAGTGTGGGATAATTTTTGCCACAGGTGTCAACTACAAGCTGCAAATCACAGAGTTTGATCTCGCGGAAAGGCTTGTCATACAAGATACCACAGACCTTGTAGGAAGCCGTGTAGCCCTTTGCATTGGAGTCGGATATGATGGGATACTTATACTTTGACCAGCGCTCGTAGACCTCGGAAAAGGTGACTTTAGCAACATTAACATCATAGGGATTCTGATTGTATTCAGCCAGCATTTTCAGACCCTCGGCGCGGGTTTCGGCATAGCCGATAATCTGAAAATCCTGAATCTGCCTGCCTTTGGTCTCGTCTAAATGCCAGCCGATGGTTTTGCGTACCATGTAAGGTTTTCTGCGTTTTCCGGACATTTTGACTACGCTGCCGTAGCCATTGGGTAATCTCATGTTGTTATCAAACTTCCTTTCGCTCAGGCACATTCTATGATAAAGAGGAATGACCTCTTATCAACATTATTTCAGATTGTCCAACTGCTCCTTGGTCATGTTTTTTAATTCTGCCATGTCGTATTTGCTTAAATCGGCAGTGTACAAGGGCTTGTCGGTCAATGGGGTGTTGGCATATTGCGCAATTTTTTCGTTTGTGAAGCTGGTAAGGCGGCTGGGGTCATGCCAATAGTCCTCGCCCCAAGAACGCTCCGAGGAAAACTGTTCCAGCAAAAAGCAGAGCGTTTCGTTCAGAGTGGCATCCGGGTCTGTGGCGCGGAATTTCAGTGAAGCGGTAAAATTGCCGTCATCACAGCGCTCGTGGGTAATGTCAATGTCGAAGTGAAGTTCTTGCTTCTTGTTTAACTCATAAAGTACAGTAACCACATCGGCAAGGGTATTCAGCTTGATTTGCGGCTCGCTTACGCCCAGCAGATATGCGGGCGTTACGCCTAAAGCGTGTGCGATAGTGGTTACAGTATCCAGTAAAATCCGGCTTTCGCCGCTTTCGTAGCTTTGCACGGTGCGCAGACTTTTCCCTAAAAGCTGTGCAAGCTGGGTTTGTGTCAGATTCTTTTCTGAGCGGACAGCCTTGATTCGCTGCCCGATTTGTTCATTTGTAAGATTCATGGCTTCTCACCTCGCCTTAATACTACCATATACATGCGAAGAAATCAAGCATGTTTGAAAATTTATACGCAAATAATTTGCGTATATAATATTGACATATGCAATAATGCTGCGTATAATGAAATTGCTGAAAGGCAATCACAAGCAGAGGGAGGTGTAAGAAATGGTTGAGAGGCAGACCTATACGGCAATGCCGGCTTTTACCGGCAGAAATGTGCCTGTAACGGAAATTGCAAAAGCTATGCACAAGGACGCGCAGTATGTAAGAGTTGGCTTACAGCAGGGCGCATTCAAGTTTGGCTATGCAATCAAGCTGGACGGATCAAATGAGTATAACTATTACTGCCCTGACCGCAAGGTTTGGGAAGAAATCGGCTATTTCAATGCCGAGGGAAAAGTTGAACAACAAAAAGAGCGTTTACCCGTGCAGGGGTAAACGCTCCCGATGAAAGACAGTACCAACAGCGGCTGCTGTGTGTAACTATCAGGCACCACTGATATTCTACCACAGCAGCCGCCATTTTTGAAGAAGAAAGTGGGGCTTATGCAAAGAAATCATGTAAAGCTGATCTCTATGGATACAATTCCGATAGAGGCAGTAAAATGGCTGCTGTATCCGTTTATCCCGCTGGGGAAAATCACAATTTTACAGGGCGACCCCGGCGAGGGAAAAACTACACTGGCGCTGCAAATCATCGCAGCGCTGACAACCGGCAAGCCTGTGTGGGAGGGAGCGCTGCCAATGGAGCCGGTCAATGTCATTTATCAGACGGCAGAGGACGGCTTATCCGATACCATCAAGCCGCGGCTTGTAGCAGCGGGTGCAGATTGTGCGAGGGTGATGGTAATCGACGATTCCGACAAGGTGCTGACACTGGACGATGACCGGCTGGAACAAGCGATAGAGCAAACCGGCGCACGGTTGGTGGTGCTGGATCCGATTCAAGGATACATCGGTGCAAGCGTGGATATGCACCGCGCAAATGAAATCAGACCACTGATGTACAGAATTGCAAAGCTGGCTGAAAAGTATGGATGTGCCATTCTTCTGATTGGGCACATGAACAAGAACAGCGGCGAGAAATCCAGCTATCGCGGGTTAGGGTCTATTGATTTTCAGGCGGCTGCAAGGAGTGTGCTGGTAGTAGGGCGTATCAAAGATGACCCCACATTGCGTGTTGTCTGCCCGGCAAAAAGCTCACTGGCCCCGGAGGGAGGGGCTGTTGCCTTTCGTCTTGACCCAGAGCAGGGCTTTCAATGGGCAGGACCGTATGACATCAGTGTGGACGAACTGCTTTCCGGCAGCAGCCGAGGGCATAAGCTGCGCGAGGCGCAGAGCTTTCTGAAAGAAGTACTGGCAGATGGCCCGCTGCCGCAAACAGAGATTGAAGCAGCCGCACAACAGGCAGGGATACGCCCCAAGACCTTGCGCAATGCGCGATATGAATTAGGTGTGACCTCAACCAAAATCAGCAAACAGTGGGTATGGGCGCTGCCCGAAGCATAAAGGAAGAAGGCAAGATGCCCCTATCTTTAGGAACAGGGCATCTTGCCTTCTTGGTTGGAAGTTGCTTTTTCAGATGGCTTCGTACTGTGTTGCAGCAAAGCGGCATAGTACGAGCAAGCACGGCATTGTGATATCACAATATCAAAACGCCCTTGTTAGGGTGAACCCTAAGACCCTTTTACTGCAAATTGTTTGGCTGCTGATAAGCGATTTGAAAAGAAAATGTATGCAAACTTTAGGTGGCTGCGTACTGTGCCACAACAGGGTGGCACAGTATGAGCAGGCATGTCATTTTGCTGTCATGCCAGCAAAATGTCCTTGTTAGGGTGTACCCTAAGACTTCAATTATCAAAGAAAAATCACCTAAAAACTTTCACAGCGCAGCAACCTGCGGTTGATGTGCTGCCGGATTTATGATATAGTGATATTTAGAGAAAGTATACCCTAACACAAGAAGTTAAAACTTTTTGTCTGTAACTTCCGATAATATTTGCTATCGGGAAGTTGCCGCAAAATCCGCATGAAGGAGGCTGTCTGTATGGATGTGATCTCAAAAAAGCAGATGTCGGAGGAAGATATCAAACTCCACTACATCACCCCTGCCATTACAGCACAGTGGAATATTCAGCACATCACAATGGAAACCAAAGTGACAGATGGCCGCATCAACCTCAAAGGCAATCTTGTCATTCGTGAAAAGCCGAAGCGTGCGGATTATGTACTTTATGTGAGCGCTAATAACCCGATTGCCATTGTGGAAGCCAAAGACAACAATCACGCAGTTTCATATGGCTTACAGCAGGCTATGACGTATGCCCAAATGCTGGATGTGCCGTTTGCGTACAGCTCAAACGGTGACGGCTTTATGGAGCATGACTTCCTGACGGGCAAAGAGCGCGAGTTTGGCCTTGATGAGTTCCCCACGGAGCAGGAATTGATCCAGCGTTACAAGGCTGGCGCAAACGGCGGTGCAGGACTGACCCCCGAACAAGAGAAAATCATAGCGCAGCCGTATTACAGCAGCCAAAGCACCTACCCGCCCCGCTACTATCAGCGCATTGCCATCAACCGCACAGTGGATGCCATCGCAAGAGGGAAAGACCGCATTCTGTTGGTTATGGCCACCGGTACAGGCAAAACCTACACGGCCTTCCAAATCGTATACCGCCTACTGAAAAGCGGCATGAAGAAGAAAATCCTGTACTTGGCTGACCGCAACAACCTTGTTGACCAGTCGATTCAGCAGGACTTTGCCCCGCTGGAGAAAGTCATTCATAAGGTGAACTTTGCCAAAGATGACCCTAGCACGATTACCTCGTATCAGGTCTATTTCTCGCTGTATCAGCAGCTTGCGGGCAACAACGACGATCAGGAAGAAGAAAATGAAAATGCACTTGCAAAGCTGTCGCAGTTGTTCCGCCCGAATTTCTTCGACCTGATTATTGTTGATGAATGTCACCGTGGTTCTGCGAAAAAGGAGAGCAACTGGCGCAAAATTTTGGAATACTTTTCCTCGGCAACGCAAATCGGCATGACCGCGACGCCCAAAGAAACAAAGTACATTTCCAATATAGATTATTTCGGTGAGCCGATTTATACATACAGCCTGAAAGAGGGCATCGAGGACGGTTTCCTTGCGCCGTTCAAGGTCATCAATATTATGACAGACATCGGTGAGGGCTGGCGTCCGTGTAAGGGGCAGCGCGACATTTACGGTAACGAAATCGAGGATAGAATCTACACCAACAGCGACTACGACTACAACATTATCATACAAGACCGCATTGAACAGGTTGCCGCTGAAATCACGCGCTATTTGAAAAGCACAGACCGCATGGCAAAGACTATCGTGTTCTGCGCAACAGAGGACGCAGCAGAGCGAATGCGCGTTGCACTGGTGAATCAGAACGCCGACATGGTAAAGCAGAATCCCGACTATGTGGTGCGCATCACCGGCAGCGACACCTACGGCAAAAGTAAGTTGGACTACTTTATTTCCGTTTCCGCGAAGTATCCTGTGATTGCGACCACATCGAAATTGCTCTCCACAGGCTCCGACTGCAAAATGACAAAGCTGATTGTTTTGGATGAAATGATCGGCTCTATGACGGAGTTCAAGCAAATCATTGGCCGTGGCACTCGTTTGAGGGAAAAAGAGGGCAAAACGCATTTCGTAGTTATGGACTTCCGCAATGTCAGCCGCCTGTTTGCTGACCCGGAATGGGATGGCCCTATCGAAATGAACGATGATTACGACCCCGACAAAGACACCCCGCAAACCCCGCCCAAGCCCGGTCCGGACAACCCTGACCCACCAACTGCCCTGAAAAATCCGAAACCCATTGTGGATAAAAACGGCTGTCGTGTAGAAGTAATTTACAAAACAGTCTCCGTCTATGACGCGAGCGGCAAACTGCTGAAGCAGGAAAGCATCATCGACTACACAAAAGAAAATATCCGTGGTGCCTACGCCTCACTGGATAACTTTATCCGTCAGTGGTCGGCAGAGGACAAAAAGGAAACGATCCGGGAACTTCTGCGCAATCAGGGCATCGACCTTGAAGCAATAAAGGCCGACCAAGGTATGTCCGATGTGGATGACTTTGACTTCATCTGCCATGTGGCCTTTGATAAAAAGCCCTTGACCCGCCGCGAACGTGCCGAAAATGTGAAGAAGAAAGACTTCCTCAACAAGTACAGCGGCGCGGCAAGAATGGTTTTGGAGGCCTTGCTGGACAAGTACATGAATACCGGCATCTACGAAATTGAAAAAACAGAAATACTGCGGCTTGACCCCTTTATGCAGATGGGCAAACCGCAGAAGATTGCCTCTTACTTTGGCGGCAAGGACGGCTACCTGAAAGCCGTCAAGGAACTGGAGCAGGCAATCTATGATGGAGGAGCAGCATAACAAATGGGAAATATGTCTAACTTTGTAAAGAGAGTGCGCGATATCATGCGCAACGACGCCGGTATCAACGGTGATGCGCAGCGCATTGAGCAAATCGCGTGGATGCTCTTCTTGAAAGTGTATGACGCAAAAGAGCAGGACTGGGAATTTTCGGATGATAACTATCACTCTATCATTCCGGAGCCCTGCCGTTGGCGCAAATGGGCGCATGATGAAAATGGACAGGGCATGACTGGCGATACGCTGTTGGATTTTGTCAATAATACGCTGTTTCCGACGCTGAAAAATCTACCAGTCGATGCGTCCACACCCATCAAAAAAGCCATTGTGCAGACGACTTTTGCAGATGCCAACAACTATATGAAAGACGGTGTGCTTCTGCGACAGGTCATTGGCGTCATTGATGAACTCGACCTCACCGATTATGAGGAAAGCCACGCCTTTGGCGAAATTTACGAGACAATCCTAAAGGAACTGCAAAGCGCTGGCTCGGCTGGCGAATTTTACACGCCCCGTGCTGTAACAGATTTTATGGCGCAGATGATAGACCCGCAACTCGGTGAAACGATGGCGGACTTTGCCTGCGGCACAGGCGGATTCATCACAAGCTGGCTGAAAGAACTGAAGAAAAAGGTCAAAACCACCGAGGACGAGGAAAAGTATGCCAACTCCATTTACGGTATTGAGAAAAAGCAGTTCCCCTATATGCTTTGCATCACGAATATGTTGCTGCATGACTTGGACGTGCCGCAGGTGTTCCATGACAATACCCTGTTGCGTGATGTGCTGGACTATACCGAGGACGATCAGGTCGATGTGATTCTGATGAATCCACCCTACGGCGGCTCGGAAAAGGCGGAGGTAAAGAACCATTTCCCATCTGACCTCGCCAGCAGCGAAACGGCAGACCTCTTTATGTCGGTCATTATGTACCGCTTGAAGGAAAACGGACGAGCTGCCGTTATTCTGCCGGACGGTTTTCTGTTCGGTACGGATAACGCAAAGGTTGCCATCAAAACAAAGTTGTTCTCGGAATTTAATGTGCATACGATCATTCGTATGCCGGGCAGCGTGTTTTCTCCGTATACATCCATCACGACCAATATTTTGTTCTTTGACCGTACCGGCTCGACAGAGGAAACGTGGTTTTACCGTTTGGATATGCCGGAGGGCTACAAGCATTTCAGCAAAACAAAGCCCATGAAGCTGGAGCATTTTGCCCCGGCGGTTGCATGGTGGCATGACCGTGCGCCGATTCAGCAGGACGGCTTTGATAAGGCAAAGAAGTATACCTTGCAGGAAATCAAGGACCGCAACTATAACATTGACCTTTGTGGCTACCCGCATGAGGAAGAAGAAATCCTCCCGCCGAAAGAATTGATTCAGCAGTATCAGGAAAAGCGTGCCAGCCTGAATGCCGATATTGACAGGATTCTTGCGCAGATTACGGAAATCCTCGGCATTGATTTGGACGCACAAGAATGATTTGAGGTTCCAATTTGGAACCTCAAAATAGGAGCACAAAACATGAGCGAGATACAAGCAAAAGAAGAAAAATCACTGGTTTCTGCGGTTATGAATGAAACCGACTTGCGCAGCCTTGTCTATGTGATTCGCGGCCAGCAGGTCATGCTGGACAGTGATTTGGCGGCTTTGTATCAGGTGGAAACAAAAGTGTTCAATCAGGCGGTAAGCAGAAACATTGAGCGCTTCCCGGAAAACTTCCGTTTTCAACTGACGGCGGAAGAATATATAGCTTTGAGGTCACAACTTGTGACCTCAAACGGGCGCGGTGGTCGTCGGTATCTGCCGTATGCCTTTACGGAACAGGGAATTGCCATGCTGTCCGGCGTACTGCGCAGCGATGTCGCGGTTCAAATGTCGATTCGCATTATGAACACATTTGTGGAGATGCGCCGCTTTATTGCCAATAATGCGCTTTTGTTTGAGCGTATCAGCAATATTGAACTGAAACAGCTTGAATATCAAAAAAGCACGGACGAGCGCTTTGACAAAGTGTTCCGGTACATCGACAACCATGCCGAGTCGCAGCAGAAAATCTTCTTTGATGGGCAGATTTATGATGCGTTCAGCCTGCTGGTTTCGCTGATTCAAAAGGCAGAAAGAGAAATTGCTTTGATAGATGGCTATGTGGACGTCAATACGCTGAATCTGCTTGCCAAGAAGCAGCCCAATGTGCGCGTAAAATGTTATACCTATGCAAGTGCGCGGCTGACAAATCAGGACGTTGCCCAGTTTAATGCGCAGTATCCGACACTGGAAGTGACAAGAACGCAGGTGTTCCATGACCGCTTCTTGATTTTGGACGGAACGACAGCGTACCACATTGGAGCCTCGCTGAAAGATGCCGGTAAAAAGTGCTTTGGTATCACACTGCTAGAAGAACCGCAGCTGATAGCCGACCTTTTGAACCGACTGAAAAATGTGTAAGGAGAAGTTATGACCGGGCAGCAACTGAAAAATTCAATCTTGCAGATGGCGGTGCAAGGCAAGCTGGTTCCGCAGGACCCCAACGACGAACCAGCCTCCGTCCTGCTGGAACGCATCCGTGCGGAGAAAGAAAAACTCATTAAAGAGGGAAAAATCAAGAAAGAGAAGACCCCTTCTGCAATTTTTCGTGGAGCCGATAATTTGCCTTATGAGAAGATCGGCAAAAATGAACCTGTCTGCATTGCCGACGAGGTGCCGTTTGAGATTCCGGAGAGTTGGGAGTGGGTAAGATTAGGCAGTATAGGCGACTGGGGATCGGGTGCAACGCCAAGCCGTACAACCCCAGAATACTATAATGGAAACATTCCATGGTTAAAAACTGGCGACTTGAATGATGGCTATATAACGCATATACCTGAAACAATCACAGAACGAGCATTACTTGAAACTTCTGTTAGACTAAATCCCATTGGCTCTGTTTTGATTGCTATGTATGGTGCTACAATAGGAAAACTCGGAATCTTACAAACTCCAGCTACTACTAACCAAGCCTGCTGCGCGTGCATTCCATTTACTGGTATTTATAATGAATTTCTTTTTTACTTTTTGATGTCTCAAAAGTTAGCCTTTATCAAGCGTGGTGAAGGCGGTGCTCAGCCTAACATATCAAAGGAAAAAATAGTAGCAACCTTAATGCCGTTACCGCCAAAAGCTGAACAAAAGAGGATAGTTGAAAAACTGCATATACTACAACCGTATATCGAGAGCTATACCCTATTAGAAAAAGAAGATATTAAACTACACCATTCATTCCCAGAAATACTAAAGAAGTCAATTCTTCAATACGCAATCCAAGGTAAACTCGTTCCCCAAGCCCCCACCGACGAACCCGCCTCTGTTCTCTTGGAGCGCATCCGTGCAGAAAAAGAGCAGCTCATCAAGGCCGGAAAAATCAAACGGGATAAGCACGAATCGGTCATTTTCAGACGGGATAATTCTTATTATGAGAGAGTGGACGGAATAGAGCGCTGTATCGACGATGAAATACCGTTTGAAATCCCGGAATCATGGAGATGGACGCGATGGGGAACGGTAGCAACATCGATTCAATATGGCTATAATGCACCGGCCAAGCAATGTGGGCGTATAAGAATGGTTCGCATTAGTGATATTCATGAAAACCTTGTAACATGGACTACAGTTCCATTCTGTGACATCGATGAATTAGATATTTCAACATATTTGCTCCAACCAAATGATATTTTGTTTGCTCGAACGGGAGGAACTGTCGGAAAATCATTTCTTGTAAGAGATGTTCCATACGAGGCTATTTATGCCGGATATTTAATTCGCACGCGATATAGCGCACTTCTTTGTCCTCAATATTTGAAATACTTTATGGAATCGCCACTATACTGGCAGCAACTAAAAACAGGAACAACTGCTACTGCACAACCGAATTGCAATGGCCAAACGCTATCTAATATGCTTCTTCCGTTACCACCTGCAAAAGAGCAATATCGAATTGTCGAAAAGATTAACCGAGCGTTCGCTAAAGTAAAATAAAAACAGAGGGCATACACTCCGCATTATAGGAATGTATGTCCTCTGTTTTTACCAATCTACGATGTTGTCTACCAAAGCCCGCTGTTCTGTTGCGGTTTTACGCAAATAAATGCGCGTTGTTTCAATACTCTCGTGCCCCATTAAATCGGCAAGAAAAGCAATATCGCTGCACCTTTCCAAAAAGCTTTTAGCAAAGCGATGACGGAAAGAATGCGGATAAACTACGGCAGGGTCAATGCCATACTGCACTGCCAATTTTTTGAGTTGACCGGAGATTCCTCTGGTGGTAATCCGCTCACCAAAGCGGTTCAAAAAGATAAAACCGCTGTCTCGGTGGATTTCTTCTAACCACACAAGAGCTTCTGCTTGCAGAGCTTTCGGGATGTAAATGCGGCGCAGTTTTCCACCTTTTGAATACAAATCAAGATGCCCCAATTTAATATGCTCGACTTTGATTTGCACCAGTTCACTGACGCGCGCACCAGTGGCAGCTAAAAAGCGGATAACAAAATACCAAAGCAAATTTCCATCGCGCTTTAAGCAGTTCTTAAAGTATGTATAATCCGCTTCGCTGATGACATTTTCTAAAAACGCTTTCTGCTGCACTTTTACAGAAGATAATGCCCATGCACTTTTCCCAATACTCTCCAAATAGCAGTTGATAGCCCGTATACGCAAATTCACAGTTTTGGGCTTGTACTGCTCTATGAGCCACGCCTTATGCTCTTTTAAACTGCGTTTTGTCACGGAATCATATCTTTCGTAAAATTGCCTTACTGCAAACAGATACGATTTAACGGTGTTTTCTGCAAGGTTTGTACCTCTTAAATGTCTTTCAAATTCTACAATCATGGTGAAAGACCTCCTTTCACCATGATTGTATCGAAGATTGCTTATAGTGTTTTAATTTTTGATAAAGATTCTTCTACTTTTGAAACAATCCGATATTGCTCTTTGATTGGTGGAAACGGAATTAAGAGGCCTTTTATTGCATTCTGCGATATATTCTTCATGGATTCAGATGTTCCACTTGCTGCGGCACTTAGCTGTGCTCTCACGAATGGAGTTCTTAAAGTATACAATACATAAGTCTTGCTAATGCTATCAGAAAACTCAATTCGAAGCACTTTGTCTGAAAGCATAAGCCTTTTAGAAATTTTATCAACAATGACACAACCACCAACTAAAGCTGCTGTATTTGCCCGACAAATCAGAAAATCATCCACTTGAATTGAGTAGCCTTTTACCCATGGACTTGTTGAGAAGCAAGTTTTGCTTTCCTCCTGATTGAAAGTTCCCCATGTAACAGCGCTTACTTTTATAATGCCATACTCATTTTTATCTGGCGGGCGTTCCTCGCATTTGAAACTTTTACCAGTATCAATGGTTTCGATTAGCTCTCCAAGTCTCACCCATTCCCAACTATCCGGAATCTCAAACGGTATTTCCTCGTCGATACAGCGTTCTATTCCGTCCACTCTCTCATAATAAGAATTATCCCGCCTAAAAATGACGGATTCGTGCTTGTCACGCTTGATTTTGCCGGATTTGATGAGTTGTTCCTTTTCTGCACGGATGCGCTCTAAAAGGGCAGACGCCGGTTCGTCGGCAGGGTTTTGGGGAACGAGCTTGCCTTGAACGGCTTCTTGAAGAAGAGATTTCTTCAGTTTTTCGGGAAAGGCGCTATTTAATGTGTTGATTTTGTCAGAAGCAAAATCGTATTTGCTTGTAAATGGCTTCAGCTCTTGGAGTTTCTCAACAATTCGTTTTTGTTCATTTAATGGTGGTAGTGGGAATAGCAACACATGAATCGCATTTGAAGAGAGTCCTTGAATACCAATGCCTTTGCCTCCAATCCACCCGGCATTCTTGTATAAATAAAACAAGTAGTAAAAGAATTCTGTACAGAGTGGAATATAAGGCCTCAAGCGATGAATGTGGTTTTGAATGCAAATATCATAATCATATTTCCAAATTGCAGCGCGCCCAATATCACCACCCTCACAAACGAGCAAATCACCATTTGTCACGGTACATTTAGAAACCTCGGCATCTGTAAAGTACATTTTCTTTAAGGAAGTCAATTCGAAGCGATTCCAATACAAATTAGATGTCGTGATATATTGAATAAGCGTTCCTGTGTGATTTGAAGTGTTTAACGCTTTGCCTGTATTGTGCTGGAATAAGTTTCCTAATCTCACCCACTCCCAACTCTCCGGAATCTCAAACGGCACTTCATCGGCAATGCAAACCGGCTCGTTTTTACCGATCTTCTCATAAGGCAAATTATGACATCTCCTGCTTGTGTTCGGGGATTGGGGGTTCCACCAACAAGTGGGCGTTTGGTGTACCAAATGCCGTGCTTGCTCGTACTATTCCCCGAAAAGTTGGCGAACGATATGTATCAAAGAAAAGTTGATGTGGGAGGATTGACGACTCACAGAATGTACAGTAAAATTTAATTATAATTAGTAGGTGGAATGGGAGGAAACTTTATGTTGGATAAGAGCTATATTTATCAAGTCTCAATTAGAGAATGGATTGAAAACGATTGGGATAAAGGAATATTCGTACCTGTATATGGAGGAAGAAAAGATGACAAGTGGGATATATTTTTTCAAAGCTACCTTGTTCCAGCTGATAGGACAGAAGAACAATTAAAAACAGATACCTACGATGCTTACGGCTTATTGCGCCCAGGAGTTACTGTTTATGGAGCATGGGATTCTGGAGAAGCCGCGTATTATAAGTGGGGAAATAATACGAGTATAGAGCCATTAGTTATCAAAAGAGATTATAATGACTTGGCAAGAGATAATATAGAAATTGTGGAAGAATTTAGATTCCTTTTTAACCTATATTATAACTCGCAGTCTAAAGAGTACGTAGACTTGGAGAACGATACTTCTGTTGTAAAAATCTCTGATGATAATTTGGTTAGCATACATAAGAGGTATCTCAAAAGCTATCTTGCAATAAAGAATATGGCACTCATTATACATATTGATAGCAGATGCACCGATATTGTAGAAGATATTTTCCCAACGGATAGCTTCGATTATCGAAATGATGACAATACTGTTTTTTACACGGTGAATATAGGTAGAGGACACAATGGAATTCAGGAAGAAAACTTTTCTATTTTATTCGGAAAAAAAGTACTTTTTGGATGCAAACTAAAAGACTGCAATATTTGGCCATACAATGAAAAGAAGCAGTATATTGAGTTTATTGTTGGTGTTGATGACAATGGTAGAGAATTACACTATACTTGTGATCCGAGTAAATTGAGTAATTATTTTGGAGCTAACCCTGATGCCCCACATTATCTGACACCCATATTCTTTGACTCCGCTGTTTTAAGTAAGTACTATTCAAACCCGGAAAAATATAAAGTTGATGATGGAATTATACGATGTGGTACGTTATGGTCATTGTATATTGATAACCAAAATACGGGTTATGTTTCGGCTTATCTTGGTGATTTGGGTAGGAACTTGCCAAGTGAACAAGAGCAGCATTATTGGAGAGGATTTAATAAGGCTCTTGATGCAAAACTAAGTGCAACAAAGTTTAAGAGAGACTTTATGGCATTACCGGCCAGTTCCCAATCACAGGATTTCGTTTTCAAAAATACTTATGTAAAGACAAATCGTCAATTTGCTGAAAAAGCAGGATGGCCCTTGTTTCTAGAACTTGATGAGCAGGATCGGTACAATTTTGAAGGGCTTCGTATTCCAATCAACAATTCGATTGTTGAAATGGATATGTTAGTGCTATCTTTGGTGAAGGTGTTGTTGGATTCATTAAATGAAAAAGAAATTGTTTCACATTTGACGGGTACATATGAGAAACTTGTGGGGAGTATAGCAAAGTTGGAAGTATGGTTTCAAGAGAAACAACTTACAGGCTATCAAGACCATATTAAGTTTTTAAGAAATTTACAAGAACTACGCTCTAGCGGAACAGGACATAGAAAAGGAAAGAGTTATCAAAAATATCAAAGGTATTTGATATCCAAAAGGAAAATTATACAGAAACATTTTCTAATATATTAGAAAGCGCCACCTTATTCCTAAACTATATAAACACCCATATAGAAGAGCTAAGCAAGTGATTTTGACGGTTTGGCAATGTAGAGACAACGCAATGAATTGAGTAAAAACAAAATCGGATGCCCTCACCGCAGCAAGGGCATCCGACAATTCTCAAATTAGCAATAGATTAAATCACGCATAACGGTTTCTTCGGCAATGTTCTTGAAAGAATTCATCTTTTGCACCCACAGAATAGGATTCGATAGCTTGACCGATTCGTCAAACTGTTCGCTACGGATAAGCTGCTGCGCGATTTGCTCCACCACTTCATGGGCCTGTTGGTCAATCTCGTTTAGGCGAGCATTGAGCAAATGACCTTGTAGCAAAGCCTGATATAGTGTAGGCTTGTTTCCTTTCAGATAGCGCAGCCGCAGACTGCCGTATTTTCCAAACTGTGCAGGCTCGCCCGCAGTTAAAACACTAAAATCAAATTCATTCATAATCGAATCCTCCGATTTAATTTAGGTGTGCCTTGCAACCCCGCAATTCTTTCCATCGCCCTGAGCTGCCATGGGTAAGAAGCACAAAAGAAGCAAGGCACATAGTTGATTTTTGTTACAAGTGCGGCTATTTTGTCAAAAGACTTGCAAAACTTACGATTTTGTGTTATTATTTCAATCCGAAAACGCAAAGACTGAAATATCAATAACACATCCTCTGCGCCGCATAAGTTCAGCAAGCGCTGATTTCTGCTGCGCAGCAAAAGCTTTATCCCACAGCATTTATGGCGTCGGTCCTTGTGGGCCGGCGCCTTTTCTATGGCAAAAAAGGAGGCTTTTCATGGCCTTATCCGTAAAAACAAGAGAGCATATCCGCCGCTGGGCGGCGCTGGCGGGCCCCAAGTGGGGGGCACTGCTGGGCGGGGCGGCAGCGCTGGCAGCGGCCATCGCGTTTACCGGGGCGGCGCTGCACTTTACCACCGTCGCCGATACCCATGGCGATACCGTGCGCATTTTGACGGCAGCCACCGATCTGGCTGCCGTTCTGCAGCAGTCCGGCACGCCGCCGCTGGGCGAGCACGACGAAGCCGTCTGGTCCCAGACCGAGGACGGGGAGCGGCTGGACGTCCTGCGCGCCTACACGGTGCCGGTCACGGCGGACGGCGCAATGCAGGAGCTGACCGTCACCGGCACGCACACAACGGCGGAGCTGCTTGAGCGCGCCGGGCTGACCTACACGGCGGACGACCTGCTGACCCCCGCAGCGGATGAAATCGTCCCCGAGGGCAGCGGCATCACGGTGCAGCGCGTTACCTACAACGAGTACACTGTCGATGAGGTCGTCCCCACCGAGATCGAGGAGATCCCGACGAGCCTGTTCTACCGCAAGCAGAGCAAGGTCATGACCCTGGAGGAGGGACACGATGGGCAGGACACCGTTGTCTACCGCGAGAAGTGGATCGACGGCGAGTGGGCCGAGACGAATGAGATCGAGCGTGTGAATGAGGCCGAGATGGTGCCCACCGTGCAGAAAATTTACGGCGAGCAGGCTCCCGTTTCCGGCTTTGTCGGTCCAGATGTGGTCGATGGCGTACCCGTCGAGGGCGTCGCCGCAACCTATACGGGGCAGCGTGCCACGGGCTATTCCGCCTCCGCCACGGCCAAGGGTGCCAGCGGACGCCGGCTGACCTACGGCACAGTGGCCATCAATCCGGGCGTCATACCTTACGGCTCTCTGCTGTACATCACCAGCGACGATGGAAAGTTCGTCTATGGCTACGCCTACGCCGCCGACACAGGCACGGCTCTGGTGCAGGGAAAGGCTTTCATTGATCTGTACTACGAGACGTACGAGGAGTCGGTGGAGAACGCGGTTATCCCTGTCACGGTCTACGTGCTGGATGACGAGACTGCCGCCCGGTATAAAGAGCAGAACGACGCAATTTTAGAGGCGGATACGGTTGTAGGAAGATAAAAGCGCTGCCGCCCTCAATTTTCCCGCAAATGACTGTTTGCCTTATACGCGCGGGCCGGGCGTGCCCGGCCCCTACAAAACTGAAAAAACAGGGGCGTGAATCCATAACGGTTCACGCCCCTGTTTTTATTTTAAAGTCTTACTTCGTGCCGAAGATACGGTCACCGGCATCGCCCAGACCGGGGACGATGTAGCCGTTATCGTTCAGCTTCTCGTCCAGTGCGCCGACATAGATGTCCACATCGGGGTGGGCCTCATGCAGAGCCTTCAGACCCTGAGGGGCAGCAACCAGACCGATGAACTTGATGTGCTTGGCGCCGCGCTTCTTGATCTGGCCGATGGCGTCACAGGCGCTGCCGCCGGTGGCCAGCATCGGGTCGAGGACAAAAACCTCGCGCTCGTTGATGTCGTTGGGCAGCTTGCAGTAGTACTCGACCGGCTCCAGCGTCTCCTCGTTGCGGTACATGCCGATGTGGCCGACCTTGGCGGCGGGGATCAGGTTCAGCATGCCGTCCACCATGCCGAGGCCGGCGCGCAGGATGGGGACCAGAGCCAGCTTACGGCCGGCCAGGACCTTGGTGCGGGCCAGAGCCACGGGGGTCTCGACCTCGACTTCCTCGGTGGGCAGGTCGCGGGTAGCCTCATAGCAGAGCAGCATCGCGATCTCGCTCACGAGGTCACGGAACTCCTTGGTGCCGGTGTTGCGGTCACGCAGCAGGCTGATTTTGTGCTGGATCAGGGGATGGTCAACAATTTCAACAACGCTCATGGTACGATCTCCTTGCATTTTAAAGATATTCAGCCTGCCGTGCAGGCAATGTGAAACTTAGTGGTTTTCCAGCGCCATCATCTTGTCGATGCGCAGCTGGTGGCGTCCGCCCTCGAACTCGGCGTTCAGGAAGGCGTCCACGATCTGGCAGCCCAGACCCGCGCCCACGACGCGCCCGCCCAGGCAGAGGGCGTTGGCGTTGTTGTGGCGGCGGGTAAACTCGGCGCTGAAGGTATCGCTGCAGCAGCAGGCGCGGATGCCCTTCATCTTGTTGGCGCACATCGACATGCCTACGCCGGTGCCGCAGCACAGGATGACCAGTGCGCAGCTGCCGTCCTGCACGGCCTTACAGCCCTTGGCGGCAAAGTCCGGGTAGTCCACGCTGGCGGTGGAATCGGTGCCAAAGTCGGTGTAGGCTACGCCCAGCTCGTCCAGATGGGCCTTGATGGCCTCCTTCAGCTCATAGCCGCCGTGGTCGGCAGCAAGTGCAATCGGTTTGTCAAACTTCATTTTGTTTCCCCTCTGTTTTTTCACGTTCCGCGCGCTCCCGCTCGGCCTGGCTCAAACGGTGGTAGTCAGGCAGCAGGGCGGCAGGCGGCACACACTCGCCGCGCTCCCACATGGCCCTGGCGGCCAGCGCCACGCCCGCACCGCGCAAAACCTGCATCGGCTGCGGCACGCAGACCACGCCCGGAACATTCTTATATGTATTGTAGCACAAAGTTGCGCCGTCGCCAACAAAAAACAGAGGTTTTTTGCAGGTTTGGACAAAATTTTCCAGCGTCGTGACCGGTGCGGCAGTGTCCGGGGTCAGGCGGTCATGGGCCGCCAGGTCAAATGCGCCCCAGTAGACCTGCCCGCGGCGGGCGTCCTGCGCACCGATGACGGCGCCCTCGCCCGCCAGGCCGTAGGCCAGCGCAGCCATTGTGGAGACGCCCGCGCAGGGGATCTGGCGGGGCAGGGCCAGCCCCTTGACGACGGCCAGCCCGATGCGCAGCCCGGTAAAGCTGCCGGGGCCGTTCGTCACGCCCAGCACGTCGAGGTCGTCAACGGTCAGCCCGGCGGCCTTCAGTGCGGTGTCGATCATCGGCAGCAGCGTTTCGCTGTGGGTCAGGCCGTTGTTGCACTGGGCCTCGTACAGCAGGAC